>ERZ778517.1193-NODE-1193-length-20856-cov-5.072208_pt1 | contig 20856 bp, 21 predicted proteins | sample MGYA00510341_ERZ778517 | MGnify/ENA primary metagenome ERZ778517 (study PRJEB29527, sample SAMN07138964) | mouse gut metagenome | material: feces | host: mouse | place: China:Nanjing | collected 2016-01-25 ... | reverse complement strand
ATAGCATATGCGGAAAAGTACATGCCGGGAAATGAGAAAGAAAAGACATTCTTTTTTTGCCCGGGGCAGCAGGCGCTGATGGATGCTGCAGAAAAAAAGGGGTACAGACAGGAATTTACCATCGAGAATTATGTCATTGATTTTGATACGGCACAATTAAATTACCCATTGCCGGAGGGGTTTCATTTTGTAAAACACGATAAGGTGGATCCGGTAAAACATGCGATTTGCTGTTGGAAAGGGTTTGACCATGAGGATAAGGGTCCGTTTGAAAATTGGGAGGGGGAAGATCCGGGAACGCCATGGAATCCTCAAAAAGCATATCAGGGTACCATTAGCGATATTATGGCGCCGCCCCCGCATTCTACATATGAGTATAATGTAATAATTGCAAATGAAAGAGAGGAATATGTCTGCTTTTCGGGAATGTGGTGGGTGCCGGAAAATAAGCTCGCATATATGGAGCCGCTTTGTACGATACCCGAATATCGTCATAAAGGTCTGGCGGCAGCGGCGCTTTCTGTGCATTATCGAAGAATGAAGGAGCTGGGGGCTGCGTGTATGACTGGCGGAGGAAACGAGTTTTACCGCAGAATAGGATACAATCGCAAAAATCAAACATACGGCTGGAAAAAGTAAGAAAAGGGGAAATAAATAAATGATAAATTTGGAAGAAAGAAACAGGTCAGCATGATTACATACTCTTTTACAGATGCGGCAGAAGGTGCCGATACCACATGATCTATCATATCGCAAAGTTTTTCCGGTCCTTTTTTCATTGCGTTCAACTCTTCATACGCAGAAGGAGACAATAGCCGTGTTTCATCAGGTAAGGGAGACAATTCCGGCAGAAAAGAAGCCGGTAACTGCGGATATAATCGGCGGCACTTACGAGGAAATGTATTCAAACTGGCGCAATAAGATGTATCTGGCTGCTTCCACAGGAAACAGGCACCTTGCGTTTATGAGTTTAATCAGCGCTAACGTAATGTTTGCTGAGATCAGCAGTGAAGTGGATATAGATGAATATGATGTTCTGGGCTGTTATGATCCGAAGGATTTATCTAAGGAAGCGCTGATTAAATCAGCACTTCCTTAGAGCCTCCGGCGGATGCACACGGATTTGCAAAGGAATGTGCCGCTTCGCGGCGCAAATCCGGTGCGGGAAACGCTTTAATCAGCGTTTCCCTAAGACGGCAGATGCGTATGATCATATTTTGAATGCATATCTGGGTGAATACAGAAAAGGAGGCGTATCGGAGAAGCGGTATTCGGATATTGATTCGTTTGTAATGGATTATTTGAATTAAAACCATCCCCGGCAGACCCGCATTGTTAAACAGGCTTGCCGGGGATATTTGTCGTTTTAATGTCGAGTTTTCTATTTCACATATTTCCCGGCCCGATATCGAGAAAAGTTAAAGTTTCGGATTCCCATTTCTTTCGTCTGATTTTCCATCTTGCAATAATAGCTCTTCATCCAATAAAGCTTATAATAGTCATCCGTGTTGTAATTCCCGTCTTCATCAACAGATGTTTTTTTCAGCATATCCTCCACGCTCGTCAAATAAGGATTTTTGAAGGTGTCTAAAATCGCAGGCGCAGCGTCAGCCGAAAGTCTGCTCAAATAATTATAGTCTGCGCCATTTACCAGATTATAGCGGGCAATCACATAATCCGGTTTGGAGAAGGAGAGGAAGATATAGCATACGCCTATCACTGCCAATCCATATAAAAATAAAGGAAACCGCCTGTAAAAAATAAATACGGTAACGCCTGTCATCAGAAGAAAGATAACCGCCAATGCCCATAATACGAAGAGGCGCAAAAAGGTGAGCGCGTAAGTGTCAATATAGAGAATCATCCGCAGGGCGCTGGAGAGAATCATAATAAAGGTACAGCCGCAGATCATAGACAGGATTATCCGTAAAGCTTTGCTTTCCTGAAACAGATAGAGACAGATCAGCACAAGCAGGAAATTGATGATGCTGACGGCCAGAAGCTGGAAAAAGCCTTCTCTGGCATAACCTGCGTAGGTGTAGTTTTCCGGAAGCTGCATTTTGCCGATGAACAGATACAGGATCTGAATCACACTGAAAAACAGGTAGAGAATGCAGAGCAAAGTGGAAAAAACAATGGCAATGACAGGATCAAATCCGGTTTTTTCCTCTGCGCTTTCTTTTACATCCTTTCTGCAGAGCGCCGCCAAAAGAGCATAGGAAGAGAAGAAAACCACTGTTATCACAACAAGAATCTTAATCACTTCCAATATATTTAAAGCCTTTAACAGATTTGAGAGCATATTCTCAAAAACGGCATCCGCACCGACTAACAGCAAGGTCATACAGAACAGCAAAGGAACAGCGATGGCAATTCCTATGAGAATGGGTAAAAAATAATTCTTTTTTTCTGTTTTTTCCTGTTTTTCTGCATCAAAATAAGAAACCGTGTCGCTTAACGGATTGACCAGACAGCAGAAACAAGAACCGATGGTGTGGAAAAAAGCAGTAAAGTATTTGGGAAAGTTCCATGTCTTGTCGTTGTATACTGTATGCAGCATAAGAATAAAGGAGAGAAGAAAGATGCCGCATTTGTTCATAAAGAGGATGGGCAGGGAGGCAGTCATACAATTAGAAAGGCCTAACAGAGTAATGCCCGCGATGTAGAATACGCTGTCTTTTTTGAAGGGAACCCCTAACCTTTTCATAGAGAAGAAGAAACAGCAAAGGGTTCCGATGACGAAAAAAGGGTAGGTGATCCCCGACGTGTTTTTGTAGAGGCAGAAAGCGTAGAATGCCGAGTAAATCAGGCATCCGATGCCAAAGGACGGAAACTGCCGCCTCATGCTTTTGGTGTATTCGGTTTCTGCGTTTTCTGTGATTTTTTCTGCCGGTTGTAAGTAAGCTGTAGTTGTAGGTTCCATCATTTCCTCCATTTCCTGCGCGGCTGCGCAAATCTGATTGTTGTTATGTTTCTGCGGAAGTTTCTTCGTCCTCTACATACTGCAGCAGATCACCGGGTTGGCAATTTAACGCTTTGCAGATTTCGTTTAAGGTGGAGAGGCGGATCGCTTTCGCCTTATTATTTTTTAAGATGGACAGATTCGCGAGGGTAATGTCGATCTCGCCGGCAAGCTCGGTCAGCCCCTTTTTGCGCATCGCCATCATCACATCCAGATTTATAATAATCGCCATGATAATCTCTCTTTCCTTATTTGATAAGTTTCAAAACCTGTGCCGCCGCACTTTTTGTATGGCTTTCTCAAACGCTTTTTTGTTAGCATCGTAAAACAGATGTCTGCTTTCAAGTGAAGAAGTCAATTTGGTAACAGTTCAGCCTTATGCTATTCCGCGAGTGAAATCGCTCTCTATGCGATTTTGCGAGTTGTGCAAGCGCCAAAATGCGACTTTGGAGCATTTTGTGTGCATCAAACGTGACAGTGAAGCCGAAAGCTGAACTGTTACTCGCTTTGCGATTTGTTTATATCGCTAGATCGTCAGATCGTTTTCTTCCTTGTAGGTGATGGCTTTATCAAAAACGCCCGCCAGTACTTTGCTGAACAGTCCGGCGATCACAAAAACCAGAATTACAATAAATACAGCCGGCGTAAGGTAGAGAAAAAGGCGGCAGGCCGTAATTACTGCGATAAAGAAACTGTAGATGCTCATTTTCTCAAGGCTCACCACGTTTTCCCGGATAAAGCAGTCGTCAGCCAGCACGGAGCGAAACATTTTTCGAAGCTGCTGCAAAATCAACACCGCAAAGATGCCGGAGAGAAAGAAAAGCAGGCAGAGAGAGTAATAATTTTCTGCAAAATAACTGTTGAATCTACCATAAAATTTAATACTCAGGGGAAGTGTGACAATCACGACAATTCCTGCATAAAACAAGGTATCCAATAAAAATTTAGTAAAAAGAGTAAGTCGGTCTTTCATTGCATTCTGTCCTTTCCGTATCGCGGAGTTTAAGATTCGCGGTTCCGACAATACGATTTTACAAATTTTTCTTATAACCCTAAAATAGCACGGTAAAAAGCGATTGTCAATAAAAATTTATCGAATATCAATAAAATATTATTTTTGCTCAATAACTTAGGTGGAAATGAAAGGGAGGGGAAAAGAGGTATAGGAAAAAGGTATAGGATGTTATGCAAAATAGGAATTTGATCTTTTTAAATAAAAATTTTAAGATAAAGATATATCAATAGACGGTTCGCAGATTCAGAATGGAGGGTTCGTATGGTTTATCGGGATTTTCAGGGAATGCGTTTGTCTGCGCTTGGTATGGGCGCGATGCGGCTTCCTACCGTGAACGGAAATGACGCGGAGATTGACAGTGTTGCAACGGAGGAAATGGTGGCCTGCGCGATGGAACATGGAGTTAACTATTATGATACTGCATGGGGTTATCACAACGGGAACTCTGAGACAGTAATGGGGAAAGCGCTTGCGAAATATCCTCGTGACAGCTTCTATCTGGCGACCAAATTTCCGGGATATGATCTGTCCAATATGCCGAAAGTGAAGGAAATTTTTGAGAAACAGCTCGAAAAGTGCGGCGTGGATTATTTTGATTTTTACCTCTTCCACAATGTATGTGAGATGAATATTGACGCTTATCTGGACGAGAAGTACGGCATCTATGCGTATCTGGTCGAACAGAAGAAGAACGGTCGGATTAAGCATCTCGGTTTTTCCGCCCACGGAAGCTATGACGTTATGAAACGTTTTCTGGAAGCATATGGAAAGGACATGGAGTTTTGTCAGATCCAGTTAAACTACCTCGACTGGTCTTTCCAGGATGCCAAGAGTAAGGTGGAATTGCTTACGTCTTACCACATTCCTGTCTGGGTTATGGAGCCGTTGCGCGGCGGGAAGCTTGCAAAACTTGCCGAGAAAGAAGAGACGGTATTAAAAGATTTACGCCCGGAAGAAGGGATTCCGGCATGGGCATTCCGGTTTTTACAGAGCATTCCCGGTGTGGTTGTGACGCTTTCGGGTATGTCTGATTTGGAGCAGTTAAAGGAGAATATTCGGACGTTTGAGACGGAAAAACCACTCTCAAAAGAAGAGATGGACACGCTTTTTTCCATTGCTGACGGCATGTTAAACGGAACGCTGCCCTGCACGGCCTGCCGGTATTGTACAAGCCATTGTCCACAGGGGCTGGATATCCCTATGCTTTTGAATCTCTACAACGAGCATAGCTTTACGGGGGGCGGTTTCCTTGCGCCTATGGCGCTGATGGCGGTGCCGCAGGAGAAACAGCCTTCGGCCTGTGTCGGGTGCCGAAGCTGCGAGAAGGTCTGTCCGCAGCAGATTAAAATTTCAGAAGCAATGTCAAATTTCAGCGAGAAACTGAAAGGATAAAACAGGAACGGGAAGCTCTGTTTAACCAGACCTTCCCGTGTTTACATGAAACGAATCCGTTGTTTTAAAGTCTTACATCTACCGGATGATAACCGTAAGATACCTGTTCCTCCAAAGTTCCGCTGTCAGAAACATCAGAAGCGCCTTCCGTCGGTTTTTCACTGTCCTTTGTCTCGCCGGATACGTTCTTTTCTTCTTTTTCCTCATCTTCTGTTCGATGATTGGCTTTATCACTTTCTGCCGCTTTCTTCATGGTTTCGCCCGCCTGTGCCAAGGATTCAAGCTGGGATGTGGTGGCTTTTTCTGCCGCTTCCTTTGCGTCCGCCAGCTCTGCTTCCTTCAGCCCCACATTGCTGCTTCCGCCTCTGCTGGAATCTAATGTAATTTCCACCTCCAGCACATTTGCCCGACCTTCCATTTTTTTGGCGGTGCTTCCCTGTACGTTTGCCTGCTTGATGGAAACGTCGGCGGAAACCATAGCGGTCATGCTGTCTGCCGACATGCTTACATTGGGAGTGCCATTTTGACTTTCCTGTTTTTTCGTTCCCATCAGATCATCGAAGGAGGATTGTTCCTTTTTCTTCTCCCGCTCTTCCCGTTTCACGTCGATCTGATGCTGGCGAAGCTGAATCTGTAATTCGCTGATCTGTTTCTGGATTTCCTGCCGCTTTTTCATTTTTGTGTCGGTGGGCATTTCCTGATTGGAGGAAACTTCTTTCAGGTCATTTTGCAGCTTTTCTATCTGCTGCTGCAGATTTTTGCTTTCCGCATCCATCTGCCCGTTTTTGCCTGCTGTCATTCCTGCTGTGTTCTGGGACGCGCCTGCGCCGCCTACTCCGTTTATGTTCATTATTTCTCCTTTCCCGCGCCTGTTTCGCTGTTCGTTTTCTGTCAGGTGCGCAGACACAAATCGCATCTGTCATTTTTTCTTCTCTGTTGTCTATTTCGTCGGCGCAGCTATATTTGTAAAGAGAGGATGTTGTGAAATACCTTTTCTTGGTTGTAAAGATATGAATTTGCATTAATCTGCAATTTGCAGCATGACCCGCAGCACACAGCGTTCTTCCTGTTTGTAACGTTCTTTTCCGATTTCCATATCACCCAGATACTTGTTTGCCACCTGGCGGATGGAGCTTAAGCCAAAGCCGTGCCCGTCTCCCGTTTTTGTAGTAAGGGGAAGTCCGTTCCATTCGTCTGCTTCCAGCTCGCCCGTAAAACTGTTGGTAATTTCAATGATATACATATTTTTCATATGATAAGAGTAAAGGGAAATATGCGGCGCAGGCAGGTTGTTCCGTTCTATGGCTTCAATGGCGTTGGAGAGACCATTATTTAAAACAATACTGATATCAAAGGCATTTATTCCGCTGTCTGCAGGGTAATGGAAGTCGCTGGTGAAGTCAATTCCCTTTTCTTCCATTTCCTTTCTGCGCTCAGAGAGGATTACGTCGGTTACGGGATTGCCGCTGCGTGCGCCAATAGAAGCCTTCTGCATTTCACAGGTAAGGGAATCTGCATATTTTTCCGCTTCCTCATATTCGCCCCGTGTGTAAAGCTGTTTTAAGGTCATCAGATGATTGCCCACATCGTGACGCAGGGCGCGCATGTCTTTGTAGAGACGTTCCGCCTCTGTAATGTGGGATTCCAAGTCCTGCATCTGTCTGGAGAATATTTCCCGCTGCCTATCTTCCTCCTGTTCGGTTTTCCATTGGCGAAACAGCCAGATGATGGCAAGGTTTGTTGCATAACAGATGACTGCATAAATCCCAATCAGCATTTCGTAACCAATTTTTACAGACAGAGACGCCTGCTCGAGCGCGCTTGTGTATACCTTATAATAGAAAAAAATCATCACGTAAGCGCATATGCCGGACAAAGAGGGGATAGTCAGAATCAAAAATTCCCGCAGCTTCATGTGTTCCTGTTTTTTTCCGTAAACCCGTAATAAGAACCGCACGCCGACGTACATTAAAAAATAGCCAAACAGTGAGTCACGCACACATTCTATCACATAAACGCGAAACCATACAATCTTATCATTATTGGAAATGAATTTATATATTAACGGATGCCAGGCAAATACCGTCTGTCCGACAATGCGCCATGCCTGCCAGCGCAGACTGAAAAAAGTAATGGAAAGAAAGAGTTTCTGACGGATATATACAGGATTAAGAAGGCACATGACAAAAAATGTCCCCAAAATGCCGATGCTGTAGGCGAGAATGGCATTGATATAATAGGGCATATAATGCAGAAACAGCATAATACAGGCATAAGCTGCAGCTACCAGCCACGTCCGTGATTTTTGCAAACGACTGGATGAAGTATCTAAGAGAAACGGTTTTGCCAAAGAGGCATAACAATATGCCGTTAACAGTATCGTGGTGAGCGAGTAAATATGGTCTACTATTTCATAATATTGTTCCAAATCGTTCATCTGCCTGCCCCCTTGCCGTTTGTACGGCTGATATACTGCATATACTGCCGCACAAACCCGGCAAACTGCTTTTTGGACATGGGAACGGTGTCTGTTTCCAGCCAGACCGTATCGGCGCTATATTTTTCAACATATTGCAGATTTACCAGATAAGCCCGGTGCGTGCGGTAAAAATCCGTCCCGGTCTGCTCGCAGAGATCCGTCAGCTTTCCGTAATATTCAATATCGCCGTTTACGGTGTGAAGCATAATTTTACGGTTGAAAACCTCCGCGTAAATGATGTCTGAAAGCAGTACTTTTGTGGAAAGTCCGCCTCTTTTTACAAGAATTACCCGTGGCGGAATCAGCTTGTCTGACTGCATGTCTTTGCAGTGCTGTAATGCTTTGTTCAGTACCCCCCGCAGTTTTTCATCTTCAAAAGGCTTCACCAGATAATGAAAGGCGTTGACGTCAAACGCTTCATAGACATATTCTGACAATGCAGTCACAAATATCAGAATCATATTTCGATTTTTATTGCGCAGCTCTTTTGCGGTCTGCATTCCGTTTTTGCCGGGCATCTGGATATCCAGAAAGAGAATGTCGGGAACCTTTTCCGCGGGCAGGGCAAGCAGTTTATCCCCCGAATCAAAGGCGGAAATCTGACATACAACTCCGGAATTCTTACAAAGTATTTCTATTTTTTGCTGCAGTGTTTCGCATAGGGCTTTTTCGTCGTCGCATATCGCAATTTTTACAGTTTTCATTTCATTTTCCCCATTTATCATAAGACAAGTATACATGATAATTTGTAAAATGCCCTTTTTTTCTGAAAAAATGTTGTGAACGACCTGAATATTGGTGTGAAAGAAACCATTCTAATTTTTGGTTGTTTTTTGTACATATCCGAAAATATATGTTACACTGAATTTATAAACTGAGTAAAGGATGAAAGAAATGGCTGAGATAGATGACGGAAAAGTAATTTTAAAAAAAGTAATCATTGCGGATACGGAAGAACAGGATAAGGCGCCGCAGAAGGAAGAGGCTGGGCCGGTTCTCTCAGATGATATCAAAATGTTGGTAACAAGTATGATTCATAAGGACGGAAAGGCGTTTGCAAGGGTTTCCTTTCTGCGGGACAATGATTGGGCGGAAGGGATCGTGCCGGGCGGACGGATTGAGAAGGCGGAAGGTTTCAGTGAGGAGGAGATTGAGAAGCTGGAAGCCTATCTTGTGGGAGAGCAGGAGATGATTCTGCAGGAGGCGAAGGGGGTGAATCCCATACGAAACCTGTTTACTTAATTGTTTCGCTCACGTCCGTTCGCAAAACGCGTCTACGGCGTTTTTTCGCTGTTGCGCAAGTTCAGATTGAGCAAAGCGCAACCGGCTCATAAAAGGGCGTTCTCTCAGGTCGATATTTATCTGCCAAATTCATGCGAGCATGATTTATCAGACAAATACCATCTGGCTGAACGGAAGGAGGTACATATGATACTCGGAGATTTTTCGGAGTGGACGGCGCAAAATCTGATCATACGAATCATAGCGTCCATGATTCTGGGCGGCATCGTCGGTCTGGATCGCGGCATGAAGCACCGTGGCGCGGGCACGAAGACGATGACGGTTGTCTGTCTGGGCGCGACGCTCGTGATGCTGACGGAACAGTATATCCAGATTCATTTTCCGGGACTTGCCAATATGAACCGTATGGCGGCGCAGGTGATCAGCGGTGTGGGTTTTCTTGGCGTTGGAACAATTATTATATCAAACCATCGTGTCAGGGGATTGACCACGGCGGCGACTCTTTGGGCAAGCGCCACCATCGGGCTGGCTGTGGGAATCGGTTTTGTGGAGGGCGGCGTGCTGATTACACTCGTCATGCTGCTTTGTCTGCATATACTTCCCTTCGTGGAGCGTTTTGTTACCAGAAGCACCAGATACTGTAATGTGATTATTGATCTGGAGGAAATCCGTTATCTGCATGTGATAATACAGGATTTGAAAGCTGCTGATATCTCTGTGGATTCCATGGAAATCAGCAACTCCAAAATTGGGGACAGCGTGTCGGCTTATCTGATTTTACATACAAAGAGGACAATAGAAAATACGGAAATCTATGAGATTATCACAAAGTCGGACAAGGTGGAGTCGGTGGATTTTCTGTGAATATTTTCTATGTGCAATAAGCTGGGTATAGATAGGGAAACGCTGATTAAAGCGTTTCCCGCACCGGATTTGCGCCGCGAAGCGGCACATTCCTTTGCAAATCCGTGTGCATCCGCCGGAGGCTATAAGGAAGTGCTGATTTAATCAGCGCTTCCATAGATATGTATGCACGATAATTTATTGTAATATCAACCCCACCGGGCAGTGGTCAGACCCCATCACCTCATTGTAAATCATGGCGTCCTGCAATCTGTCCTTCAGAGATGCAGACGTGAGGAAGTAGTCGATGCGCCACCCCGCGTTTTTTGCCCGCGCGCTGAAACGGTAGGACCACCACGAATAAACGCCCTCAAGATCGGGATAAAAATAGCGGAAAGTGTCGATAAATCCGGCATCCACAATAGCCGTGAATTTTCCCCGTTCCTCATCCGTAAATCCGGCATTTTTACGGTTGGATTTGGGATTCTTTAAGTCGATTTCCTTATGTGCCACGTTGAGGTCGCCGCAGAAAATGACAGGTTTGGTCTCTTCCAATTTTTTCAGATAGGCGAGAAAATCATCCTCCCATTTCATACGGTAATCCAAACGCGCCAGTTCATTCTGTGAGTTGGGCGTATAGACGGTAACAAAATAAAAGTCGTGATATTCCAGCGTGATCACACGCCCCTCGTGGTCATGTTCCTCCACACCGATGCCGTAAGTGGCCTGCAATGCCTCCTCTTTTGAAAAGATGGCGGTCCCGGAATAGCCTTTCTTTTCCGCATAATTCCAATATTGATGGTAGCCCGGCAGTTCGAGGTCAATCTGTCCCGCCTGCAGCTTGGTTTCCTGTAAGCAGAAAATATCCGCGTCCGCTTCCTTAAAAAAATCCAAAAAGCCTTTGCCTACACAAGCCCTGAGTCCGTTTACATTCCATGAGATACATTTCATTGTTTGTCTGATTCCCTTCTTTTTTATAATATCTCTCTGCCTAAGCAACTGTCCGTATTATTGCAATTATGAAACAAAATTGTTCGTGCCTTATTATAGGGGTTTTGGAACGGCGTAGATGGTTAATTCTTGTAAAATCGGAGAATCTCTTTTCTTACAATCTCATCTGACAAGGCGCGCATACCGTCCAGCCGCTCCTCATAATTTTCTGCAGTCAGCCGTTCTTCCCCTTTTGCCAACTTATCATAAACCCATTAATTGATATCCTTGGAGAAGTGGATCATGTCCATATAAAGGTCTAAATTCGTAATAATCTCTTTCGCGTCCTGATAATAGTAGATCTCTACGTTATCATAAGCAAGCAGCGCTTTCACGGTCTGTTTTTCATTGTAAATGACAGAATCCAGCTCGCCGATCCGATAGGCGTTATCCCACCAGAGCATGGAGTAAGGGGAGAAAAAGAATTTAAACGTCGTATCCGGGTGCGTCTCCACCATTTCCGTTAAAAGGGCGACATTTTTTTCGAGAGCATCCACGGTCGCAGTTTCCGGCTGCATCTGCGCGACGGAAGGTTTTCTGGCATACATTCCTGTGGCCATATCCGCGCCGAAATATTTCCACTGTGCCCAGTTGTAGGAGTCTCCCTCGTCATAGTCCCCGATAAGGGAGAATGCCAGCATATAGGGAATTTTTTCCATCATCACATCTTTATTCAGCGTATATTGATAATCATTGAAATGGTTTTTGTCGTAGAGGTACATCGGGCAGCCCGTGGAGACATAGGTGGGTTCGTCGCTGGCGGAGAGAGAAGAGGGATCTATATTGTAAAAGACATAGTCCAGCTCGTGATTCTCGTAAGCGATATCCAGAAGCACCTTCAAATCTGCGGTGGCGCCGTAGGAACGGATCGCCTTGATGGTTTGACAGTCAAATCCTTGGTCGAACCAACCGTTGTTATAGTTTTCACAGACGGAGGAACCCACGATCAGCGCATTGTAATCAAAGTTTCGAAGCGTCCCCACACACTGGTATTCCTTGTCCGTCAGCACAGCTTTCAAACCGGGCAGCGGTTTGTGATACTGGTAAAAGGGGTCAAAAAGTACAACCGCACCGATTATCGCCGCGAGGAGAATAAGCGTTCTTATGAAAAACGATTGAATAAATTTTTTGTCTGAAATCATGGATTTATGCCTTTCGTTGGTTTGACCGTGCAATTCATAATTTGCTGCGCAGATTATGCAGCCCTTTTTATTATTTGTGCAGGATCATACTGTTGCTAAAAGTTGAAGTACAAAAATGTACTTACTTGCGACAGGGAGATTATGCACCAGATAAATAAAATGCAGATGCCCCAACATCTGCCGGAGGTCAGCTCGTTGTGGATTGCGCGCTCGTAGGCATTTTTGTGGAAAATCAGGTAAAACGCCAGCACAAACAGGGCAAGCATAACGAACAGGTACAGATAATTAACCGCTGCCGGAGCCGCCAGCTCCAGCGCCTGTTTGAGTACATATATTTCTGAGATATCAAGCTGCGCGGCTATCTCAAACAGTTTGCCGTTAAAGCGCAGGGACAGAAGATTTTTGAAAAGCTGTCCAGCCGCCAGCATACTGCTGCTTCTGAAAAAAAAGAGCGAGAGATTGAAGAGCGTAAAGGTAATAACCCAGCCGACAGGCGCAGGGATGTGAAAGCGGGAAGGACGTTTTTCTTCCCTGCCGCGAATGCCTAAGATGCCGAGATTATCTAATACAACCAGCAGCCCCTGCATGGCGCCCCACGCCACATAAGTCCATGCCGCGCCGTGCCAGAGCCCGCTCAACAAAAACACGATAAACGTATTGAGCAGCATACGTGCGCGCCCTTTCCGGCTGCCGCCAAGTGGAATGTAAACATAAGTGATAAAGAACCGCGACAGCGTAATGTGCCACCGCTGCCAAAATTCCTTAATGCTGCAGGAGCGGTAGGGCGAATCAAAGTTTAAAGGCAGTTCCACATGGAACATTCTGCCCAGACCGATTGCCATATCGGAATACCCGCTGAAATCAAAGTAGAGTTCAAAGCTGTAGGCGAGAATCACAAAGACAGTGGATATCGCGTCCAGTGAGAAAGTCTGCGCAAAGCCGAAGTTCGCCATCAGTCCAAACGTGTCCGCGAGCAGCACTTTTTTGGCAAGCCCCAGAACGAACAAGTAAATGCCACGCGCAAAAGAGGCGCTGTCAAAACGGCGTCTTTCCGGGTCTTCAAACTGGGGAATGATTTCGCTGTGCAGTACAATGGGTCCGGCAATCAACTGTGGGAAAAAGGTCACAAAGGTCAGGTAGTTGATAAAATCGTAGTGCCTGCATCTGCCAAGCGCCCGGTCAATGATATAGGACATCTGCTGAAAGGTAAAAAAGCTGATACCAAGAGGCAGCAGGATGTGCTTCAAATTAAAATCCGAATGGAAGGCAAGATTCATGTTTTCAATAAAGAAGTCATAATATTTGAAGTAAAACAAAATACCCAGATTCAGGACAAGACCCGCCAGAAGACCGATTTTCCCGGAGACGGAGAGAGGAGCCTTATCTGATGCGGTATTTCTCCTTGTTTCACCGTCGGTACCACACGCAGAACCGTGAACAACGGTACCTGCATCCGAGAGAGGATATTTTGCCTGCGCTCGATTCAAAGCAAAGCTCAACAAGTAGTTCAGCCCGATACTGCACAGGATAATGGCGAGATAACGAACATTGAAATAAGCATAGAACCACAGGGACATGACGGACAGAAAAAGGCTTGCCAGCCTATACCGCCCGAGTCTGTTAAGCCCGTACCACCCGATCAGCGCAATGGGTAGAAATATGAAGATAAAGATATAGGAATTAAACAGCATAAATTTCCGAAATTCCTCTCTGAAAATACATAAATTTGTAAATGCAGGTAAAAAATAATAGTGTGAAGCAGCAGGATCCCTGTTTCTGATATAGTATACCAAATTCGACTGCCGCTTACAAATTAAAATGATATCCGAAGAATTGATTTTTCATACAGAGGATATCAAACGGCGGCGGTGCATATGCCGCGCGGAAGAAATCAAAACAAATATTGAAGTTAAAATCGGAAAAACGGAGGATTATCATGCATAAATTAACAATTATGATCGTGATTTTTAGTTTCCTTTTATTATCCGGCTGCGGACAGGAGGAACTGGCGGAAGAAGATCTGGTAGACGGACGGGAAACGGTCGGGGAACAGAGAGCGGAGGAAGTGGAGGCGGGAAATTTTCCGCTTTTCTGGGATGGAGAGGAGGAGCGGCAGTTTTATACTTTGCCGGAGCTGGAGGAGGAAGTAAAAGAGCTCCTTGGAGATAACTATTGGCCGGAAGTCAATTTATCGGCGGCGGAGCTGGAAAGGCTGACAGGAATCACGGAGGATATGTATGTGGATTTTCTGGCGGAGAGGCAGATGCTTGACGCGCACATAGATACCATGATCATCATTCACGCAAAAGAGGATTACGTGGGAACAATCGAGGAGGCGATTGAAACCTACCGAAGCGGCTTGATTGAGCAGAATAAAAATTATCCGCAAAATCTGAGCAAGGCAAGAGCATCCCGTATCGAGACAATCAACGACTATATCTGCTTCGTCCAGCTTGGGGCTGACACCACGCCTCTGGCGGATCGGGGTAATGAGGCGGTGATGGCACATTGTCTGGAGGAGAACGAAAAGGCGCTGTATGTGCTGGAGCAGGCGATTTTGCAGTAAGCAGGAGGGCAGATCCGGTATGGTTTTGAGCCTCCTGTTTGCGTTTTTGCGCTCGTGAGGTTCTTTCTTATTTTCTTTTTTCAGGTTATAATGTTCGTGAAAGCAACGAGCAGTGCGCAGACGTCATATGAAAAAATGACTGCTTGCAGTCAATTTTTGCAGATTGCGGATGCCTAGGGCGACAGCCCGCGAGCGAGGGAAACCGCAGGTTTTGCGAGCGTGCACTGCGAATCAGGTAACTTGGAAGGAAAATTTCGTATGAACATAAATCTGACAGCGAAATATTTGCAGCATTTGCGCAAATGTCGTAATTACACACAGGAAGAGCTGGCGGCAAGACTGGATATTTCGAGGCAGGCGGTTTCTAAATGGGAAACGGGGGTAACGGTTCCCGATGTGGATGTCCTGTTAAAGATATCTAAGCTGTATGACATTTCAATTAACGATATATTAGAGCCTAAAATCCGGCCGCAGAGAATCGTGGATTTTGAGCAGATTTCTGCCATTCCCGAGAAAGAACTAAAAGAAATACTGAGACAATTAGATAAGGATTCTCTGGTCATAGCGTTGATGGGGGCGTCGCCTGATACCAATCAATTTTGTGAAAAGATGTTTCCGGATATTGATTTTGAAAAAGCGCGAAACGAAATCGGCAGAGTCAGGGTGGAAACGGTGGAGGAGATGCAGAAACAGATTGTCTCCATGATAAATTTAGAGGCAGCTGACGGGAAGGCAGATACATAAATATGATTGAACATAGAAAATGGGAATCCGTAGACAATCTGATTCGGAAAGTAAAAGAAAAATTGCAGGGGCGGGAAAAGCTCTCCTGTCTGTTTGAGAAATGTTATGCGAACACCTTACATACGACAGTACGGGAACCTGCGGATGGCGGTACCTATGTGATTACGGGTGATATTCCCGCTATGTGGCTGCGGGATTCTACGGCACAGATGCGCCCCTATCTCATTCCCGCAAAGAAAGATCCGGCTCTGGCTAAACTGATTGCCGGAGTGGTGAGGAGACAATTTTTTTATATCAACATTGACCCATATGCCAACGCTTTCAATGAAACCGCAAACGGCGCCTGCTGGGATAAGAATGACTTACAGCGAAATGACTGGCTGTGGGAGCGCAAGTATGAGGTGGATTCTCTCTGTTATCCGATTCAGCTTGCTTATCTGCTCTGGAAGAATACAGGCTGTACCAGCCAGTTTAACGAGGATTTTCAGCGGGGAGCGGACAGAATAATACAGACTTTCCGCCGGGAACAGAACCATGAGAAAAATTCGTCTTACCGATTTGTGCGGGAAAATACTTATTTTACGGATACCTTATCGCGGGAAGGAAAAGGCGCGCTAGTGAAAGGTGATATCGGATTGACGTGGTCGGGTTTCCGTCCCAGCGACGATGCCTGCACATATGGCTATCTGATTCCCTCCAATATGTTTGCCGTAATCGTGCTGGGGTATCTGGAAGAGATTGAGAAAATAGTATATCATAGTGAACAGATGCAGACGGAAGCCGCCTGTCTCAGACAGCAGATCGAAGAAGGAATCGGGAGGTACGGGATTGTTGAGACAGAGGATTTCGGAAAAATTTATGCTTACGAGGTGGACGGTTTCGGGCAGTATAATTTGATGGACGATGCCAATATTCCCAGCCTGATTTCTTTGCCTTATCTGGGATATCGTGGTGACGCTGAGGTTATACGGAATACAAGGCGCTTTATTTTGAGTGAGGCTAACCCCTATTACTATCGGGGAAAATTTTCCTGTGGGATTGGCAGTCCCCACACGCCGGTCAGGCATGTCTGGCAGTTGGCTCTTATTATGCAGGGAATGACTTCGGCGGATGAGAGGGAGAGGGAAGATATTTTGCGGATGCTGTCGGAAACGGATGCCGGGACGGGTCTGATGCATGAGAGTATGCATGTGGATGATCCGTCACGCTATACGAGGGAATGGTTTTCCTGGGCGAACGCGCTGTTTTGTGAATGGATTCTCGAAATTTGCGGGTATAGAATTGTAAAATAAAAGAGTATTTATTCCCGCGAGCAACGAGCCAAGCGATTTGCTTAAGGCCAACCAAAGGTTGGTTTGGCATATTGGCGACTGCCGCGAGGGTCAGATACCCCGTCCCTTGGAGAGTATCAAATTTGATGTCGATTAAACGAAACTTAATCATTGCTTTGCGGCGGGGTTTTTGACTTTGATGGAAATATGTGTGGGATTTGTATTTGGGATTGATGTGAACGGAACAACAGAAAGGGGACAATATGTATGGCTGTACAGTATAGAAAATTGACAGAAAACGATCTGGAGACTTTCATAGAAATGAGAATTCGTCAGCTCCGGGAAGAGGGAGCGACCGAGGAGATTGATTTAGAGCCGGCTTTATTTGATTATTACAGGCGGCATATGTCGGACGGTACGTTTGTGTCATGGCTTGCCGTTGACGGGGAAAAAATCGTGGGCACAAGCGGGATGTCCTTTGTGGAAAAGCCGCCGTATTTCAGTTGCCCAAGCGGAAAGATCGGTCTGCTTTCCAGTATGTATACGGCTGATGAATACCGCAGACAGGGCATTGCAAAGGCTTTATTGACGCACGTGGCGGAGGAGGCGAGAGAATACGGCTGCGGCTGTGTGCAGATTACCGCCTCGGATATGGGCGTACTGCTTTACACGGATTTCGGGTTTGTGAAGAACGGGAACTTTATGCAGTACAAATTCTGAGGATTGTTTGTAAAATGGAGTCCGACTTTGGATATGCTTTGACTGCAGTAAACTTCCCGGACATGTCAATACTCATAAAATGCGACCGTTAATTCGGAAATTTCCGACATTCTTTGCGGTAAAAGCAGATGGAAATGGCGGTGGCGATCGTCCAGCCCACAGGCCATGCGAACCAGATACCGATGGCGCTCTGTGTCAGGTCGGACAGGAGAAACGCCAAAATCACGCGCAGCGCCAAGTCTGTGAAAGTGGCTGCCATAAACTGCCGCATGGCGCTGATGCCCCGGAGAATACCGTCCGCGATCAGCTTGGCGGATACAACAAAATAGAACGGCGACAGAATCCACAGAAATTGCCGTCCCGTCAGCATAGCCGCTGCCGCGTCTCCTTCCATGAACAAAAGGAGCAAATATTTTCCGAGAAAAATATAGAGGGCGCAGAAGGGAATGCACAGGCACCACACCATTTTGATGCCGGCACGGAAACCGTCTTTCAGACGGCTGTATTTTCCGGCGCCCAGATTCTGTGCGGCAAAATTGGAAATACCGTTTCCGATCGTAGTGAAGGAGGTAATAACCAGATTGCTTAACTTTACGGCGGCGGAATATCCTGCCATGACGGAGGCGCCGAAACCGTTGATGACGCTCTGAATCAGGATGTTTCCTATGGAGATAAAACTTTGCTGGAGAATGCTCGGTACGGCGATTACCACAATTTTTTTTAACAGTTCGGCGTCAAACAAAGCCGGACTTTTGCTGCAGGGAATTTTTTTCAATCTTATCCATACGGTCAGTACGGCGAGAAAGCAGCTGACGCCCTGACATAAAAAAGTCGCCCACGCCACGCCGGCAACACCCATCTGAAATGCTTTTACGAATAGAATATCCACTGCGATATTTGATGTGGAAGAGACCGCCAGAAAATAAAAGGGGGTTTTGGAATCTCCGAGGGCAGAAAAAATACCGGTTGCAATATTGTAGAAAAAGACAAAGGGCAGCCCCCACACATAAATATCCAGATAAAGCTTTGAGTCAGCGAGCAGCTCCTCCGGCGTCCGGATCAGGCGGAGCAGCGGATCGCATCCCAAAATGCCGATCAGCATCAGTGCGCCGCATACGACAGCGCTGAAAAGGCAGGCGGTGGATACGGCGGTTTTGAGTCTGCTGTAGTCTTTTGCGCCAAACAGCTGGGAGGTGATGACGGAGCATCCCATATTGCAGCCGAAAGCAAAAGCAATGAAGATCAGGGTGATTTCATAACTGTTTCCCACGGCAGCAAGCGCATTTTCTCCGATAAATTTTCCTGCCACAAGGCTGTCCGCAATGTTATAAAGCTGTTGAAAGATAATGCTGCCGAAAAGAGGAAGGCAGAACTGCCACAATACCTTTTTTGGTTCTCCAATGGTCAAATCCTTATTCATAAATACCGCGTCCTTTCCTACATTCCATTTACATATATCCGAGAACGTATTATAATTCATTTTATTGGATGTGAAAAATGTATATGTTATATTGGAGAAATATAAAATTTATATGGATATTAATTTTGAGTATTATAAAATTTTCTACTATGTAGCAAAATACGAAAATATAACGAGAGCGGCGACGGCGCTTGGCAGTAACCAGCCTAATGTGACGCGTGTGATGAAACTGTTGGAATCCCAGCTTGGATGCCGTCTGTTTATCCGCGAGGCAAGGGGGATTCGTCTGACGGAGGAAGGAGAACGACTCTATTCTCATGTGGAGGTTGCCTACAGGCATCTGATGAATGCCCAGGAAGAAATTGGGGGACCGGCAATTTTAGGTGGCGGTTCGGTGGAGATCGGGACGACGGAGACGGCGCTTCACCTCTTTTTACTGGACGCCCTGCATGATTTCCGGCAGAGGTACCCGGAAGTAAAAATCAAAATCCATAATCATACAACACCGGAGACAGTCAGACAGCTCACCGGCGGCAGGGTGGATTTTGCGGTGATTACCATGCCCTATGAACTGCCGGCGACCGTTTCGGGGTTTCCCGTGCTGGATTTTGAGGAAATTCTTGTGGGCGGAACGCAGTATAAGGATTTGTGTAAAACTTCGTTGAAACTAAAAGATATTAGAAAATATCCGTGGATCGGGCTGGGCAGGGAGAGCGCGACCTACGCTCTTTATAAAGATTTTTTCATACAGCACGGTGTAGATTTTGAGCCGGACATGGAAGTGGAGACGTCGGATCTTATGCTGCCGCTTATTGAAAACAACTTTGGTATCGGTTTTGTGCCGGAGAAGATTGCCGCGCCTTTGATTGGGGAAGGGAAGCTCGTACAGATACCGATAGACGGCGATATCCCGGGGCGGTCTATACAGGTTGTTTCCGATCGGGGACGGGGGAAAAATTTTGCGGCGGACACGCTCTATAAATATCTGAAGAACTTTTCACAGAAAATATTTTGATATAAACAAATTTTGTGTCTGCGCGCTGTTTGACAAAAACTTAGTATGTGCAGAATCGGGGCAGAAATGGAGAAAATGATGGATATCAATTTATATTATCAGGAGAAGGGTGAGGGCGAGCCGTTGTTACTTTTGCACGGAAATGGAGAGAACGGCGCTTATTTTGTCAATCAAGTGGCTTATTTTTCCGACAGATACCGGGTGATTACGGTGGATACGAGAGGACACGGGAAATCCCCGCGGGGGACGGCGCCTTTTACCATGGCGCAGTTTGCTATGGACTTACAAAAACTGATGGAAAAACTGGAGATACACAAAGCAATCATACTGGGCTTTTCCGATGGCGCAAATATTGCCATGAAGTTTGCGTTAAAATATCCGGATCGGGTGAAAGCGCTCATCCTAAACGGCGGGAATCTGGATACGAAGGGGGTCAAGAGAAGCATACAGATTCCGATAGAGATTGGCTATCGGTTTGCAAAACTGTTTGCAAGAAAGTCGGAAGAAGCGAAATCCCATATGGAAATTTTGGGATTGATGGTGAATGAACCGAATATTCAGCCCGAAGAACTGCGTGCGATTCAGGCGCCGACGCTCGTCATTGTGGGAACGAAGGATATGATTAAGCGGGAGCATACGGAAATCATTGCGCAGAGCATACCGAATGCGAAGCTTTCCGTGATTTCGGGGGATCATTTTATCGCAAATAAGAACCCGGAGGCGTTTAATAAAGTTGTGGAAGATTTTTTATGGACAAGTCCGTAGAAACATATTTCTTCCTTTTAAAGACTTTTTCTTGACATAGTCAGAGAAAAGCTATTTTCAGCAGTTTATTTATTGCCGCAAACAAATTACAGACGCTTTTTGACAATCATATTCCCCAGATATCATTGAAACAATTTATGCTGCTTTCCATTGTTCGACAGTCGGGGGAACCGTTAACCTTTACGCAGTTGGGAAATATATTAGGCTGTTCCAGACAGAATATAAAAAAACTGGCGGAAATTTTGGAAAAAAAGGGGTTTGTTACCATTCAGCAGAGCCCCCATGATACA
>ERZ778517.1184-NODE-1184-length-21028-cov-32.747390_pt1 | contig 21028 bp, 24 predicted proteins | sample MGYA00510341_ERZ778517 | MGnify/ENA primary metagenome ERZ778517 (study PRJEB29527, sample SAMN07138964) | mouse gut metagenome | material: feces | host: mouse | place: China:Nanjing | collected 2016-01-25 ... | reverse complement strand
TTGCGATATGCGGCTTAATGGTGCGCACCGCCTTCGGGGTGTTCGGCATCCTTTGGGCATCATTAGAGAGATTGTAAACGGAGTGTTCCGAGTGGCGATAGGCGTAATCGTGGCTATCCTTTCCGCAACCGCCTTCTTCGGCTTCATCCTTTGGTTATTCACCCTTTAACCCCTACCGACATGGCAAAGAGAAGCAGCAAGACGGCAGCACAGCAGTGCAGATACTACGAGGTGGACAACATCTTCGAGTACATGGTGGAAACGTACATCAACGGCAACATATCCGTGTTCCGTGAACTCTACCGAGAACTGAACAAGGACGCACGGAGGGATTTTACAGACTTCCTTCTGAGCGAGGTAGAGCCGACCTATTGGAGAGAGATACTGAAACAGACAATCTAAAAACGACAGCGATATGAAAGGAACAGAACATTTCAAGAGAACGATACAGATGTATCTGGAGCAGCGTGCAGCGGAAGATGCGCTCTTTGCGAAGAACTACCGCAACCCTGCTAAGAACATAGACGATTGCGTCACCTATTATGAGTAGAGGCATATTATGAGAAGTCCATTTCAAAGCCGCCAGATATTCAGGCGTCTATCATTGCTACTTATCAGATGGACTTCTCATAAAGATTTAATGGCCCAGTTGTTTAAGCCAGGTCAACAGGTTTTTGTCATTTTCCCATTCTCTTTCTGACATTTTAGATGTTACGCCTTTATAAGCTTTTTCCAAGGCTTCCCGTTTGGCCTTGGAGTCTGCTCTTGCATAAACTCCTGTAGTAACTATCGAAGCATGGCCGAGGAAGTCCCTCAGGTCTACGATATGCATGGCCCCTTTATGAAGAAGGTGCATGGCTCTGCTGTGTCTTATGCAGTGGGGACTTATTCTTTGCGGAATGAGCTCCGGATTCAAATGTCTTGCCATGTCTGCATATCTTTTTAGTATGTAGGCGATTCCTTCTCTTGTAAGTTTCTCGCCTCTGGAGTTTTGGAACAAAGGCGATGTGTGAGAAACGAGCGATTTCTGATTTTCAGACATATACTGTTTAATCAGAGATACCTGTTCCTTTGAAAGTGGTACTATTCGGGCTTTGTTCCCTTTGCCTACTATCTTAATCGTATATGGCTCTGACTGAATACGAAGACTGCCGACGATTAAGTCTGCCATTTCCTGCACTCTTGCAGCGGTATCGTACATCAGAGCCAAAAGCGCAAGATGTCTGCGCCCCATAGAGGTCAATTGATCCGGCTGTTCGAGAAGGAGCTTTATACCCTCAGGAGTAAGATATTCCAACGCTTTTTTTTCTGTCTTGGCCTTAGGTATGGACATTATATTCTGCCATTGAGCCATTCGATCGATGTCTTTGTACATTAAAAACCGACAGAAAGACTTCACCGCTGCCAGCCGATAATTGCGTGTAGCAAGACTGATACTTTTTTCGACCTCTATCCAGCGAAGATAATCAAGTATGTTTTCTCTATTTACATGCTTGAGCATAATACGGTTAACACTTACAGACTTTTGCTTCTCCATAAAGATTATGAAGTCAATAAATGCCACTTTATACGATGCCAGCGTGTGCTTGCTCACATTACGGTCATGAGGGAGATATACACTCATAAATGAGCTTAACCGGTTTGCGAAGTCTGTCTCAGTCATCATAGCTCTTTGATTTAGATGGATAGACAAACGCGTTAATCGCAGAACTGTTCCTTTCGATGTCGGCATATGTGTTTCGAGTAAGACGCACATAATATTCAGTGGCTTCCAGAGAATGATGCCCCATGCTTGCAGACAAAATAGGAAGTGCAGCATAGATATTCATACCTTTTCTGGTCATGTTGGCCAGAGCATGTACCGCATAGGTATGGCGAAGAGAGTGAACACATGGGCCTCTGGAACGGCCACCATATTGTATCCCGCATTTTTTCAACAGCTTTCTGAAGTTGGCGTATACAGCCTTATCCGAGACGGGGGTACCGTCCAACTTTACAAACAGGTGATGCTCCGGATTTGTGAGGCCGGACAGCGGCATCCGGTTCCTGCATTCAATATAGTCTCGGAGTACATTCTTCATGGTGTCATGAAGAACTATTATTCTCTCCGCCTCTCTTTTTGTGGCGTGTATGAGTATGGTGCCGTCCTGCAGGTTGATGTCCTTGTTCCTGATTGAAAGAGCTTCGCCCATTCTTAAACCGGCACTGTATAAAAGCCGGTAAATGGCTGGGAGCGTCATGAGTGGGGAGTCTGCGTTGTTTTTGTGTGCCCTTTGGCGGTCTATTTCCGTCCATATGGATGAAAGTTCTGATTCTGTGAACACGTATGGTGTAAATGTGCTATGAGGTCTTCTCATAGCTTTGGGGACATAGCATTTACAACCTCTTCGATTCATCAGAGTAAGAAGTTTTCTCCAGACCGAGACTTTGTTATAGACAGTCCTTTCACTCTCGTTAATCCTTGTTTTGAGCCAGCCGATGATAAAACTCTCACTCACAGATGTGTCTTTCAGACCATAAGCGCATGCAAAATCATCAAAGTCTTTCAAGATACCGTGAAGATGCGTGTTGACTGCGCCGACAGCCCGCTCCATTTCCATAAGTTGAGCCATATATGGAGCCAGAACGCTTTTATAATCAGTGTCGCTCATAAAATGTCCCTCCTTTCTGATTATAGAATGTATCCGGGACAAGCGGTACTTCAAGTGCACATTGCCGGAGCGATTCCATGTCTATGGACAGATAGCTCATAGTCGACTGACAGCTCTGATGGCCCAGAACCTCGGATATTGTTTCTATCGGTGTTGATTGTTTTAGGAGTGCAGAGGCAAGAGAGTGTCTGAGTGAATGTAGGCCATGATGCTTCCCTATGACATTCACACCACTGAGTGCGATCAGCCTGTTTATCTGACTGCAAACTGCATAGGCACTTAGGGATGTATATGGGGGCCTGTGTAGTATGAATAAATTCACAGCCGACGACTTCGGACGACCATTCTTAAGATAATCGATTATGGCATTCCCGACTTCCGACAGAAGTGGCAACTCTATGAAATTGCCGGTCTTTACCATCTTTTTCCTGATAAGATTGTTCTCCCAGTCAATCTCATCAAAAGTCAACGTGGCTATATCTGACGCGCGGAGTCCGAGCCTTGAAGCCAATAGGATGATTGCATAATCTCTTTTCCCAAGAGCACAGTTGCGATTGACGGATTCCTCGATTTTTTCGACATCTTCAGATGGATAGAACGAAGGGATTCTCTCTTTACGCCTGACTTTGAAAGCGCGAAAGAACTCATCGAAGTCATTTAAGACTACTCCATGCTCATGCCAAAAAGACATAAGCATTCTGATTGAATATCTTGCGCTTACTTTATTAGAGCAAACTCCTATATAAGACACAATATCCCCTTCTGTTATCTCCATTGGATGTGCGAGTGCCTTGCCTTGAACCAGATATTCGAGGAAATAGCTTAAATTACGCTGATGGTGGACAATCGTTTTTTCTGCTCTGCGCAAACGTCTCTGTGAATCTATAAACTTCAGCATTTCCATGCCAATCTCTCCACTAAAGTCATATTTCACAGGAACTTTACTTGACCTTCTGATATGCCCGAGCAAAAGCATATCATTAAGCATCCGGACAGATCTGCGATATTCGTTTACAGTTCCCTCAGTATATATACCAAGAGCCTGTATGGAACATAGATATTCATCCCCCAACGGAGGTGAATAATCGTCAAGGCCCTTGCTCCTCAGATACTGCGCTATGCCACTGTTCCATCGTCTGATATGATTCCGTATGGATATGGCGGCATAGCGAGTGTCTCGGAGAAAAGCCTCACATCTCGAAATGAGATGCTGTAGATTCTCTTCTTTCATAAATTTACCGTTGTGTTGTAGGGCAATATTACCCATGGTAAATATAGTTATGAGAAGTTGTTATGTCAAGTAATGATGGGAGTTGACTTAAAATAAAATGAATACAGAATGAACTGGAGATAGTACTTCTCATAATATGCCTCTACTCATAAAATGTCTTATGAGAAGCTTCTCATAAGACCTACATTCTCAACTACGTGCAGCGGAGCGGTTGCAACGGCTTCACGGACGGGGAGATATTCGGGCAAGCCGTCCACTACTATGACGAGAACGAAATAGAGGTAGGCAAGCCTATCCAATGCCAAGTGGCGGTGAACCACGTTGTGGAACTCACGGCAGAGGAAAAGGCGGAAGCACGGCAGAACGCAGTCCGCAGATACCAAGAGGAAGAACTCCGCAAGTTGCAAAACCGCAGCAAGCCGAGAACCGCCACCAAAGCGACCGCACAAGAAGTACAACAACCCAACCTATTCAATTTCTGATTATGAAACCGAGAACACCCATACAGCAGGAAGTCGCACGATTAAGCGAGCGACTGCCCAAATTGACCGCCACACAGAGGGCATACGCTTTCCGTCATTGCTTCAAGCATTACGCCATCAAGAGGGCGGACGGCACGAACATCTGCACCGAGTGCGGACATTCGTGGAAAAGTGAACACGACCTTGCGGACACCGTTTGCGGATGCACCTGCCCCCATTGCGGCATGAAGCTGGAAGCGTTGCGCACCCGAAAGAGCGTGTTCAGCGAGAACGAGTATTTCTGCATCATCACCACCTGCAAGCAGTACCAAGTGATACGCTTCTTCTTCGTCAAGTCCCGATACAAGGCAGGGCAGGCAGCCGGGTATTCCATTTATGAAGTGGTGCAAAGGTGGATTTCGCCAAAAGGCACAACCGTCACCATCGCCCGACTGCGTGGAATGTCCATACTTTACTACGACCTATGGGCGGAATACAGCGACATGGAGGTACGCAAGAACAACAAACTCCGTGCATACGATATAAACCCCGTCTGCACCTATCCCCGACAGCGTTTCATACCCGAACTGAAACGCAACGGCTTCAATGGCGAATACCACAACATACTGCCTTACGACCTTTTCACGGCTATCCTTTCCGACAGCCGAGCCGAAACGCTGTTGAAGGCAGGGCAATATCCCATGTTGCGCCACTACATCCGCAGTTCCTTTGACATAGAGAGGTATTGGGCATCCATAAAGATATGTATCCGTAACGGTTACACCATTTCGGACGGCTCCATGTGGCGTGACACCATAGACCTCCTGCGTCATTTCGGCAAGGACACGAACAGCCCGAAGTACGTCTGTCCCTCCGACCTCAAAGCCGAACACGACAGACTTATGCACAAGCGCAACAAGGAGATAGAGCGCAAGAAGTTGGAGGAACGCATCCGCCAAGCGAAGAAACACGAGAAGGCATACCGCAAACTCAAAGGCATATTCTTCGGCATTGCCTTTACGGACGGCACTTTGCAGGTGCGTGTGTTGGAGAGCGTGGCGGAGTTTGCAGCGGAAGGGACGGAACTGCACCATTGCGTGTTTTCCAACTCCTATTTCCTTGAAAAGAACTCCCTTATCCTATCCGCCACCATTGACGGCAAGCGCATAGAAACGGTGGAGGTTTCCTTGAAGACATTGGAAGTGGTGCAAAGTCGTGGCTTGCACAATTCCAATACCGAGTACCACGACCGCATTGTAAACCTTGTGAACAGCAACGTGAACCTTATCCGCCAGCGGATGGAAGCGGCATAGTATCAACCTATAATACCCAATAGTATGGAAGTAAGAATTGAAAGCATGATTTGTCTGTGGGACGATAAAATCCCCACGATGTTCCTTGAATTTGTGAACCTCCTCACTCTGGCAACGAGTGAGGAGCAGTTAAGGGCAAGCGTCAAGGACTTTGCCGAGAAGCACGAACTTGACAGGTTTTTCCTTTACGGCTTCGGCTCCCACCATTTCTACCTGCACCAACGCTATACGAGTGACCCCGAAATGGTGATGAAGAACAGAATTCTGTCAGTACATTTTTAACCACCCTAAAATCAACGATTATGGCAACACGAATGACCATCAACGGAATAAGCACCTGCACGGAAGCAGGTACGGAGAAATACGAGCGTTTCCAATTAGGTATCGGCAGACGCAAGCGGACACTTGTGCAGTACGACTACCGCCACCCCACAGACGGAGAGTTGTTCTCTTGTGTCAAACCCACATTGGACGAGTGCCGAGCCGCACGGGACAAGTGGCTCACGGCAAAGGATGGAAAGGAGGACAACCGATGAACACAGCCTATCAAACGCTGATAGTGAAGTTCAGCGAGCCTATCAAAGTATTGGACGGCATCTTTGACGATGCCGAAGCGTGGGGAGTTGATACCCTAAAAGGGTGGATAGACGACTACGAGAGCAGCAGGTTTACCGCCATCAACAGCCATACGGCAGTCATCACAAGCGAGTACAATATGGAGTGCCTGATGGAATGGTTGAAACGAAACACACCCATTGCCGAGATAACAGAATGTTAAACAAGTTGGCGGTGTCCGCACCGCCAACCTAAAACCAAGAAAAGCATGATAGCAAAGACGATTTTACAGCAGATAGGCGGCAGACGCTTTGCCGCCATGACTGGAAGCAAGGACTTCATAGACATGGGCAACGGCTTACGCATGAGCCTTGCGAGGAACAAGACGAGCGCAAACCGCCTTGACATCATCTACGATGCAGGATTAGACCTCTACAATATGCGTTTCTACCGCAAGACGTTCAGTAAAAAGACATTCGAGTGCAAGACAAAGGACATTGCAACGCACGAGGGCATATACTGCGATATGCTGGAAGAAATGTTCACGATGGTAACGGGACTCTACACCCGTTTTTAAGTGGCGGCGGCAAAAGCCGCCCTACTTTCTTTCGGTGAGCATGATGGCGGACAAAGAAAGTAGACTTATCACAATCTTTTTATAATGCTACTTATCAAAACTAAATGATTATCACAAGTGGCATTAATCGTATGTCTTAATCTATTAATAGTCAAGATATGGCTAAGACAACTTTATAATTTCACTTGTGATAATATTTCCGTTCTATCTTTTCGAGCAAAGATTGCTTAGAAAATCAAGAAGTTCATCATCCTTTTCCCATAATTTAGGTTCGGGGTTCTTAATTCCTACGTCCCGATAAGCATTGGCTATGGCTTCATCTTTTTGCTTCCTGCTGACACGAGCATAAATTTCTGTTGTTTGGACAGAAACATGTCCAAGAAAATCACGTATATAGATGGGCTGTACGCCACTCTGTAACAGATGCATTGCTCTGGAATGCCTAAAAACATGGGGACTAACTTTTTCGGGAATCAGTTGGGGATTGTCAAAACGAGCCATATCTGCGTATTTTTTTATGATGTAAGTAACTCCCGGAGTAGATAGTTGTCCACCTTGTGCATTGAAAAAAAGAGGATGTCTCTCTTTTCCCGGACGACACAACCCAGTTTCATCAAGATAATTCTTTAGGAGTTCCATTATTGGCTCATCCAAAGGAACCAAACGTTTCTTGTTTCCTTTTCCTTTAACCACAACTGAATACGGTTTCTCAAATCTGATACATATTGGCGTGAGGTCTATAAGTTCCTGTACTCTTGTTCCTGAATTATAAAGTAGGGACAGCATTGCAAGATTTCGTCTTCCGGTGGGCGTTGATGTGTCTATTTGCCGAAGGATTGCAGCCATACCGTCAACAGAGAGGTGCTTGACGATTTCTGTTGCTCCCCTTTTTGCAGGTATTTGTCTCACCTCAATCCACTGACAGATATGCAAGGGGTCGTCCATAATAAGAAAACAGGCAAAGGAACGCATTGCGGACAAACGTTGATTCCTGCTGCTGATAGAGTTTCTCTTTTCTTCCTCTATCCAGTTGAGGAAACTTGATATGTGAGACCTTGTAAAGTTCCGCAGTGTTATATTTTGAGGTTTGATATCCAAGGTTTTATTATATTCAAGATAAGCCTTGAACGCTTCTCCGTATGCTCTTACCGTTTGCTGGCTTGCACCACGTTCTTTGATGAGGTATTGTTGAAAAAATGCTTCAAGAGACCTCGTGAAATTTTTATATGTATCCATTTTCTTTATACTTTTTGTTTTGATAAAAAAAGATTCACTATCTCAGTTATTGGCATAGTTGTCTTTGCGTCCATAGCCAATAGTTCGGGAAAAGCTGTCGGTGTCAAACGTAAGTAATATTCCGTGTCTTTAGGGTCACAATGTCCCATATATACGGCAAGTTGCGGCATACAGCAGTAGATGTCTTTACCTGCCGCTATCATTTTTTTCATGGTATGCACACATGCGGTATGCCGCAGGTCATGGATTCTTGGCAGATATCCACTTGGCGTAACCTTGAATCCCGAAGCGATTAGAATATTATGGAATCTGACTCTGACGGCTTTTGCATTTACCTTACCACCAATATTGTTGCAAAACAACAAAGCATGTGGAGCATCGACTCCAGCCACTGGTAACATGTTCCTGTATCTTATATATTCTTTTATGACAATCTCCATTGTTGGAGTTATTGCACAGTAGCGTTCATGGTTGTTCTTTGTTTTTCTCAAACAGATGGAATGCCTTGTGAAGTCCACATCAATATTGGTAATGCTTAAAGCCTCGCCAATCCTCATGCCTGTACTGTATATTAACCTTAACAATGTCGGCATGACAAGGGCTATAGAACCGGGATTGATACTATAGTCTCGCCATTTGTCCACCGTTGAGAATAGTGTGGCTATTTCCTCTTCACTATAAATATAAGGTGTAAAGTCGCTTTTGTAAGGTGGATGCATACCTACAAAACTTATTTTACCCCTCAGATTCAAATACTTTGCAAACAGTATTACACCACGTATGTACAAGGATTTGTGTGCTTCATTACCCTCAAGACTGTCAATCCAATTATGATAATGTTCACGTGAAATATGTTCACAGCTATATCCAACACTCGCAGAATAGCATTCAAAATTACTTAGTATGGTTTTTGCTTCTCCCGTACAAATTCCCTTTATTTCACGTTCATGGATATAGTCCTGCATATAGGGATAGAGCGAGGAGTGAGATTTCAACTTAACTTCAAACATAGAATGCACCTCCTTTCTGTGTATAGTAGGACTTATCTACCGGAGGTACTTCGTGTGAACATTCCATAAGAGAGTCAATGTCCACGTTAAGGTATGCCATTGTAGCTCCTGTACCCGAATGCCCCAATGTTTCGGAAATAGCCTGTATGCTACTTCCGGTTTTCATCATTGATGTGGCAAGGCTATGGCGTAGCGTATGTGTACCGACATGTCTGCCTATTGTTTCAATCCCCGCCCTGTGAATGGCTTTGCTCACCGCACCGGAAAGTGTGGCTGTGGCTATCGGTCTGTACGGCTCTACTTGGCTAAGGAACACCATATTGCTTTTCGTTTTAGGACGGGCATGTTTAAGATAATCAATAATGGCATTACCAACATCCGCCAACAACGGTAGCTCCAAATCTTTTCCTGTCTTGCTTTGGAGGATTTTGATTCTATTGTTCTTCCAATCAAGGCTATCTAATTGGAGCTGGCATATATCCGATGCTCTTAACCCTAAACGTGAAGCCAAAAGAATCATCGCATAATTTCTTTTACCGAGCAAAGTACCCCTGTCAAAAGACATTTCTATTTTCTTTACTTCTTCCGCTGTGTAATATGATGGTAACGGCTTTGGTATTGGAGGCTTTTTCCCATATGTTACATGAGCCAAGACCAAAGGAATGACATCTTGCTCTGCCAAATAATTCAGGAATTGGTTTATGAGATAGAAATACCAGTTGTCGGCTGTTCTATGCGAAGCAATCAAATCAATTATCAAGGTTCGGGTTAAGTGCGAGGGAGAATCGCAGCCTTTTTCGGATAAGCCATTTACGATATTTGACATTGAATGCTGATAGCGTAATAATGTAACATTCTTACGTTTCTTTGTTTTTATGTGTTCAATAAACTTGTTTGCATAATCCCCCAATTCATTGGACGGGAAATTGTATGTCTTGAGTTTTTTTCGCTGTGCGGCATACGGCAAACCTTGAATGAACCTGTCTATAAGACTTAACGCACAAGAATACTCCCTTGATTTTCGCTGATTTGGAGAATTATCAGCTTTTGCTATCTTTTCTTGAAAAGCAGAACTGAAATTCAAATCGTAAGAATCAACACCCATATCCTCCATGTATTGGGATATGTATTCTATGTAACGTAAATACCTGTCGGTCATGTAGGTGGACAGTTTGAAACTCTCAAAGGCTCTTTTGCAGTAAATGAAGAACTCACTGCGTGGAATGGATTTGCAATTATTCATTGTGTATGATTTTTTGAGTTCGGCGATATTGCCATATAATCAAAATGAACAATATACAATAATATTATTAAAAGTCTGATTGATTTTCAGATAAATAAAATGTGTTCTTGTAATAATCATTTAGTTTTGATAAGTAGCAAAGAAACCGCTGTCCCAATCTACGATAGTATTCACAAAAACAAGTTTCAATCATGGAAGAAATCAGACAGAACGGAAAAATCATCCTGCACAGCGATGACGGGACAAGCATAAGGATGATTTTCAAAAACCTCACGGGGAGGAATTTTCAAGGTCAGGAATATGCGGAGTATATCCGGCACATCGCAATCGGGGAGATGGGATTTTCGCCCGGCATCATAGAGCATTGCAGGGACGGTGAAGTAATCGGCAAGGGAAAAATCCCGAATGTATGAAAAGCGGAAAATCCGATGAAGTTGCGGCTTCATCGGATTTTCATTTGTCAGGCATTTGCCATGTTACGGAATGTACAGCAGTGCAAACTCCGCCTTTCTCCGTTTGAGCAGCATGGCGTGCCGTTTACCCTTGTAGTTGCAGAAAGCGATATATTCCCGGTAAATGTTCCTGTCGCCCGCCTCCAATTTTCGGATCAGCGTGCTTTTGGGTATCTTTCCGCTCCCCAAAAGCCGGTATGGACCGACATTGTAGGCGAGCGTGGCAAGGAGCAGACTGTCACGCCCGAACTTGCGGAACATGGCGCAGAACTTCCGCAAGTCTTTCCGCAGGAGCGCGTCCGCCTGCCGCTTCGTCATGGTGCGTGCCGAATACCTTTCCCCCGGCTGCACCTGATGCCCCCAGCCCACGTATGGGTGGTGTTTCTCCGAATGCCAGCCCTCGAAATACTTCGTACACCGAACCGCCCGCTCGAAAGGCGGCAGGCGGTAGATTGCCGCCTGCCCGTCCGTCCCCTTCTGACGGCTGTCCCGTGCGGACACGGAACAGACCGCCAGTAGCGAACAGAGGATAGCCATGAATACACGCATCATCTTGGCAGAGGTTTGTAATTGCCGATGGGGATGACGGTCTGAATGTCGTCCTTCACGTTCCGGTTGTTGAAGTTAAATTCCAATTCGTAGGAATTTTTGAAATTGTCCTCCACCACCACGATGAAGTTGTGCGCCTCGTCGCCCTCAGCCGTATAGTACAGCCGGAACTTCTCGTTTTCGAGCAGGTAGCGGTCATTGGGCAGGAAAGTGATGCCATTGTCCATCTTCAGCGTGCCTTCCCCCTCGAACTGGAAATACCGGATGGTGTAGAGCGTGTTGGCAAATTCGCCCGTTCTTTTCAGCTCACAGCGAATTTCCACCGTCTGCCCCTTTGTGACCTTGTTCGGCACGGGCATAGTTTCCACCGTGAACGGATAGGATTGCTGGATGTCCATGTCATCGTCACACGATGCGAGCGTGAGCGACACGGCGGCGAACAGGCAGAGTGCCAACGCCTTGAAGATGGATGTTCTCTTGTTCTTGTTGTTCAGTATGTTCATTGTCCTTTGATTTTTAAGTTATTGTTCATTTCTTTTTTTGCTGTCCGTTGCAGATACTCGTTCAAGTCCTTGCAACCGTCATAGAGTGCGGAACGGTCACAGACACGTCCGCCGTAGTGTCCTTTGAGGACTTCCAGCGTCCTCCGCCCGGATTCGTCACGGTCGAGGAAGCAGTCGATGCGCCCGTACCCGTCCAAGTGTTTCACCGCCTTGCCTACGTTGGCGACGGAGTTCAGCACAAGGCTGTCGCCATTGCCGCCTATGCCGAGTGTGTCAGCGGACAGAAAGTCCATGAAACCCTCGAACACGCTGCATACGTCAGAGGCGGTATCTTCCGGTTTTATCAGTGACACATCTTTGGGTGGTATGCAACCCTTAAAATAGCGGCTCCGGATTTCGTAGCCACCAGCCACGTTCGGGAAGCCAACTGTGAAATACCGCTTTCCACGCACGCCATAGTTCAGGCGGCAGCAGTGGCGGGATGCAACGGCATAAGGGATGCCCCGTTCCGCCAGATAGTCCGTCAGTGGTGAGCGGAGCAGCGGGACGGCTTCCACTCCCTCAAAGGCAGGTTCGGACGGTTCCGGCAGGTACAACGGCTTTTTCGCTGAGACAAATGGCATACGCACAGTTTCCGCTATGAATCCCGCCTGCGCCATGAAGTCACCGCTTCGGGCAAACTCCCCGGCAAGCGTGAAGATGTCACCGCCCTTGCCCAAGCCGAAGTCGTACCAGAGCCGTTTCGCCACGTTCACGCGGAAAGAGGGCGTGCGCTCATTGCGGTATGGCGCATGATACCACAGCTCGTTTCCGCTCCTTCGGACAGGCTCATGTCCCAACCGTGCGAGAAAGTCCGCGAGGGATATTTGCCTCATAGTGTCTATATCCGTCCGTTCCATGCGGCGCATCAGTTGATGATGAACTTTATACCCATGCCCCACTGCGTATGAAATTTCTTCGTGTCGCCACCCCACAGGCAACGCTCCCGGAGGTTGGCGAGCAGGGCGATACGGTCAGCCACGTAAAACTCCACGTCCAGCGTCAGCGCACCGCCATAGACGAAGGCGTCCCGGTCATGCAGTGTCGAGCCGTCATGCAGCACCTTTTCGCCCCAATTCACCGATTCATACCCGGCGAGAGCCGAAGCCCCTGCATAGACGAACACGATTTTACGGGCATCGGAAAGTATCTTGAAATAGTAGCCGCCTTCCGCCGTGAACTGCGCCACAGGTATGGAAGTGTCCTTGTAGGGGTTGTTCTTCAGAATATACTCACCTCCGAACACCCATTTATTACCCTTCTTCGTGTAGGTGGAGAGAGCCGCCCCGAAACTGTACCCGCCGTCGTTACCGCCGGGTTTGAAGCCGTCTGCCAGATTCGCCCTGACCTCGATACCCTGCATCTTCGGCAGGCATCGCTGGGCGTGCGCCTGCCCCGTGAAGAGTGCAAGCGACGCGATGATTATTGCGATGTGCTTTCTCATGGTCAGCGCACTTGGAGTTCGTTAATCGTGTTTGCACGTACCAAATCCTCATTTTCGATCACGAAAGACTGGTGGCGACCTCCGTTCTTCTCGTTCAGCTCCACCACGAGGCACTTGCCGTCGGGGATGGTGAACTTCGCCATCGTGAAGACCGTGCGCTCGCTTTTTTTGCCCGGCACGAACGTGGCGTAGTTCTGTGCGCGGAGCGGCAGGATGACACGCTCCTGCACGGCGGTACGCTTCGCCACCTTCTTGTCCACGATTTTCCATGTGATGTAGTCCACATCGAAAGGCACGTTGCTCTGGTTCCTGATTTCCGTGTGGAAATACAGAAGCCCGTTGTGCGTGTATATGCCTTTCAGAAGGTACTGGATGCCGAAACGCTTGCAGCCGATATGCTTCACCTCACGTTTGTTCTGCTTGTGGATGGACTTCATGATAAGGCGCACCAGCATCGGGCTTTCGCTGCCCAGCTCTTTCAGATAGATTTCCTGCGCGTTGTTCGGGCGGTTCACCGTGCTGCCGTCATGGATGAAGTCGCACATCTCCACGTTGAGCAACAGCGGTTCGGCGGCGTACTTCACGTTGAAGGTGTAGAAACTGCCGTCCTCCGTGATGACGGACATATTCGTTTCGTTGGGAAAATTCCTTACGGTAGCCTTCACACGGATGATGTTCTCCGCTCCGTCGGCTTTCCCGGCAATCAGGTCGGGCGAGCCTAAATCGACATAGCGCACCTCCGCCGGAAAAATGACGTGGACGGTCTTGTCGTAGGTCACTTCCAGACCGTGCGGCGGTATCATGCGGTCGAAGGTCAGCTTGCGCGACAGCCCGTGATACAGGTCGCCGTCCGCCTCCTTCTGCGGATAGACCTCCTTTGTCAAGGTCGGTTGGTCACTTCCGTTGCTTTGCCCAACGGTTACGTTTTCCTGCGCGTTGGCAGTTGCGATGCCCATAGCGAGGGCAAACATCATGATTACTTTTTTCATTTTACTTTGGATTTTTAGTGGTAAATAAAAATTTGATTATTTCCTTAATTCACTCCTTGATAGAGCATGACCCTGTACCCGGCTTTCAGATGCACTTTGACGGTGCGCATCTTCTTGGCTATATACTGGCTCGTGCCTTGTATCAGCCCCTTGCCCAAGTCGGAGGCGAGCTGCGCCCCGGCATTGGTGGAGATGTTGATGCTGCTCCCCAGCGAGCCGCCCATGTTGGCGGCAACCTCCCGGACAGCGTTCATCTCCATCGAGTTGGGGATGAATATGCCGGGCTGTCCGTCCGTGTCATAGACCTCCAACTCCACCGGGATAACCGTACCGTCGTGTTCCAGAGAGGTGATTTCGATGGCGAGCCGTTCGCCCTGAATCTTGGCTGCGCCGACAACCACCGCATTACGGGGGATGATCCGGTCTGCTACCGCCATCGGCTCCAACAGCCGCAACCTGACCGTCTGCCCGTCCGTCACGCTCTGTGCCCCATAGACACATGCCGGTATGGTGTTCCTGTCCGATACGGTTGTAACGCCCACCGCCGTGTTGAAACTGCGGTTGCGCTCTTGCGAGAAGGAAGCGACAAATTCGGCATTGCTCACGGGCTGTCCGAGCGAGGACACCACTTGGTGCGTCACCTGCCTGACGGGTTTTGCCGTATTCTTTCCGGCTTTCTGCACGGGGGACGACTCTGCGGTCTGTCCATCTGCCGCCTGCGTGCCGTTCTGACCGCCCATGTACTTCGCCGCCAGCTCGTAGGATTTTTCCATGAGTGCCACCTGCTCGTCCATCGTGGAGCTTCTCTCTTTTCCGCTTTCCAGTTCGGATTCGAGCGTGGCGATGCGTTCCAGCAGTTCGTCCATCTCCGCATTGTCGTTCTTCGGCTGCTCGTAGAAGTTGCCGAGCGTGGCATTGAGGTCACGGTAGGCTGCTGCCGAGGACTGGATGGTCTTCGGTGCGGGCTTCACCGCCTCTTCCGTTCCGCCGGGATTGGCAAGGTCGAAGTCGCTGCCACTGTCCGCTTCCGCTGTGTCGCGGTCGAACAGGTCGCCCAACTGCTGCATGGCACGGCTGCGGTTCTCCTGCCGTTCCTCCATCGCCCCCTGCTCGTAGGCTTTCGCCTTGTCACCGATAATCCGGCGGTTCTCCTTGTCCGCATCGGGCATCTCGATGTTGTAGCCGCCTGTTCCCGGCTCCTGCTCCTTGCCGGAGGACGGGGCGAATATCAGCCACATCGCCCCGATGAATACCAGCACCATAGCGGGAAGCACTATCATTTTCTGGCGTTTCAGCCGTTGGGCTTCGGTCAGCGGCTTGCGCTCCTTTTTCAGCTTGTCGTTGCCGGGAGCCGCCTTGTTTTCGGGCTTGCTCTCCGTCTTGTTCTCAATCTTTGTTTCGTTCTTTGTCTGTTCCATATAAATAAGGTATTAAGTGATTTTCCGTTTTTTGCTGTACGGACAGTTCCACCTGTCCGGCATGGTCTGTCACCATCCGGCTACCGTCATTCCTGCCGATGTCATAGACGGCTTTACCGAAAGTGTAGAGGGCAAGCGTGGCGAATGCGGCGAGCATTGCCAGCACGATGCGCCTGCGTGTCTTCGGCGGCAAACCGTCCAGATAGCCCCTGAGCCTTGCCACCAGCATTTTCTTTTTGTCATGGAGTTTCCAATATGCGCCCCAAAATGATTTCTTGATTTTCTTCATATCCGTTTACCTTTTGATGGTTTGTAAATCCTTGTTCTCGATGATGGTGAACCCCTCGATGGTGAACCCGTTGGGGTTGTCGTCCGAACGGGACGAGTTCAAGAGGCGGCACGTGGTCACGAGGCTGCGCTCTGTGACGTTGCTCTGCCGGATGATTTTCTGCGTGGCGTAGGTCACGGCACGGTAGGGATAGCCGTTGAAGTCGCACACCACGCTGTCCACCTTCAGCACTTGGTTGATGTTCCCGGCGATGATGCGGTTGTAGTACCCCTTCTCGGCGAAGTCCGAATAGTAGTTGTACACGCTCTTGTCCGCCAGCAGCAACGCACGCTTCACGTTGTGTTCTATCGCGCTCTTTTCGGGCGAGAGCGTGAAGAACAGCTCGTGGAAGCGGCGCACATGCTCCCTCGCTTCCGCCGGACGGTTCTGCGAGAGGTCCTGCGAGAGTGCCAGCATCAGCGACTTGCCGTTATCCAGCACATAGATCTTTTCACGCTGCCGCTCCGCGAAGCGGTAGGAACTCCACACGCTCCATACCGTTATCACGGCGCACAGCGAGAGGAAGACGATACCGAACAGGCGTATCTGCCTGAACGATGATTCGATGTTTTTGAGTGACTTGAATTCCATTTTACTTTTTCCGTTTATAATTGCACATTGATTATTTCAGCAGTTTCCCGGCACGTCCGACCATGTTGCCTGCGGTAGCACCCGCCACGCTGCCCGCCATGCTTCCGGCGCGTCCCGCCATCTGGTTCACGTTGCGCCCGTAGCCGCCCATGCCCCCGGCTTGAATGATCCAGCCCGCCACCGTCGGAATGGTGAAGTAGCCGATGATGCCGATTATCATGAACACGATATACACCCCGTCGCTGGAATCCAGCGAGAAGTTGGGGTCGGTCTGCATGCGCTCGATGTCGCTCTGGAGCATCAACACCTGAATCTTGGCGAGTATGGTGCTGAATATGTCCGACACGGGCAGCCACAGATAGACCTGAATGTAGCGGCATATCCACTGCGTGAGCGTGCTTTGGAAGCCGTCCCACACCGATATGGCGAAGGCTATCGGACCGAGTATCGCCAGCACCACGAGGAAGAACGTGCGGATGGTGTCTATCACGAGGGCGGCGGCTTGGAACATCAGTTCCAGTATCTCGCGGAAGAAGTCGCGGATGCCCTTCTTCATCTTGTACATCCCCCGGTCGATATACATCCCCGCCATCGTCACCATGTCGGAGGGCGACCAGCCCAATTCCTCCAGTTGCTTGTCAAACTCCTCGTTGGACACGAGGTAGGCGGTTTCGGGATTGCGCACCATCGCCTCGTATTCCAGCCTGTCCTTCTGCTCACGGTACTTGTTCATGTCCAAAGTCTGCGTTTCGAGCAGTTTCGCCGTACCCTGCACGACGGGCGAGAGGACGCTGTTTATCGTGCCAAGCACCACCGTAGGGAAGAACATGATGCACAGACCGACGGCAAAGGGACGGAGCATCGGGAAGACGTCTATCGGTTCGGCTCTCGCCAGCGACTGCCATACCCGGTAGGCGACATAGAAGAGCGCGCCCAGCCCGGCGATGCCTTTCGCCACGCCCGCCATGTCGGCGCACAGCGGCATCATCTGCTCGTAGAGCGAGCGGAGAATCTGGTGAAGGTTGTCGAACTCCATAGGCTACCAGTATCTTTCGTTCATACTGCCGTACAGCCCCATGATGCGGTCAAGGTCGTTTTTCTTCTTCGCACGCAGGTAGCTCACGCTGATGTTCTTGTTGGTGTAGTAGCTCACGAGGTTGCGGTAACGTTTCATCTTGGAGTGGCAGCGTTCCACCACGTCCATGCGCTCCTTGTCCGTCATGGAGAGCGTGGTGATGTTCACCACGTTCTTCAGCTCCGTCAGCACGTCGTTGGATTCCTCCAGCAGCTTCGTGTACCCGAAGGCGATGGCTCCGAGTTCCTCCACCGTGAAGTTGTCGTCGCGCAGCATCTTCTGGAAGCTGGTCACGTAGATGTCCGTGATGTCGCCCACCATCAGGATGGTCTGCTGCACCTTGCGGGCGTCCTTGACCAGATTGTTCACCGATTTGAGGGCGTCGTAATACTTCTTGCCCTGCTCGTATATTTTCACCGTTTCCTGAAAGTTGTTCACCATGTTCGTGGCGGTCTTCGAGGTGTGGATGATGTTCTTCGAGGCGTTGATGATGCCTTGCGCCAGATTGCCCGGATCGCTCACGACCCATTGGGCGGAAGCCCTGCCCGCGAAAAGCAGGCACAGGCAGATGACGAATGTTATTCTTGTTCTCATGTTTCTTTGGATTTTAGCGGTTCTTATTTTTCTGCCGGAGTTTCCGGCTGCGGCTTCACACGCACGTAGTCCCCGTTGGGTGAGAAGGTCAGCACGTCGGTGGCTTCGTTATACGCCACGTCGATGCGGAAGCCGGTGTTCATGAACAGGTTGCCGTTCTCCTCCTGCAAGAGATAGGTTTCCGGCTTGAGCTTGCGGCGCAGACCGCTACGACGGAACACCGTCACTTTGTAGGCTTCGCCCTCCTTGTAGATAAGCACGTCAGGTTTTCCCTCCACGCTCTCCCAGTTCCCGCACAGCATGTCGCGGCGGTTGTCGGCCACGTCGCAGGATTGCAGCATCATGACCGCCAATCCGATAAGGCACTTGCTGACTTGCAGCATTTTCACTTTTGGTAAATTCATACGCGTTTTTCTTTTTTGGTTGATACATTCTGTTTTTTAGTTATTCCTTGTTTCTCCGCCTTTCGGCAAGCTGCCGGATGGCGGCTTCGATGTCGCCGCCCAATTGCTCCGCCAGACGGTACACCTCCACCTTTTCCGTTTCCTCGGTGGTGTACGCCAGATATTCCTCCGCGCTCACCTCGGTGGCATAGACCGCCGACTGCGTGCCGCCCAAGCCTATCCACACCTCCTTGTAGAGCCGTGAGGGGTTGTTCGCCATGTTGATGGAGAGTATCTGCGACTTCTCCTTCTCCGTCAGTCCGAGCAACGCCTGAATCTGGTCGAACTTGTTCATGTACTTGCGCTGGTCGAGCAGGATTTTACAGTCCGAGTTGTTGATGATGCTCTCCTTGACAACGGGTGAGGAAATGATGTCGTCCACCTCCTGCGTCACCACGATTGCCTCACCGAAATACTTGCGCACCGTCTTGTACATATAGCGCAGGTAGTCAGCCATATTTGCCGAAGAGAGAGCCTTCCAAGCCTCTTCCACGATAAGCTGCTTTCTCACACCTTTCAGACGCCGCATCTTGTTGATGAAGGCTTCCATGATGATGATGGTCACTACCGGGAACAGTTCGCGGTTGTCCTTGATGGAATCAATCTCGAAGACGATGAACCGTTTGCCCAGCAGGTCGATGTTCTCCGCCGAGTTGAGCAGGAAGTCGTAGCGTCCGCCCCGGTAATACTGCCGCATGGTGGTGAGCATGTTGTCGATGTTGAAGTCGGACTTCTCCACCTTGATGTCACGCTGTGCCAGTTCCTTGCGGTAGTCGTCACGCATATACTCGTAGAAGGTGTTGAACGACGGCACGATGCTACGGTCGGATTGGATGCGCTCAATATAGGCACTCACGGCACTGCCCAGCTCGCCGCTCTCCGTCTTTGTCACCTTGTCGTCCTCCGACTTCCAGAGCGTCAGCAACAGGGTCTTGATGCTGTCCTTCTTCTCCACGTCGAAGATGTAATCGTCGGTGTAGAACGGGTTGAAGCTGATGGGCTTATCTTCCGTGTAGGTGAAATACACACCGTCCGCTCCGCCTGTCTTGCGTCGGATCATGCCGCACAAGCCCTGATAGGAGTTTCCCGTGTCCACCAATACCACATGTGCGCCTTGCTCATAATATTGGCGCACGAGGTGGTTCATGAAGAAAGACTTGCCGCTGCCCGAAGGACCCAGCACGAACTTGTTGCGGTTGGTCGTGATACCTCGCTTCATGGGCAGGTCGGAGATGTCAAGGTGCAGCGGTTTTCCCGTGAGCCTGTCCACCATCTTGATGCCGAAGGGCGAGAGCGAGCTGCGGTAGTTGGTTTCCTCTGTGAACAGGCACACCGCCTGTTCGATGAAGGTGTGGAAACTCTCTTCCGCCGGGAAGTCCGCCGCATTGCCGGGTATCGCCGCCCAGTAGAGTGTCGGGCAGTCGATGGTGTTGTGGCGCGGCACGCATTCCATGCTTGCCAACTGGCTGCCCACGTCGTTCTTGATATGCTTCAGTTCCTCCGCATCGTCGCTCCACGCCATGACGTTGAAGTGTGCCCGTACCGAGGTCAGTCCGTAGGAATGGGCTTCGTTCAGGTATTGGTCTATCCACTCGCGGTTGATGCTGTTGCTCCTTGAATAGCGAGATAGCGACTGCATGTTACGGGCGGACTTCTCGAACTTCTGCAAGGTTTCCTCACTGTTGTCTATCAGCACATACTGGTTGTAGATATGGTTGCAGGAGAGCAGAAGCCCCACCGGGGAGGCGAATGACAGTCGGCAGTCACTCCGGTCGGTGGAGAGCTTCTCGTAACGGGTGTCGGTAGCCACCTTGCCCGGCAGGTCTTCCGCGTCGGAGAGGGTGTGCAGACACAGGCGGTTGTCGCCGATGCGCATCTCCCTTGCCGAAAGCTCGATGTCCTGCAAGGTGGTGTCACCTTCCGGCATGAGCGAGAAGTAGCGTTCAATAAGTCCCGTCTTTCCCTCAGTACCCACAATCTCATCGGTGGAGAGGCGGCGCAGCCTGACAAGCCCGCTGTCGTTCATGATGCGCTCGAACTGTTCGCAGGCTTCCAAGAACTTGGTCGTGGTTTCCCTGTCCAGCTCCTTCGGGATGATATGTCCCCGGCACAGCGTGCTGAAATTGCTCTGCATCCGGTTACGCTCCTTTGTCGTCTTGGTCAGGTAGAGGTAGCAGGTGTGCTTCAGGTACGGACGCTCGTTGAAGTGACGCTCGAAAGAGCGGCTTAAAAAGCTCATGTCGTCCTTCTGAAGCTCCGGTTTGTAGCGTTCCTTGATGAACCAGTCCTGTTTGTGGACGACGGAGTAGTCCGGCAGCACCTTGAT
>ERZ778517.1182-NODE-1182-length-21036-cov-7.930461_pt1 | contig 21036 bp, 18 predicted proteins | sample MGYA00510341_ERZ778517 | MGnify/ENA primary metagenome ERZ778517 (study PRJEB29527, sample SAMN07138964) | mouse gut metagenome | material: feces | host: mouse | place: China:Nanjing | collected 2016-01-25 ... | reverse complement strand
TTGGAATTACCGCGCTTGTCAAGCATGGTAAAGAGCAATGGAAATGCAACACCCTTGTGTGTAACTCCAAGCATGAGGTTATTGATGTTGACCTCACCGAATTTCCAGTTGGTGCGGTCAAGGCTCAGAACCAGTCCTGTCTTGACTGGCAGAAGTGCAAATATCACTTTGGCTATGAGGTCAAGATTGAGAGCATATCCTGCAAGGAACCTCTGCAGGCGGCGCAGATTGGAATCACGCTCGACGCTTGTAGGCATCGCAGACGCTATCTTGTGGAGGCTGACCGTCTGCACAACACAAATGGCGTGAAGGACAAACGCAAGCAATTTTATGCGAGCAAGATTCTTGCTGCTCTTGCATAATCGGGACGATTTTATTAGCTTTGTCGCAGTCCCTGGGAGTTGTCGTAACTTTCATGGAAAAAGCGGTCAAACTTTTCTTTAAAGTTACTAATTTTCAGGGACTTTTGCAAGAAATAACTAATTAAAAATCAACAATATAACCGACAAAATTCATTTTTTTCATCTACTAAAAATACCATGATACAATGAAACGTTTATTATTGCTTCTGGCGGTTGTCACAGCCATGATCAACTGCTCCTATGCCGCCAACGACGACATTGCCCTTCATGTCAAGGACATAATAACCGATTGGGGAGGCTCGGGCGGAAAAGCCGACTCTGAGACAAACAGTTACACCTATAATCAGTATGCCCTCAACTATTGGGACATACACGACCTGTCCACCGATGTCTATGACCGCCTCGATATGAAATTTGCCACTCCGGTCGATTATGACAACATCCATGTGACGGTAACCTACAGCGACGGCACCACGACCGAAAGCACCATTGTCAATGGAGCGACAAGCCACAATCTGGCTTTCGAAGCCGACAAGATTCTTGAAAAGATTACCGTATCCCATGGCTGGGACGGTCCCCAAGGCCCGATAACCATCTATTATGACAGCATAGTGATACGCGCCAAGGATTCAACAGGCCTGATAGGGAACATGCCGGTTAAGTCGCCTAAACTCGGAACCGGAATGGCAAATCCCATTCTTGATTTCCAATTCTGTGCCGACCCCACCGCTATAGAGCATGACGGGCGGCTCTATGTCTATGGCACCAATGACCATCAGCAATATGAAGCCGGAACCGAGAAAAACTCTTATGAAAAAATCAAGTCACTGGTCATGATTTCAACCGATGATATGGTAAACTGGACCTATCATGGCTTGATTCAGGTTGACGAAATCGCACCCTGGATCTTGGCATCATGGGCACCCAGCATCATCAGCAATAAACAGGCCGACGGCACTACATTGTTCTCGCTCTACTTCTCCAACAGCGGATGGGGCGTCGGTGTAATCCAGGCCAAGTCGCCTGTGGGCCCCTGGACCTCTCCGCTGAGTAAAAGCCTCATTGACGGCACCAATCCTGTTGTGGCCGGGAGCGGAGCTGTCTTTGACCCCGGAGCGGTGATCGACGACAACGGTGACGCATGGGTGACATTCGGCAACAGTCAGGGATGGATAGCCCGGCTGAACCCCGATCTTCATTCCTTTGCCGCCGACCCCGTGAAACTCCCTTCACCCTTCCACTATGAGGCCAACGAGCTTAACTTTATAAATGGCACCTATGTCTACACATTCAATAATGACTGGTCGGACCACGAGCCATGGACATGGGGCGGCACAAAACCCCCAGCCTGCAGCATGGTTTACATGAAAAGCACCGATCCGTTGAAACAGGATTCATGGACCTATGGCGGCAACTACTTCAAGAATCCCGGAGATAACGGCATGACCTTAAATAACAACCACACCCATCTGCACAAATACAATGATAAATGGTATCTGTTCTATCAAACCATGTTGCTGGAGCCGTCGCTGGGTGGAAACGGCGGCTTCCGAAGCATCTATGTGGATGAAATAGAGGTCGACGAGCAGAACGTTGACATCAGCGAATGTATACCCACCCGTGAAGGCGTGAGCGCCATTAAAAATCTCGACCCTGCCATCACTCAGTATGCCGCCACGTCGGCCGCCACACTCGGCATTCTCTACAAGCCCACTGACGAGGCCGGTCACATGATAGCGACGGTGGGCATGACCAGTATCACAGCCCCCGCGATGCCCGAAGGGATTATCGAAGTGAGAAACGTCGATTTTTCAACCCGATGCAAATACCTCAAATGCCGATTGAAAGGCGACGGAAGCGTGGCATTGAGGATTGACGACCGATATGCCGCCGACATCGCCGTGGTCAACAGCAGTAAAAGTGACTGGAACGAATACACAGTCCCCCTGACAAGTATTGAAGACGGCACCCACACGATTTACCTGATACTGAAAGGCGAAGTCGAATTTGACACATGGCAGATGACCGAGAGCGACTTAAGTTCAGTCGATACCGTGCCCTGTGACCCGCATGACCTCCGCGGCAACATCTACGACCTGCAAGGCCGCCGTCTCCCCGCCATCCCCACCGGCACCATCTACATCCGCAACGGCAAAAAATACCTCACCAAGTAACCCTCAATCCATCCGAATCCTTCACAAAATGAGTTGCGCCGCGATGCTTGATGGCATCGCGGCGCAACTATATGGTGGGGGAGGGGGTTATTTTACAAGGTCGAGGACTTGGGAGAGGCGGGTGATGGCCGAGGGGTGGGTGACGGCATCTTCGTCGGCTGTCCATCCTTTCCCTTTGAGCCATGCCACATGGCAGCCGAGCGAGAGGGCGGGGAGGATGTCTTTCTTGTAGCTGTCGCCTATGACAAGCACGTTTTGGGCCGGCAGACCGAGGGCTTCGACTCCGAGCGCAAATATTGCGGGGTCGGGTTTGCGTACTCCCACTACCGCGCTCTCGATTATGCGGTTGAAGTATTTCAGCAGGTCAAAGTCTTCAAGCACGGCGCTGACATTGCCGTAGAAGTTGGACACGAGTACCATGGGGAAGCGTGCATGCAGCGCCTCGAGGGTGGGACGTGCCTCCTCGATACACTCGCGGGCGGCTGCGTAGCAATACTGTGCGACGCGGGCAGCAAGTGGCTCGACAGTGTCGGCGGCGATGTGGCCGCGCTCGGCAAGCCATTCCAGCTCTATGCACATCTTGATGAGCAAGAGGTCGTGGAAGTTGTGATGCGGGAGGATGTGGCGCACGCGGGCCAGCTCACGCTCGGCATGAACGTAGGCTTCGCGGAAGGTTTCCTTGTCAACCGTGATGCCGCTCTCGCGGTATCCGTCCCAGATTACCTCGCTCCAGTGAACGCCGCGGCTGTCGATTGTGCCGCCGTAGTCAAAAATTATTCCTTTGATTTCAGTATTTTCCATCTTTCAGTTCGGCGGTAAATTTGCGGCAGATGCCTTCGTGACGAATGATCATATAGACAAGGAGGTTGTTGAGCACAACAAGTTCAAAGGCGAAATAGAGCCACGGCATGCCGGCAAAGAGCGATACAAAGAGGGCTATCGTGCGCCAGTTGAACGAGAGGATGTTGGTGTACTTCATCAGCGGCAGCGAGGCGGCACGGAAGGCATCGCGGAACGACTGGGGGATGCGTCCCGATGGGAAGCGCTGCTTCAACTCGCGGCGGAGGGCCTGCATCGCCGGGGCTGTCGCCTCTTGCTGAACGGTATAGTTGGTATATACGGTCAGAGTGAGCTTTTTCCAGAAATCATGACTCCATGAGAGATTTTTCAGCTTGGCCTTGAGATCCGATGCGGTTTCGAGCTCGCTGCCGTCCTCACCCTTCAGAAAATAAAGGTGGAACTGGCGGTAGTAGTCGGCCATTGCCGCCTGCTTGGCGTGGCAGATGCCGGTGACTACGGCGATTACCCATATAAGCCAGGGGTGGGCCATGAAAAACTCCGATGTGACGTGTAAAAATGTTGGAATTAATTTTGAGGTAAAAATTTAAATTAGTAATTTTGATGTTATGATACATCAAGGTATCGTAGAAGAGGGCTTGCAAACTGAGCCAGCACTGCAAATCAAGTTTGAAAGAAGAACATTGAAATCCGTAGTTGAGAATCTCTTATTTGTACGTTTATATTAGATTGACAGATCTGAAGTAGCGGAATTATATCAACAACAGGCATCAGTCACAGGTTAATCAGTGACAGACTCTAAGCAATTAGAGCAGGCATTCCCTCTTAATATCGACGGTCTAGTTAAGCATTACGAGATGACTCTCCAGAGGGAAGGATTTCTTGAAGATTCGCCCTTTATTATTAACCAGTTGTTGGAGAAACTCGGTTGGAAAGTTCCAAGACTTAAACGAAAAGTCCATGTCTATATCGAGTTGACCGGCGACATAAAAAAAACAATTAAAAGAGAAAGAGAAAAGTATAGCAAAAAAATTAGCACGAGGCTCAAAAATTAAATCGATGGATTGTAGTGCAGCAAAATATATCATTGAGGCTACATTATCCAGTTTCGAATGCCGTATAGCAAATCGACGTTTGAATAAAAAAGAAGCAGATGAATTCCTATGTTATAGTTCGCGGACCATGCGAGACCAACAGAGGATTTATAAGGATCGAATACTAAACCCAAAAACTTTTGAACATCAGATATTTACTGAACTACGCAGAGAGCTAAAAAGCTTGACCGCACAAGATTAAATAAGGCGCATCCTTTTGTGGTGCGCCTATATTTTTATCGGCCTATAAATAAGTCCTAAATCTTAATCTTAATGGCATCTGCTGCGGACTCTTTCTTTTTATCGACCACTTTAGTGTATATCTGCGTCGTGCGGACGTTAGTGTGGCCGAGCATTTTGCTGACGGTGTAGATGTCTGTCCCGTTGGCAAGCTGAAGCGTGGCGAAGGTATGGCAAAAGCAGTGAAAGGTGATGTGTTTGGTGATACCGGCGGATTTGATCCATCGCTCCAGAGGTTTGGAAATCCAGGATGGAGAAGGCAATCCTTCGAAAACCAATCGATCTCCATCCAGACGATCCCCGCATAACAGGTATGCCTGTTCAGAGATTGGTGTGTATTCTACACCCTTGGTCTTTTGCTGGGTGAAGTTAACTCGCCAATGGTCGCCGTCCTTTACCACCTCTTTCCATTTAAGCTTTTGAATATCTACATGACGCATACCGGTCAATGCTGAGAACAGTGCAGCTCGTTTGATGATTGGTTGGTCACATTCTGTTGCGGCTAATTGGTTTAACTCTTCTATGGTAAGGTATTCTCGGCGACTCTCTTGCTCCGGGATGCCTTTTACTTTAGCTGCCAGGTCGACGGTAAGGTAGCCGTCCACGAAGGCTTGCTTCAGTGCCGCCTTAAAAATTGAGAAATAAGTGGCAGCTGTGTTTCGAGACACATTCCCACTCTTCTTTCCACCCTGAGGAGCAGTGAGCATGAACTGTTTGAAATTCTCGATAAAACGGAGGTCAATGTTGCTGAAAGGCACATTATCACTCTCGGCAAATATTTTAATCAGTTCATGAACACGATTCCAGTTCACCTTAATGGACTCCGAGTTGGCTGTGTGCCGTCTCTTGGCCTCCTGCTCAAAATAGTCAATAAAATTAGCCTGGGCGCGTTCACTCTGGGCCGCCAATGCTGCCTCGGTTTCTGTATATAGTTCCTGATTATCATATTCACGCTGTCGAAGTTCACGAACCTTATCTGCATACAAACAGGATTCATTATCAACGGCTGACCGACACATGATAACGCCATTCGCATCACGCCTTGGCTTGTATGTCACGCTCCCATCTGGATGCGTCTTTGCAACATGAGACTTATCCCAAATGGGTGTAGTAACACTCCGGTTGACACCCTCCTTAATCCGGGTGGGCTTCCCATTGGGTGTCTTATACACGGGGTATATGTCAATTATCAGATACCATTCATCACGATATTCTGACTTGCGTAACTTAACAGTGCATTTGGTGTTTGCGAGCTTCTTTTTCATTTCTTCACGACATCTTTATAAATGCGGTCAATTTCTGATTTGGGGGCATAGACGAAGCGCCCTATTTGTCGAATGGGAATAGAGTATTTCCTTATGTGGGAGTATACGGTACTCTCGGCTATAGCGAATTTCTCAGCAATCTCGCCAATAGTATAGCAATCCTCAGGCTCCAAATTATACGGTTTAGGTAGTGTCTGTCTGGCGTCAACGGGTTCTTCACGCAATGGCAGTATGCCCATCAGTTCCGATTTTCGAACTCTTGTAAGCCGTTGTCCTAGATTGATGCTTGACACTTTACCGCTATTTATTAGCCTCCTGATCGTTTTTGCACATACACCAAACACGGCTTCGGCTTCCGTAACGCTTATATAGTCTCGCTTATCCGGAATTTCACCTATGACCTTATCCCATCTTTCGCGTTGCAGTTTCAGTGCATTTCTTTGTTTGTAGCCCTTGTTAGAACAAGCGCGGCTACAATAATAGGAGTCGAGCGACTTTGCAAGAAAGATCGCCCCGCAGCATTTACATTTTCTCTTTATTTCGTATTGTGCTGTTGGCATATTATTACTATTAAGAACCCATAAGAGGACATAAGGGCAAATAAGGGACACCTCATCGCCAATTAAGGGACGTTCCAAATATGGTGCAAATATTACGAAAATAAATCAATTTCAAGCTATCTTGATTAAAATAGTGAAAAAGAAAATGGAGTGTAACCTTTTGAGTCACACTCCATTTATATGGATTTAGATTGTTCTGAATTGAGAGATTATTTGACTTCCTCGAATTCTACGTCGTCGACGTGGCCTTCGCCGGGGTTGCCTGCCTGTGAGGCTCCGGGGTTGGGACCTGCTTGTGCGCCTCCGGCTGCCTGCTGGGCATTGAGGATTTCCTGCTGGATGGCTCCGAAGGTGTTCTGGATTTCGGTTATGGCAGAGTCGATGGCTGCGATGTCCTGGGCCTTGTGGGCTTCTTTGAGCTTGTTGAGGGCGTTGTCGATCTGGGCTTTCTTGTCTGCAGGGATCTTGTCGCCGAGTTCCTGAAGCTGCTTTTCGGTCTGGAAGATCACGGTGTCGGCGTGGTTGAGTTTGTCGATTTTTTCTTTTTCCTTGGCGTCAGCTGCGGCGTTGGCTTCGGCTTCTTTCTTCATGCGTTCGATTTCTGAGTCGGTCAGGCCGCTTGAGGCTTCGATACGGATGCTCTGTTCCTTGCCGGTGGCTTTATCTTTGGCTGATACGTTGAGGATGCCGTTGGCGTCGACTTCGAAGGTGACTTCGATCTGGGGGATGCCGCGGGGTGCAGGTGCGATTCCGTCGAGGTGGAATTTGCCGAGTGTCTTGTCGTCTTTGGCCATAGGACGTTCGCCCTGAAGGACGTGGATCTCAACCGAGGGCTGGTTGTCAGCGGCGGTGGAGAATGTTTCGCTCTTGCGGGTAGGAATGGTGGTGTTGGCTTCGATCATCTTGGTCATTACGCCGCCGAGGGTCTCGATGCCGATTGACAGAGGCACAACGTCGAGAAGAAGCACGTCTTTTACGTCGCCTGAGAGCACGCCGCCCTGGATGGCTGCGCCGACTGCCACTACTTCGTCGGGGTTTACGCCCTTTGAGGGTGCTTTGCCGAAGAATTTTTCTACTACCTGCTGGATTGCGGGGATACGGGTTGAACCGCCTACGAGGATGACTTCGTCGATGTCTTTTGCTGTCATGCCGGCATCCTTAAGGGCCTGTTCGCAAGGCTTGATGGTTGCCTGGATGAGTTTGTCGGCGAGCTGTTCGAACTGCGCGCGGGTGAGGGTCTTGACGAGGTGTTTGGGACCGGTGGCTGTGGCAGTGATGTAGGGGAGGTTGATTTCAGTAGAGGTGGTTGACGAAAGTTCGATCTTGGCTTTCTCGGCGGCTTCTTTGAGGCGCTGGAGGGCCATTGCGTCTTTACGCAGGTCGATGCCTTCTTCTTTTTCGAATTCGTTGGCGAGCCAGTCGATGATCACGTGGTCGAAGTCGTCACCGCCGAGGTGGGTGTCACCGTTGGTTGATTTAACTTCAAACACGCCGTCGCCGAGTTCGAGGATTGAGATATCGAATGTGCCGCCGCCGAGGTCGAAGACTGCGATCTTCTGGTCTTTGTCTGATTTGTCAAGTCCGTAGGCGAGGGCTGCGGCTGTGGGTTCGTTTACGATACGTTTTACGGTGAGGCCTGCGATCTCGCCGGCTTCTTTGGTGGCCTGACGCTGAGAGTCGTTGAAGTAGGCGGGCACTGTGATGACGGCTTCGGTCACTGCCTGTCCGAGGTAGTCTTCAGCGGTTTTCTTCATTTTCTGAAGAATCATTGCCGAGATTTCCTGGGGGGTGTATTCGCGGCCGTCGATGTCGACACGCGGGGTGTTGTTGTCGCTGCGGACCACTTTGTAGGGCACGCGGTCGATTTCTTTTTCAACCTGATCGTAGGTTTCTCCCATGAAACGCTTGATGGAGTTGATGGTGCGTTTAGGGTTGGTGATGGCCTGACGTTTTGCGGGGTCGCCGACTTTACGTTCGCCACCGTCAACGAATGCTACAATTGAAGGGGTTGTGTTGCGGCCTTCGCTGTTAGGAATAACGACTGGGTCGTTGCCTTCAAGGACTGAAACGCAGGAGTTGGTTGTTCCAAGGTCAATACCGATAATTTTTCCCATAATGATTATAATTTTTTATTTTTTGTTTTTTTTGATTTGTCTGTTGTTTCTGTCGGATTTCGGAATGTGGAGCCTGGGGATGGTTGTATACGGCTTGGTTTTCCGGTTCGACATCCAATAATGTAACAAATTTTGTGCCAAAAAGGTTGTGGCAGGCGTAAGGTACTGACGGATACTGATTTTGGTGTGAGGATTGTTGTGACATGAAAACTGACACGGTCTGCCAATACGACAGACTCGTATAGGCAGACCGCAGAACTATGTGTAAAAAAGGTATGTTGGGGTTAGTTTATAATATATAGGTTGTTATGTGTAAACCGGTATCTGGGTCAGAGCAGTTCGATGCCTGCATCGGCACATGCTTTGATCTGATCTTCAGGCCATATTGATGCTTGGACTTCACCGATGTGTGCTTTGTGGAGGAGGAACATGCACAGGCGGCTCTGGCCTATGCCGCCTCCGATTGAATATGGGAGCTTTCCTTCGAGGAGAAGTCTGTGGAATGTCAGAGATGAGCGTTCGGGGCATTCGCGGAGTTTGAGCTGTTCGCGCAGTGATTCGGGGCTTACGCGGATGCCCATTGAGGAGATTTCAAAGGGTATGTCAAGCACGGGGTTCCAGAGTATGATGTCACCGTTGAGGCCCTGATAGCCTTCTTCGTTGAGGCTGATCCAGTCATCGTAGTCGGGCGAGCGTCCGTCGTGGGGCTGTCCGTCGCTCAGAGGAGCTCCTATACCTATTATAAATATAGCGCCGTGTTCGCGGGCGAAGATGGTCTCGCGTTCGCGCGGAGTTTTGTCGGGGTAAAGACGGGCCAGCTCTTCGGCATGGACAAAAGTGATGTCCGGCGGGAGGACGGGGGTGATATGCGGAAATTTCTCGTAGACTGTCTGTTCGACTTCAAGAAGGGTTTTGTAGATGGTTCTTACGGTCTTTTTCAGATAGTCAAGTGTGCGGTCTTCCTTGCGGATGGTTTTTTCCCAGTCCCACTGGTCGACGTAGAGCGAGTGGATGTTGTCAAGATCCTCGAATGTGCGGATGGCGTTCATGTCGGTATAGAGGCCGTAGCCGGGGGCTATGTCATAGGCTCCGAGTTTGTAACGTTTCCATTTGGCCAGCGAGTGGACCACTTCGGCTTTGCGGCCTCCCATCGCGTCGATGGTGAATGAGACGGCTTCTTCCACGCCGTTGAGATTGTCGTTGAGGCCTGTGCCTGTCAGAAGGAAGAGCGGGGCGGTCACTCGGCGCAGTCTGAGCTCGCGGGCGAAGATGGTCTGGAAGGTGTCTTTGACCATTTTGATCGCTACTTCGGTTGTTTCCGGAAGCAGTTTGCGATGATATTTCTTGGGGATGATAAGTGGCATGGGGTGAATGTTTTGCTGAGGTTTTATTGATATGTGGCAAAGGTAATGGCAATTTTTTGAATTTGCAAGCAAATTGCAATTAAAATTGTAATTTTATTATCAAAATGATAAAAATGGTCAAATTTAAGCTGCATTTTACCACTGTCGGACTTGTCGTGGCAAAGGTGCTGGCGAAGATATTTTTTGGAATTAGTTTATATATAAGTGGTGTAATAGAAAGAAATAGATTAAATTTGCATACATAAACGTTTCAATCACTCCAGTGCAATGACAGATCTGGCTAAAGATATTTCTTCGGCTGTTGCCGTGCTCCGCAAAGGCGGAATCATTGTCTATCCTACAGACACAGTGTGGGGTATAGGCTGCGATGCCTGTAATTCCGAGGCCGTGCGCAGGGTTTTTGAAATCAAGCGGCGGGCCGATTCCAAGGCTTTGATCACGCTGGTGGCCGATGGAGAGGATGTTGCGCGCTATACATCGTCAGATTTTTCTACGGCCATGAAGCTGATAGGAGAGAGCCGGCGTCCGACCACCGTTATCTATCCGGGTGCCAAGGGACTTGCTCCGGAATTGATAGCAGATGACGGGAGTGTGGGCATCAGGCTGACTTCCGAGGCTGTCTCGGCTGCGATATGCCGAGGCCTTGGCCGTCCGCTGGTCTCTACATCGGCCAATATCAGCGGTTGCCCGGCGCCGGCTTTGTTTGGCGAGATTTCCGAGGAGATCCTCGATGCTGCTGATTATGTGGTCGAGGCCCGGCGCGATGATGTCAGCGCGGCGTTGCCGTCAAGAATAATGAAAATAGAGCCAGACGGCTCCGTCACAGTAATACGGCCGTGAAATCGAAGAGGAGCCGGATACTGAGGACCTGTTATGTCGGCGCCGATTATTTGTCGACTCTCGCCGGAGTGCTTTTGTTCACTCTGGCCCGATTTGTTATGATCGGTCCTCTGCACAATACCTATTCCGGGTTCTGGGCTTTTGTCAATACTCCCGGCTCGCGGCTGACGCTGGCGCTGTTTCCGGCGTTGATGCTGGGGCTGTATTGTGTGTCGGGATACTATGTCAATGTGGCATACAAGTCGAGAATCAGAGAGTTTCTCAATACGCTCTGTTGTGTGGCCATCGGGTCGGTGATCTTCTTCATGGTTGTGCTGCTCAATGACGTTTTGCCGCGCCGTATCCACAACTATGAACTGCTGCTGATTCTTTTTGGATGCCTGTTTGTGACGGCCTATGGCACACGCCTGCTGCTTACCACTCTCATAAAATCATCGTCCGCCCGTCGTCATGACCGTCAGAGATTGCTGATGCTCTGTGACAGAACCGGCGATGAGCGCCTGATACGTGACGCGGACAGCTGCCGCAAGGAGGTTGTCGCCACAATCCCGTTTGATAGCTTCGGTTGCTCCTCCGCCGATAGCCATTGTACTCATGGTTATTTCGGCCGACAGCTGAAGAAACATGACGCAGACGGCTTTCTGCTGTCGCTTTCATCGCTGCCGCAGGACAGGCTGCTGAAGATAATATGTGAGCTCTATCTTCTTGATTGCCCGATAATAGTTTCGGCCGATGATTACCGCCTGCTGACTTCAAAGGTGGTGTATGAAAACCTCATGTCAGAGCCGCTGATGGATATTTCGAGACTTACGCTTCCCGACTCGACTGTAGCAATCAAGCGCAGTCTTGATGTGGCTTTATCAGTCATCGGGCTGATTGTGTCGCTGCCGGTGATGCTTGTGCTTGCTCTTCTGGTGAAAGTCGGCTCGAAAGGTCCGGCCATATATTCGCAGGAACGTATCGGCTATCACCGCATTCCGTTCAGAATCTACAAGCTGCGTTCGATGAAGGCGGATGCCGAAGTGAACGGTCCGGCATTGTCGGCGGAAGATGATCCGAGAATAACACGCATAGGGCGTTTTATGAGGAAATATCGTCTTGACGAGCTGCCTAACCTCTGGAATGTGCTGCGGGGCGACATGTCGCTTGTCGGGCCGCGCCCTGAGCGGGAGTTTTTTCTAAGCCAGATGCGCGAGGCCGCTCCGTACTGCACTCTTCTCCACCAGGTAAGACCCGGACTGACTTCGCTCGGCATGGTAAAATTCGGCTATGCGTCGACAGTCGAAGAGATGCTTTTACGGCTGAAATATGATCTTCTCTATATCCAGAATCTTTCTCTCTCGCTGGACCTCAAGATACTGTTTTATACATTACGCACAGTCATAAGGGGCGAGGGTCTCTGAGACAAGGTAAAAAAGGAAAGAAATGAAACTGTTTTTCACATCCATAGCAAAAAGCTTTCAGGATGCCTTCATGGTGTTTCTGATGTGGCGCGAGCGTCATATAAAGGAAAAGACGTTTGTCATCATACTGGCGTTGCTGGTCGGCGTTCTGGCCGGAGTGGCGGCTCTTGTGCTGAAAACGCTGATCCATCTGATAAGCCACGCGCTGACGTCCAACATCAATATCGACGAAGGCAGTCTGCTGTATCTGATCTATCCGGCAGTCGGAATTCTTCTGACCATGCTGTTTGTCAGATATGTGGTCCGTGACAATATATCCCACGGTGTCACAAGAGTGCTTTATGCCATTTCGCAGAACAAGTCGCGCCTGAAGCGCCACAATATGTATTCATCCGTAATCGCCAGTTCGATCACCATCGGATTCGGCGGATCGGTTGGAGCCGAGGGCCCTATAGTCTATACCGGAGCGGCAATCGGTTCGAATCTCGGACGTGTGTTCCGGCTGTCGCCACGGATTCTGATGATCCTTGTGGGCTGCGGAGCCGCAGCAGGTATCGCCGGCATTTTTAAGGCTCCGATTGCCGGTATGCTTTTCACTCTGGAGGTTCTGATGCTCGATCTGACCACGGTCTCGGTGATGCCTCTGCTGATAGCGTCGATAACGGCCGCAACGGTGGCCTATGTCGCAACTGGCTATGATGCAGAATTCTTCTTTCTTCAGAGCGAGCCGTTTGTGACCGGAAGAATACCCTATGTCATTCTTCTCGGTCTGTTTCTCGGATTTGTGTCGCTCTATTTCACGCGGTCGATGAACATGATGGAGGGGCTGTTCAGAAAACTCGGCACTCCGTGGCGGAAAATGCTGGTGGGAGGCTCTGTAGTGGCGCTCCTCGTCTTTCTGTTTCCGCCGCTCTACGGCGAGGGTTATTCGTCGATCATCGACCTTCTCAGCGGCAACACGGAGTCGATTGTCAACGGCTCGATCTTCTACAAAGACAGAGGGTCTGTCTGGTGGATTCTCGGCTTTATCGCCGCGCTTGTCCTTCTGAAATCATTCGCCACCTCGGCCACAAACGGTGGCGGCGGTGTCGGCGGCACCTTCGCCCCATCGCTCTATGTAGGATGTATGGCAGGATTCTTTTTCGCCTATTTCATCAATACGGTCTTCGGTCTGGATCTGTCGACCAAGAACTTTGCGCTGATGGGTATGGCAGGTGTCATGTCAGGTGTCATGCATGCCCCGCTGATGGGTATCTTCCTTACGGCCGAGCTGACCGGAGGCTATGAACTGTTTCTGCCCCTGCTGATTGTCTCGGCGATTTCCTACGGCACTATCAAGTTTTTCGAGCCTTACAGTATCTACACCATGCGTCTTGCCCATGAAGGCAAACTGATCACTCACCACAAGGACAAGGCTGTGTTGACACTGCTCAAGATCGACAATGTCATAGAGACTGACTTTGTGGCAGTCCGGCCTGACATGAACCTCAAGGAGATGGTTAATGCCATCTCACGCTCATCGCGCAATCTGTTTCCGGTCATTGGCGATGACGGAAAGCTGCTCGGAGTGGTGATCCTTGATGAAATCCGCAACATCATGTTCCGGCCTGATCTCTACAAGCGCATGTATGTCAATCAGTTCATGTCAATCCCTCCGGCCAAGGTCGAAGTTGGGCAGAGCATGGAGACTGTCATGAAGACTTTTGACGCTACCGGCGCATGGAATCTGCCGGTGGTTGAAGAAGGTCGATACGTGGGGTTTGTGTCGAAATCAAAAATTTTCAACTCCTACCGCCGTGTGCTGCGCCACTATTCGGAGGATTGATGAAATTTTGTTGAGAGTTCTAATAATGTGTATATATAAGTCAGGAGCCGGATTGCAGATTAATCCGGCTCCTGTGCTATATATGTGTTGCCGTAATGTTCCGGTCTGAGGTCGGGCGGCCCGCGGTGTCAGAGGACTATCTTCCCAGCATTGCTTTCCTTGATGATGCCGTGGCGGAAAGCATAGAGAAGTTCGGTCAGCTCATCGATCTGGCTCTGGAGTATCTTTCCCTTGTCGGTGTCGCGCACACGGATGCGCTGCGAGGTCTGCTCGACCATTTTGGTTGAGCGTACAATGTCTGTGCCGCTCCTGATGGCTTCTTCTTCGGAGATGAACGGTTCGTGCTCTACCAGTTCGAAGTTGCTGCTGTGGTAGATCAGCGTATAGCCGGCTATTCCGGTGGTCTTGTGGTAGGCTTTGGCGAAACCGCCGTCGATCACCATCAGCTTGCCGTTGGCCCTGATGGGACTTTCTCCCTTTTTGGCGCGCACGGGCACGTGGCCATTGATGATGTGGCGCTGTGAGCCTTCAACCTTGAATTCGTCGAGAATCATGTCACAGACCTCCTCTTTCTGGCGGAGGGTGTAGTAGTGGCCTTTTTCCTCTTTGTGGGCTTCGGGGTCTTTGATGAAATACCGTTCGAAGGTGGTCATCTTACTCTTGTCGAAAAGCGGGGAGTCGGGGCCGCACCAGAGATACCAGTAATAGTCGCGCGCATAGTCCTTGTCGGCCGGAGGGGTATCGTCGTTGAAAGCTGAACGCACGAGCATTCCTATCTGATGGAAGAGCTCGCGTCCGCGGTATTTCTGTCTGTTGACCATGACTTCTTTGAGAGAGCCGTCGGCGTTGAGCGGCATGGAGGCATGGAACAGTAGGTTTGAATTATAGATGCCATACATGCAGCCATGACTGAACAGGCATGATATGTGACGTTTCAGTCCGGTGCTAACCGTGAATGAATGGTGCAGTTTGTTGATCAGTTCCTCCTCTTCCTCTGTCAGGCGGTAGGGATTTGCCGGATCGACTGTCGGGAAGTTCATGTCAGACATTTCATAGTCCTTACCATCGATGTTGACAGTGCCTTTTTCGAAATCTATGCGGTGGAGCAGATTGCGGCCTGTCATTTCCCATTCCGGATGTTTCAGCGTCATAGCCCCTTCGAGCTTGAACTGGATTACGGCTATGGCTTTGTGCATCTGGGCCATCAGGCGTAGAGCCTTTTCAGGGTGCTCGGTCTGTTCGGCATCGACTTTCGGAGCGAATTCAATGCATGGATCGTCGGCATAGGTTTCCATAGCCATTGTGGCAAGCGGCAGCAGATTGATTCCGTAGCCGTCTTCAAGAGTGGTGAGGTTGGCATAGCGGAGTGAGACGCGGATCACGTTGGCGATGCAACATTTGTTTCCGGCCGCCGCGCCCATCCAGAGAATGTCATGGTTGCCCCACTGTATGTCCCAGTTGCCGTAGTGGCAGAGAGTGTCCATGATCAGATGAGCGCCCGGACCACGGTCATAGACATCCCCCAGAATGTGAAGCTGGTCGATGCTGAGTTTCTGGATCACCTTGCATAGTGCCACTATGAATGCGTCGGCCTGACCTGTTGACACGATTGTCTCCAGAATACGGTTGAAATAGCCTTGCTTGTCATATTCTCCTCTTGATTCGTGGAGAAGCTCTTCGATGATGTAGGCAAATTCCTTCGGAAGGGCTTTCCTGACTTTGGAGCGGGTGTATTTCGACGATACGCTTTGACACACTCTGATGAGCTGATGGAGGGTGATGGTGTAGAAGTCATACATGTTCTCCTCTGTCGAGTGCACAATCTGCATTTTCTCTTCCGGATAGTAGATGAGAGAGCAAAGCTGGCGTATCTCGCTTTCGCGCATTGAGGTTCCGTAGAGGTCGGTGACTTTGCGCTTGATGTTTCCCGAAGCGTTTTTCAGAATGTGGCGGAAGGCTTCGTGCTCTCCGTGGAGGTCGGCCACAAAGTGCTCGGTGCCTTTCGGCAGGTTTAATATGGCTTCAAGATTTATGATTTCGGTGCTGGCGGCGCTGATATTCGGAAATGTCTGCGCGAGCAGTTCGAGTATGCGGCGGTCATTTTCAACTTGCCGTTCGTTGGTTTTGCTGTCAATTGGCGACATAGTCGTGCTGTTGTGGTTTTAGAATCGGTTCTTATCCCTTGTTTGCGTTGAATGGAGAGTGGTGAGTGTCTACAAATGTAACATAAATAAGTTGAAAAAGTCCCATTGGTGTGACAAAAAAGTTCAGCTATTATGACAGGAAGTCCCAATTTTCTGGATTTTAGAAGTTTTAAGTGCTTTAATTTGTGGGATCGTGTTAAAATTGCTAATTTTACGCCGAATTTTCTTCACGGAACCATGTAAAAACTTATAGATACATATCATATAGAACCTTAGATAAACAACGCTAATATGGTAAATTTTTCACTTGAAGGCAAAGTAGCGCTTGTGACCGGCGCAGCCTATGGAATCGGTCTTGCTATCGCTCAGGCATATGCCGAAGCAGGGGCTAAAATCGTTTTTAACTGTTCGCGCCAGGAAACTGTCGACCGCGGTCTCAAAGCATATAAAGAACTTGGAATCGACGCTAAAGGATATCTCTGCGACGTTACTGACGAAGAAGCCGTCAAAGCTATGGTGACTGACATAGAGGCAACCGTCGGCACAATCGACATTCTTGTCAACAACGCCGGTATCATCAAGCGTATTCCGATGGAGGAAATGAACGTAGAAGACTTCCGCCGCGTTGTCGACGTAGACCTCATTGCTCCCTATATCTGCGCCAAGGCTGTTATCCCCGGAATGATCAAGAAAGGCCACGGCAAGATCATCAACATCTGCTCTATGATGAGTGAGCTCGGTCGTGAGACAGTGTCGGCCTATGCTGCCGCAAAGGGTGGACTCAAGATGCTGACCCGCAATATCTGCTCTGAATACGGCGAACACAATATCCAGTGCAACGGCATTGGCCCCGGCTATATTGCCACTGACCAGACTGCACCTCTCCGCGAAATCCAGCCGGACGGATCGCGTCATCCCTTTGACCAGTTCATCATCTCGAAGACTCCGGCTGCCCGCTGGGGTACTCCCGAAGACCTGATGGGCCCTGCCGTGTTCCTCGCTTCAGATGCCAGCAACTTCGTGAACGGCCACGTTCTCTACGTTGACGGCGGTATTCTCGCTTACATCGGCAAGCAGCCTAAATAAGAGTCTGGTGTCTGTCCATCCGCCTGAATATATATAATATATGTGTAGGCGATGGCAACAGCTGATGCAATATTATCAAAGAGGGCAGAGGTGTCTTTATGGCCTCTGCTCTCTGAATAAAAATCCAATCAATATCACACAACTGTTTAAATGGAACAGGTATTCTCTTACATTATAGGACTTGGCGCGGCTGTCATGATGCCTGTGATCTTCACGATTCTCGGCGTCTGCATCGGCATCAGGTTCAGCGATGCTCTTAAATCGGGCCTCAAAGTCGGTGTCGGCTTCATCGGCCTCTCTATTGTCACCGCTCTTCTCACCTCCGCTCTCGGTCCTGCGCTTGACACTGTGGTCAAGATCTATGACCTTCAGCTTAAAGTTTTTGACATGGGCTGGCCCGCCGCTGCCGCAGTGGCTTATAACACTGCCGTCGGCGCGTTCATCATCCCAGTCTGTCTTGGCGTCAATCTGCTTATGCTGCTTACCAAGACTACACGCACTGTCAACATCGACCTCTGGAACTATTGGCACTTCGCTTTCATCGGTGCGGTGATTTATTTTGCCAGTGAATCACTCGTCTGGGGCTTTTTCGGTGCTATCATCTGCTACATCATCACACTGATTATCGCCGACATGACTGCCAAAAAATTCCAGTCATTCTACAAAGACATGGACGGCATCTCGATCCCACAGCCCTTCTGCGGCGGTTTTGTGCCTTTCGCATGGCTCATAAACAAGGGGCTCGACAAGATTCCGGGCATCGAAAAGCTCGAAATTGATGCCGAAGGCATGAAAAAGAAGTTCGGCCTGCTTGGCGAGCCTCTGTTCCTCGGTGTGGTTGTGGGTGTAGTCATCGGCTGTCTCACATGCAAAACATGGGCCGAGATCGTCGACAAGATTCCTTACATCCTCGGACTCGGAATCAAGATGGGTGCCGTCATGGAACTTATCCCCCGTGTAACTGTCCTCTTCATCGAGGGCCTCAAGCCTATCAGCGATGCTACACGCAGCCTCATTGCCCGCAAATTCAAAGGCGCTGACGGCCTTAACATCGGCATGAGCCCCGCGCTTGTGATTGGCCATCCGACCACACTTGTGGTTTCGCTCCTCCTCATCCCGGTGACCCTCCTTCTTGCCGTCGTTCTTCCCGGCAACCAGTTCCTGCCGCTTGCATCGCTGGCCGGCATGTTCTATGTATTCCCCCTCGTGCTGCCTTTCACCAAGGGCAACGTTGTCAAGACATTTATCATCGGCCTGGTAGTGCTGACTATGGGCCTTTATATGGTGACCAATCTCGCGCCGGCATTCACTCTTGCAGCCAAGGACGTATTTGCCGCTACCGGTGATGCCGCTGTGGCTATTCCCGCCGGTTTCGATGGCGGTAGCCTCGACTTCGCCTCAAGCCCGCTTGCATGGGTAATCTACCAGTGTACCGAAAATCTCAAATGGATTGGTGCCGGACTGCTTGTGCTCATGACCTCAGGCCTTATGGTGTGGAACCGAATGCTGATCATCCGCAACCAGCGCGACATGATCGCCAGAAACTCAGAAAAGATCCAGACAACTGAATAAAAACATTCAGCACACGCCCGGCATCTGAAATAAGTCTCCGTGGCGCAGGCTGAAATTATCCAAAGAATAAAAAGCAATTAACGAATATGAAAAAATTATTAACTGCATTTGCACTTATGAGCGTATCTCTCAGTGGCTTCGCACAGACCGATTACACAATACTCCGTGCCTGCCATCCCGATGACGTGAAGCACTATGACACCAAGCAGCTCCGTTCTCACTTCATGATGCCGAAAGTCATGGAAGAAGACAAGATAAACCTTACCTACTGCCTATATGACCGTCTGGTCTATGGCGGCGTGATTCCAGTGGCAAAGGAAATGACTCTTGAAACCATCGACCCCCTGAAAGCCGACTACTTTCTTCAGCGTCGCGAACTCGGCGTGATCAACATCGGCGGCGACGGCATAGTGACTGTCGACGGAAAGGAATATGAACTCCACTTCAAGGATGCGCTCTATGTAGGCCGCGGCAAGAAAAGCGTGACCTTCCGCAGCAAGGACGCTTCGAAACCCGCTAAATTCTATCTCAACTCAACTCCCGCCCACAAGGAATACAAAACCCAGCTCATCACCATCGACGGACGCAAGGGTTCTCTCAAAGCCAATTCCTTCGCCGCAGGCAAGATGGAAGAAAGCAACGACCGCGTGATCAATCAGCTCATTGTCAACAATGTGCTTGAAGAAGGTCCCTGCCAGCTTCAGATGGGTCTCACCGAGCTCAAGCCCGGCAGCGTCTGGAACACAATGCCCGCCCACACCCACGACCGCCGTGTGGAGGCCTACTTCTACTTCAACGTGCCCGAAGGCAACGCCATCTGCCACTTCATGGGCGAGCCTCAGGAAAACCGCATCGTATGGCTCCACAACGAACAGGCCATCATCTCTCCCGAATGGTCGATCCACGCCGCAGCCGGCACTTCGAACTATATGTTTATCTGGGGCATGGGCGGCGAAAATCTTGACTATGGCGACATGGACAAGATCACTTACCTTCAGATGGAATAATTTCAGAGCAGACTCTGAAGATTTTAGAAATTTTGACTGAATATATGAATATAATCAGGAAAATAGTCCGGCATTCGGAATACACGGCCGAGGTGGTGATAGAAAACCCTTCTATCGCCCGTTCGGCCCGTGCCGGTCATTTTGTGATGGTACGTTTCACTCCTGATTGTCCCCGCATCCCGTTTACCATCGTCGATGCCTCTCCCGCCGACGGCACATTCACCATTATAATCCACAAGGGTGCCCGTCTGGCCGACCTGATCGGTTCGCTCCACGAAGATTACCGGATTGGTGATGTGCTCGGTCCTTTGGGACAGGCGTTCGAGATCAGAAACTACGGTACAGTGGTCTGCTGCGGCGACGGTGTCGGTTTCGTGCCCATCATCCCCGTGATCAGGGCCTTGAAGCAGGCAGGCAACAGAGTGGTGACAATCCTTTCGGAATTTACCTCGGAAACTTCGTGCCTCAGAGCCAATGTAGAGCCTTACAGCGATGTGATTCTCCACTCTTCTGAAGAAGCGGCTACCCTGGAACTCATGGACCGGGTGCTCACTGAAGAAAAGGTGGATCTGACCGTCATGACCGGACCTACACCGATGATGAAAGCCATTGCCGAGTGCACACGTGCCAGACAGATTCCCACACGTTGCATTCTCAATATGGTGATGCTTGACGGTGTGGGGCTTTGCGGCATCTGCCGCGTCATGGTCGACGGCAAACGGATGCTGACCTGCATTGACGGGCCTGTCTTTGACGCACATCATGTTGATTTTGACCAATTGCAAAACCGTCAGCGCCATTTTGTATGACAACAATCGAAGAAAACAATCTGATTTCCCGCGATTCCGAGTGGCGTGAAGAGCTGCGCAAGCGTTTCACGACCAAAGAGCGCACAGCTGTGCCGCGGGTCAAAATGCCTGAGATGGACGCGGCCTATCGCGTACGTTGCGACGACGAGGTCAACCAGGGCCTTTCAACCGAGCAGGCGGTTCTTGAAGCGCGCCGTTGTCTCGACTGCCCTGACCCCGGCTGCATGAAAGAGTGTCCGGTCTCAAACAATATTCCGGCCTTTATAAAGAATGTGGAGCGGCGCAACTTCGGCGAGGCCCTGAAAGTGCTCTCGCTGACAACGGTGCTTCCGGCTGTCTGCGGACGTGTCTGCCCGCAGGAAAAGCAGTGTGAGCACGG
>ERZ778517.1173-NODE-1173-length-21187-cov-4.596299_pt1 | contig 21187 bp, 17 predicted proteins | sample MGYA00510341_ERZ778517 | MGnify/ENA primary metagenome ERZ778517 (study PRJEB29527, sample SAMN07138964) | mouse gut metagenome | material: feces | host: mouse | place: China:Nanjing | collected 2016-01-25 ... | reverse complement strand
CCTGTGCGATGTGTTTAGGAGCGTATACTGCAAACCAAATTGCTATTCCAGAAATGATCGCTGAAATCCACCCACCAACAGCATCAATTGCATTCCAATTATTATCTAATTGAGGATTGTATGTGATTTTCCAGCCAAATGTCCAAAGTGTGGAAAGTATTATCACAAAAACAAGTAACACCCAATTAGGAAGTATTTTGAACTTAAGAATTTTTTTGATTTTATTCATTGCATATCCTATGTCTTCTGTAAAGTGCATGATCAGATTTCATTACTAATGTATATAAGTATTTTGAATTTACAAAGATAGGATAACATATATTGTAAAAAGATTCCATTCTTTTTAGGGCGATAGTCTAAAAATTATGATTTCGATAATAAATTCATAATCCCTGAGTTTGAAATATCAGAATTACCACTGCAGATTAGTGAGAATGAAGACAAAGTATATGACAAGGATAAAGAAATAGCTCAAATTATTGTATGGATATTAGCGCAGGATAAGATTTCTGCCAGCCAGATTATGAGTCATTTTTCCATGGGAAACAGAGCCTATGACATTGTTGAGCAGTTATGCGAGGCGGGATTGGTATCAGAGAAGTTTTTCAATCAGCCTAGAAAAGTTCTCTCGCAGTCACTTGAAAGTGTACCAGATAAAGTAATGGAATTTTTACAGAGTCATGGATATACAGCAGAAATGGTTCATGAGGCAATCAGTAGTAGAAATAACGATTGATATTGCAGAGCATATATATCAAAAAGGCGATTATATATTATTTTTGCAAGGAGGGTAGCAATATGAACAAAACATTGAAACGAGAAGACAATCATAAAATAACGGTAGATATTGAAAGACTGGCTGCCATGCTTTCCTGCGGACGGGCTACAGCCCGAAAGATAGGAGAGCAAGCAGAAGCCAGAATCTGCATAGGCAGGCGAGTCTTATACTCTGTCGATAAAGTGAAACAGTATCTGTGTGATTTAAGCGAATAGATAATAATATCATCTGTTATCTGGAATGGTTCCGTGCTATAATATATATGAAACAAGCCGGAACCATTCCTATTGTAAAGAAAGGAGCGCAGATAAGAAAGGAGTGGTTTTATGGTAAGAAAAGATAATAAAGGTCGAAATCTTCATACAGGCGAGTCACAGCGTAATGATGGTATCTACATGTATCGCTATACCGATATCAGAAGCGGCAGACGTCAGACAATCTATGCCGGAGATTTGCCGGAACTCAGAGTGAAAGAAAAACAGATCGCAAAGGATCTGGATGATAACATACTGACGGACAGCGCCGCAAAAAATATGACGGTCAATTCCTTATTTCAATATTATGTGGCGACAAAAGAATGGGCAGACTCGACGAGCGGCAACTATGTGAAGATGTGGAATAATCATGTGAAAGGCGATCTCGGAAATATGAAGGTAGTACAGCTTCTTCCCTCACATGTCAAAGCATTTTACGCGAAAATGTCTCGGGCAGGATATTCTTATAGTACAATCAAGCTGATACATACGCTTCTTTATCCGGCTTTAGAGATGGCTGTTGATGATGATATTATACGGAAGAATCCTGCTAAAAGGGCATTATCCGGCGATTACGGAAGGCCGCCCGCAGAGAAGGACATTTTGACTTTGGAGCAGCAGGAAAGATTGTTTTCTCTTATTTGTGAGAGCAACGTATACAATGTATATGCGCCCATGTTCACAGTTTTACTGGAAACCGGATTAAGGTGTGGTGAGTTGATCGGCTTAACCTGGGGCGATGTGGATATGGCGAACAGAGAACTTACCGTAGACCATCAGCTTATTTATAAGGATTGGGGAGAGGGGTACAGTTTTCGGGCATCCAAGCCTAAGACGAAAGCGGGTGTGCGAACCATACCATTTACGGAGAATGTGTACAGAGCTTTTACGGAACAGCGGAAAATCAATTTCATGTTAGGGCGGCGTAGTACAGAAGAAATAGACGGGTATTCTGATTTCATATTTCTTGCAAAGACGGGAAGACCTTTGATGCCCAGCGCAGTTAATAATGTGATCTATAACGTTGTTGATAAATATAATAAGGAAGAAGTAGCAAAGGCAAAGAAAGAACATCGCAAAGCAGGCTTGCTTCCCAGAATCTCCGTCCATAACCTGCGGCATACCGCCTGTACAAATATGGCAAAGCAGGGGATGAATGTCAAGGTGTTACAATATATCATGGGACACGCTCACAGTGATGTGACAATGGATGTGTATAACCATATCGCAAATAAGCAGGATATCAGAGAAGAAGTGGAGCGTTATGCGAGAGTGGCAGGAAATTAGTACGCCAAAAATTTGAAAAAATGGTGTAGTAATGGTGTAGTAGAGCATAAAACGCCCGTTATTTTAAAAACATACAGCGCGTAAACCCGCATAAACACCGGGTTTGCAAAATTTTAATAAAATAATTAGCACTCACCTCTTGACAGTGCTAACAATAAGTTGTATTGTGATAGTGTAAATAGAACAGATTGACACAAAGCATCTGCAACGTCAAGGAGGTGGATGATATGAACTTAACGAAATTTACGCAGAAATCCATACAGGCGGTAGAAGGGTGTGAAAAGCTTGCCTACGAGTACGGCAACCAGGAGATCGAAGAAGAGCACCTGTTATACAGCCTGCTTACCATTGATGACAGCCTGATTCTCAAGCTGGTTGAGAAGATGGAGATACAGAAAGAATACTTTACGAACCGTGTGGAACAGGGGCTTTCCAAGCGCACAAAGGTGCAGGGCGGGCAGATTTTCATCGGACAGGACTTAAATAAGGTTCTGATCGGTGCGGAGGACGAGGCAAAGGCGCTGGGCGACGAGTATGTGTCGGTGGAGCATCTTTTCCTCGCCATGTTAAAACACCCGAATAAGGAGATCAAGGAGATTTTCCGGGAGTTCGGCATCACGAGGGAGCGGTTTTTGCAGGCGCTCTCCACCGTGCGGGGAAACCAACGGGTGACTTCGGATAACCCCGAAGCGACTTATGACACCTTGGAGAAATACGGGCAGGATCTGGTGGAGAAGGCGAGAGACCAGAAGCTTGACCCCGTGATCGGCAGGGATACCGAGATCCGCAACGTGATCCGGATTCTGTCAAGAAAGACGAAGAACAACCCCGTATTGATCGGGGAACCGGGCGTGGGAAAGACGGCGGTGGCGGAAGGGCTGGCGCAGCGGATTGTCCGGGGCGACGTGCCGGAAGGACTGAAAGATAAGAAGATTTTTTCGCTTGACATGGGCGCGCTTGTGGCGGGCGCGAAGTATCGTGGCGAGTTTGAGGAGCGTCTGAAAGCGGTTTTGGACGATGTGAAAAACAGCGACGGACAGATTATTCTCTTTATCGACGAGCTGCACACGATTGTGGGCGCCGGCAAGACCGACGGCGCCATGGATGCGGGCAATATGTTAAAGCCCATGCTGGCGAGGGGCGAGCTGCACTGTATCGGTGCGACAACGCTGGACGAGTACCGTCAGTATATCGAGAAGGACGCGGCGTTGGAGCGGCGGTTCCAGCCGGTTATGGTGGAGGAGCCGACGGTGGAGGACACCATTTCGATCCTCCGCGGGCTGAAAGAGCGCTATGAGGTTTATCATGGGGTCAAGATCATGGACAATGCGCTGGTGAGCGCGGCTGTGCTGTCAAACCGCTATATCTCCGACCGCTTTCTGCCGGATAAAGCGATTGATCTGGTGGACGAGGCGTGCGCGTTGATCAAGACCGAGCTGGACTCCATGCCGACGGAGCTGGATGAGCTGCGCCGCAGGGTGATGCAGCTGGAGATCGAGGAGACGGCTCTGAAAAAGGAGGACGATCATTTAAGCAGAGAGCGGCTTGCCAATCTGCAAAAAGAGCTGGCAGAGTTGAAGGAAGAGCTGCAAAACCGCATGGCACAGTGGGAGAATGAGAAGGCCTCCGTGGAAAAACTTTCCAAAATCAGGGAGGAGATCGACGAGGTCAACAGCCGGATCCAGATTGCCCAGAGAGACGGAGATTATGAGAAGGCGGCGGAATTAAGCTATGGTAAGCTGCCAGCATTAAAGCAGCAGTTGGAGATTGAAGAGGACAAGGTCAGCGCGGAGGAGCTTTCGCTTGTACACCAGAGCGTATCCGACGAGGAGATTGCAAAAATCATTTCCCGCTGGACGGGCATCCCGGTGTCAAAGCTGACGGAGAGCGAGAGGAACAAGACGCTGCATCTGGACGAGGAACTGCACAAGAGGGTGATCGGACAGGACGAGGGCGTGACAAAGGTAACAGATGCTATTATTCGTTCCAAGGCGGGAATCAAGGATCCCACAAAGCCTATCGGTTCTTTCCTGTTCCTCGGTCCTACCGGCGTAGGAAAGACGGAACTGGCAAAGGCGCTGGCGGCTTCGCTGTTTGACGACGAGACGAACATGGTCCGTATCGACATGAGCGAATATATGGAGAAGTATTCTGTCTCCAGGCTGATCGGAGCGCCTCCCGGATATGTGGGTTATGAGGAGGGCGGCCAGTTGACGGAGGCAGTCAGAAGAAAGCCCTATTCGGTTGTGCTCTTTGATGAGATCGAGAAGGCACATCCCGATGTATTCAACGTGCTTCTGCAGGTGCTGGACGACGGCCGGATCACGGATTCTCAAGGGCGGACGGTGGATTTCAAGAATACGATCCTGATTATGACTTCCAATATCGGGGCGGAGTATCTGCTGGACGGGATTGACGCGCAGGGGGCGATCACGGAAGAGGCGGAGAAACTGGTGATGGGCGATCTGCGGAACCATTTCCGGCCGGAGTTTTTGAACAGGCTGGATGAAACGATCCTGTTCAAGCCTCTGACGAAGGAAAATATCGGCGGTATCATCCGTCTGATCGTGGACGATCTCAACAGAAGGCTGGCGGATCGGGAGCTTTCTATCGAACTTACGCCCGAGGCGGAAGCATTCGTTGTGGAAAACGCTTATGACCCGGTATATGGAGCGAGACCGTTGAAACGGTATATCCAGAAGTATGTGGAGACATTGTCCGCGAAGCTGATTCTCTCGGATCAGGTGAATGCGAAGGACGTGATTCTGATCACGGTGGAGGATGGCGCGCTGGCGGCGCGGAGAAAAGTGTGAAGGAAAACACTATGACGGGAAGATTAAAAAATAACAGGCGAACAGAAGGAGTAGATTAAAAACGCTTGTTATGATATGGGTTATAATTAAGGGAAATTAATAGAGAACAGACCCGGCGTTGGAGTTGGAATCCAAAACGCCGGGCCTTTTTTCGTATCGGCAAAGAGGCGGGTGCCAGAAGGGAGCAGAGGTGATGCAGGTTATGGTAATGGCATGAAATATTGACGGCAGGAGGTGACGGCGAGTGTGGACAGTGGAGCGATAAGCAGGAACGCAGGGGCAGAACAGGCTGGCAAGTTGTCTGCAAATGTGGTATGGTAGGAGAGAAGGTTAAAAGCAATAATTGACTTGCACGGTCATTGCTTTACATGAAAAGGAATGCAAAATAGTTGCGATGGAACAAAAAACGCCTGTGATTAAAATACGATTTAGCGAAATAGAACGAGAAAAGGACGAAAAGAGCAACGAAAGCTGTGGATAAGCCGCTGCTTTTGCGAAATGCTAAATCATAATTTAGCATAGAGAGCGGCAGCCATTTTGAATGGATGAGAAAACGGCGGGCGTTTTTGTAAAAGAGAAAGGATACAGGAGGTAAGTATGAGATATCCGGCATTTTTACGGGAAAACGGGACGATCGGGTTTGTGGCGCCGTCCTTTGGCTGCGCGACAGAGCCTTACAAAAGCGGATTCCTGAACGCGCAGAAGAGATGGAATGAGCAGGGATTTCATTTACAGCTTGGCCAGAACTGCTATGTGGAGGAGGGCGTGGGAATCAGCAATACGCCGAGGAAGTGCGGGGAAGAGCTGACCGCCTATTACTGCGATAAAAATAACGACTGTCTCATTTCCTGCGGGGGCGGAGAGCTGATGTGCGAGATTCTGGATTACGTGGATTTTGAGCAGATCAGGCAGGCGCCCCCGAAATGGTATCTGGGATATTCCGACAACACGAATTTTACGTTTCTCCTGACGACGCTGTGCGATGCAGCTTCTGTGTACGGCCCCTGTGCGGCGGCTTTCGGGATGGAGCCATTACACCCGTCATTGAATGATGCAATGCTGCTTCTTCAAGGGAAAAAGCTTACAATGCAGGGGTATGACAAATGGGAGAGGGAATCTTTGAAGGATGAGGAACATCCTTATGTACCGTATAACTTGACGGAAACATCTGTTATTAAATATTATCTGCCGGACGGCAGGACGAATGTGGAGAGCCTGCGGGGCACGGCGGCGAAGTATGCCGGGCAGGATGAGGCAGGTCAGCCATCGCTGTTGGAGAACCGGGAATGCAGAAAGGCGTTGCTACAGGAGAGTGCGGAGTTCCCGGCGGGTGAAAATGTCGAATTCGGCTTCTCGGGTCGGCTTCTCGGCGGCTGCATGGACTGCCTGGTCAATTTTCTGGGCACCCGCTATGATAAAGTGACGGAATTTGTGGAGCGTTATAAAGAGGATGGCATTATCTGGTTTTTGGAGGCGTGCGATCTGAACCTGATGGGCATACGCCGCGCCATGTGGCAGATGGAACATGCTGGGTGGTTCAAATACTGCAAAGGCTTTCTGATCGGCAGACCGAGGCTTGGCATGGGCGTGGAAGAGTTTGGCATTGACAGCTGTCAGGCGGTCTGCGAGATGCTGTACCCTTATCATGTGCCGGTGCTTATGGATCTGGATATCGGGCATCTTCCGCCTTCCATGCCGTTGATCTGCGGCAGCATGGCAAACGTGGCCAGCGACGGGAAGACTTACCGTGTGGAGATGGAGCTGAAATGACAGAGCGGCGTGTGTGGTAAATGGTGATGTAAGTATTGCGGTTAGCAGAGTAAAGCGGTTGAGAAAATGGATGAACCTGCTGTTTATTCTGAAGGTGGATATATAATGGAAGGCTGATAGCAAAATTTATGGAAAGGACAGGAAAAATGATACCGAATGACCCTGTGATGTTGCTGAGTTATGTAAACTTAAAGCTTCGGGATTTTTACACAAATCTGGATGCGCTCTGCGAGGATCTTGACGCGGATCGTAATGAGATAGTCGAAAAACTGGCTGGAATTAATTATCATTACGATGAGGAGAAAAATCAGTTTGTCTGAGCAAATAAAAATTACAATTGTTATGCATGACGAAAAACCGAAAGCTCACAAAGACGGCGAACCTGTCGGCGAAATGACGCTGACACAGGAGTCAGCTTTGACACTGATGCCGGTTTTGCTGAAAAACGGACTTATGGACGGCAGTTTTTGCGGCGGGAGAGGGGACTGCGGGAGGTGTGTTGTTCAGTTTCTGAAAGGGGCGCCGTTTCCTACAGGGTTGGAAAGAAGCCGCCTGGAACCGAGGGAGCTGCGGCAGGGTTACCGGCTGGCCTGCGTGACCAGACCGAAGACGGACTGTACGATCAAAATTCTCAAAGTGGAGGTGGCAGAGACGTCCATCGTCACGGAAAGTAATCTCCTGTCAGAAAATATTGACTTAAATGGTCAGGGAAATAGCTTATCTGAAAATCACAGATCAAATGTTATGAAATCAGATGTCGGTGCAGAAAAAGATGCGGATAGGCCGGTAAAAAATTCTCCTGTTATTTCTGAAACAGGAGCGAGTGTTATTGAAAATGGTGAGACAGGAGAAAAAAACGCGAAAAAAAAGATCGGCCGTTATATAATAGCCGTCGATCTGGGCACCACCACCATCGCCATGCAGCTCAGGGATGCTGAGACGGGAACGGTAGCCGAGACTTATTGCGCAATGAATCCCCAGCGCAGATACGGCACGGATGTGTTGGCGCGGATACAGGCGTCCGTTGACGGGCATGGGGAGGAGCTGCGCAGACTTGTCTGCGAGGTGATTTTGACAGGACTCAGGCAATTTGCGGTGTATGACAAGATTCTCTGCATGTGCATTGCCGGAAATACCGTCATGGAACATCTTCTGCTCGGATTAGACGTATCGTCTCTGGGAAAAGCGCCTTTCCTGCCGGTGGAGAAGGGCTTGCAGATCATAACGCCTGCCCGCCTTTTTGCAGGAATAGACGGCGCATCGGTGAGTCTGCGGCGTATGGGCGGCGGGACATTTCCTGATTATCCGGTCTATGTCGCGCCCTGTATCAGCGCTTTCGTGGGAGGCGATATCGTGGCGGGGCTGTATGCGCTGGGACTGCTTGCCTCTGATGTGTCGGGGGACAGAGAAAAACCGGGAAAGACAGATGTTGTCCTGATGATTGATCTGGGCACCAACGGCGAGATGGCTCTCACGGACGGACATCGTATGGTCGCGACGGCCACGGCGGCAGGCCCGGCTTTTGAGGGGGACGGCACGATGATCGGTACGGATCGGATCGCGCTCACCGCGCGGCTTCTGAAAAGAGGTATACTGGACGAGACGGGGCTTCTGGAGGAACCGTACTTCACGGAGGGGGTGCGGATAGAGGAGGGTAAGGAAATTCCGGCGGCTGGAAATTGGAAAAAGAACGAGTGTTATTTTAGACAGGAGGACGTCCGCGCCCTGCAGATGGCAAAGGCCGCCGTCCGTGCGGGTGTGGAGATTTTATGGGAGGAGATGGGACGGCCCGAATTGGAGCGGGTCATTTTGGCGGGCGGTTTTGGCTATTATCTGGATGTGGAAGCGGCGATTGCCATCGGCCTTTTACCTTCTTATATGCGCGGCAGAGTGCAGGCGGCAGGGAATACGTCTCTGGCGGGGGCATATGAGCTGGGAAGGGAACTGTGCGGGAACCGGGTGGACGCCGTTTGGCTGGAAGAGAGGACAGCTTTTGCGGAAAGCATAAATCTGGCGGAATCGGTGCGATTTGAGGAACTTTATCTGAAATATATGAATCTTGGGGAGAGTTAAAAGAGAGGGCGGTTTAAGGTTTGGTTAAGGCGGCGCCTCTTTTGCCTTAAGGAAAGCGTGTTATTCTGATAGGGTAAACAGGATGACGTCCCGATACAGGGGATGTCATATAAAAGGAGGAGACAAAACATGTGGACGAGAGGCAGGTTAAAGGAAGCGGCGAAGGCGGCACTGCACAGGAATTACTGGAAAATTGTGCTGGTGTCCGCAATTCTCATGCTGCTTGGCTGTGAGGCGGGAGGCGTCAGTTTCCATAAAACCGTCTATAACAACAGCGCGGAGACGAATGTAGAGGAATCTTATGAAAGCGGCTCTCTGCCGACCGGAAAAAAAGGCGTTGTCACCGTAAAGAAAGCGGCGGATTCGGATAAGATGACAGTGGAGACGATCGGCGGCGGGCAGTTTCAGATAGAAGGTGTGGAGATTGGCTCTTGGGAAGGCCTGTTCATCGGATTTGTGGCAGTCGGTATTTTCCTGATTATATTTGCGGTAGTCGTGGCGGTTATTCTGGTCGTTGATATCTTCCTGATCAATCCGTTCAGCGTGGGCGGCAAACGCTTTATGATAAAGAGCGTGGAGGACGTGGCGCAGGTGAAGGAAATCACCTACGGCTTTGACCACTCCTACAAAAATGTCGTCAAGGTGATGTTTCACAGGGAGCTGCGCGTCTTTTTGTGGTCGCTGCTGCTGATTGTACCGGGAATCATAAAAATGTATGAATATTATATGGTGCCCTACATCCTGTCGGAGAACCCGGACATGGAGTATCAGGCGGCGCTGCAGTTGAGTCGTGACATGATGGACGGCAATAAGTGGAAGACATTTGTTTTGGGGCTGTCGTTTATTTTGTGGGACATTCTGGGAGCGATCACGTTTGGAATTGTCGAGATCCTTTATGTGCAGCCTTATCGGAGCCTGACCTATGCCGCGCTGTACTGCCAGCTTAGAACAACGTGTGTTATGAATCATGCGGAAATCCCCGTAAATGCATACGGGCAATATGGCGGAAACGGCCAGTACGGCATCAATGGAAACGCGAGCGGACAATATGGTGGAAGCGGCCGGCAGTGGTAGTGTGAGAAATGCGAAAAGTACTACAAGACGTCTCGCCATAGGACGGAGACGCAAAGTCAGCAGAGCTGACTTGGAAGTACTAAGTTTCGCATAGGAGAATGCCAAAAATACGGGCATTCTCCGCACAGATTTGGGATTCCGCAGAGCGGAATCACGGCGGTTAGTGTGAAAAGATTTAAATGAGGGATGAAATGGCGTACAGGATATTAGTGGCGGATGACGAGGCGGATATCAGGGAGATACTCCGCCTGTATCTGGAAAAAGAAGGATATGAGATTGTGGAGGCGGCGGACGGCATGGAGGCGGTCAGACGAATCAAAGAGGAAAAGATTGATCTGGCGCTTCTTGATATCATGATGCCGGGCATGGATGGATATCGGGTGTTACGGAATGTCAGGGCGGAGAATAATCTGCCTGTAATTATGCTCTCGGCCAAGAGCAGCGATTCCGATAAGATTCTCGGGCTGGATCTGGGGGCGGACGATTATATCACGAAGCCCTTTGTCCCGCTGGAGGCGGTGGCGCGGGTGAAGTCCAATCTGAGGCGGTTTTATGCGCTTGGCGCCGGGGGGAGCCGGCGGGAAGAAAGCGAGCCCCTTGAGGTGGGGAAATTGCGGCTGGAGCAGGATTCCTGTCTGCTGTACCGGGACGGGGAGCGGATAGAGCTGACTTCTGTGGAATTTCGGATTATGAAGCTGTTTATGGAGAATCCGGGCAGGGTTTTTACCAAGCAGCAGATTTTTGAGGCGGGCTGGGAGGAGACATACATGGTTTCCGACAACAATGTGATGGTGTGCATTTCCAAGCTGCGCGCCAAGCTGGAGCAGGATGGCAGGGAGTATATTCGAACCATCAGAGGGCTGGGATATCGGATGGAAAAAGAGTGAGGACAGCCGAGAATGAAAAGTAACGTGAAATGGTTTCTGGTGCAGCGGTTCCTGATTACGATGTTCTGCGTGTATCTGGGTGTGGAGGCGATCAATTTCATTTACAGGGTGGCGCTCACCCCGGCCGTGATTGTATTTTTGGAAACCCAACAGATTGAGATTACGGGAAACAGCAATGTGGCGGTCTGGCTATTACAGATGTTATTTTATTTCTCGACAGATTTTCTGCCGCCCGGCGTCAGAGAGTGGGTACAGGAGGAGCTTGGGCGGGTGATGGGCGGCAGCATGAACATTCGGATTACTTCGCCGCTCTACGGCGGCGTGTGGGGCGTGGCGCTGCATATTATGATTATAGGGGGGATTATCGTGCTTCTGCTGGTCAGACTGCTTCCCTATCTGGTGGGGGCATTCTGCTATTCCCGGATCGTGACGAAGCAGTTTAATGAGCTGCTTGCGCAGGAGGAGGCGCAGAAGCAAGCCAGAGATCAGCGGCGGAATCTGCTGCTGTCGGATATTGCCCACGATATCAAAACGCCGATCACCACAATCTGCGGGTACAGTAAGGCACTTTCCGAGGGTGTTGCGGCAAAGAATGACAGGCAGTCTTATTTGGACGCGATTTATGCGAAGGCCATGCGGATGGATGAACTGGTAACGCTTCTCTTTGATTATGTGAAATTGGAGAGCGAGGGTTTTACTCTGCATAGGGAGCCGGGCGACCTGGCGGAGCTTACAAGGGAAATGGCGGCCTTTCTCTATGCGGATTTTGAAGACAGTGGGATGGAGCTTGTGTTGGACATTCTGGAGGAGAGGGTATTCTTTGATATGGACAGGCTGCAGCTTGGGCGGGCGATTACCAACCTGCTCACCAATGCGCTTCGCTACGGGAAGGCGGGCGGCAGGGTGCTTGTACGCTTACAGGAGTATGAGCTGACGGTGGCGGACGAGGGAGAAGCGATAGACCCGGATTTCGCGGCGCATATTTTTGAACCGTTTACAAGAGGCGACAGGGCCCGTTCCTCAAAGGGCGGCAGCGGCCTGGGGCTTGGCATTGCCCAAAAGATCGTGGAGATGCACGGGGGAAAGCTGCTTTTAAACCAGAACTTCGGGGAGGGATATACGAAAGCCTTCCAGATGCGGTTTCCTCCGCAATGACGGGAATTTGAATCTGGTGAAAACATCCGGCATATATATGGTAGTGAAAAGAGGTTGGCGGGTGTTGTCTCTTGATAAAGGTAAGGAAGGACGTTGTGTTATTGATTGCGCTTGCGGTTATCGTGCTTGCGGGAAGTCTTGGTATGAGAGAGGGAGGGGTTGAGCCTTTGGATGCGATTCAATGTGTAACAGGTGTTATTGATGAAAAGGAAGATGTGGATACGCCCAAAATAGCGATTACATTTGATGACGGGCCGCACCCGTACTATACGGAACAGCTTTTGGACGGATTGAAGGAGCGGGGAGCCAAAGCCACCTTTTTTGTGATGGGGAAGCAGGCGGAGGTATATCCGGAGCTGGTTTTGCGGATGCATGAGGAGGGGCATCTGGTCGGCAACCATACCTACAGCCATATGCAGCTGGGAAAAAATAACAGGGAGACTTTTAAAGCGGAGCTGATTAAGACAAACGAGGTGCTTCAAGGCATAACAGGGGAGGAACCGCAGTATGTGCGGCCACCTTACGGCAGCTGGGATAAAAATTTTGAGACAGAGCTTGTGATGATTCCGGTGCTCTGGACGATTGATCCGATGGATTGGTGCAGCAGCGACGTGAAGGGGATTGTCAAAAAAGTCACCCAGAAGGCGAAGGAAAATGCTGTCATTTTATTGCACGATGAATATGAGTCCAGCGTGACGGCAGCCCTTGAAATTGTGGACATTTTGCAAAAACAAGGGTATGAATTTGTGACGGTGGATGAGATTCTGTTTGACTGAAGAAGCGCATCCGTCAGGAAAGGTATTGGACTTTTTCTAAATAATCGTGTAGTATAGTACAATGAGGCAGCGGTTCGGTACGGAATTTGAGATGCCGGGCAGCGACGCATAGAAAGAAGAGTGACAGTACAGGCGCGTCAGAACAAAAAGGGAAAAAGGTAATACATGGGCACAACCGACAGAGAGGACGAAGAGAGGACTCACGCAAAGGATGCGGCAAAGGAGCGCGGGAAAAGGAGAAAAAAGCGCACCTTTGACAAGGCAAAGGTTGCGGAAAATAAGCGGAAAATAAAAGAGAAGAAGGCCAGGCAGAAAGCGGAGCGGGCACAGGAGAAGGGCGCCGGAATTGGGAAAAAACGGTGGATCATTGTGGCGGTCTGTTTTGTTGTGCTTGCGGCTGCCAGCGGGGTTGGAGGCTTTTTCATGCAGCGTCATATGGACATGCTCATGGCCGAGGGCGCGGCGGTGGAAGCTATGTTACATATGGAGGCTATGAAGCTGGCCGAGTACAGCAAAACCCAGCACAGAAAGGACAGCGTCAGACAGAATGCGGGAAAGGACACCACGCGGGCGCTGGTGGACGCCGCCCGCTACATGATAGAGGGGATCAAAAACCGGCCCCGGGAAGTGAATGTTACTGCGGAGAATGCGGCAGATTTTGCAGCGATTGAAAGCTGCCTGATCAACACGGAGACGGGGAAGATTGACATAACCATGAAGGCGAAGGATCTGGCCATCAGTGACGACGGGTATTATTATCTTTTCGAGGAAAAGCCTTATCAGTCGGCGCTTCAAGGTACGGAGTATATTATAGAAGACCAGAAGGATGTTGAGTTGACTTTTTCGGTCAATTTGAATTACAATACCGCAAGCTCCCGGCTTTTCTCTAAATTTGTGGTGGCGGTGAAGAAGAACGGGGGATTCCTTGCGATCACGAAACCCCGTTATATTACCAATCCGGAGGCGATAGCGAAATATAATCCGTCTTTTGTCGCCACATCCTCTAAGAAAGGGCTGCTGGTAGATCCGGAGAAGCTGCAGAGCTCGGAGCTGGATGATCTTGGCGTGAAACATGCCGCTTACAACATTCCTTTAAGCCGGATTCTGGGGCAGACGAGCAACGACTATTATCCCACGGTCTACTATACTTATAATGGAAAGAACTATGCGTTTAATGGGCAGATCATTGCGGAATACGACTATATTTTTACCAATCTCACCAACAGGGGCATTACCACGACGGCGATTGTTCTGAACGATATTTCTTCGCATCCGGAGCTGATTCATCCGAAGGCGCGCTCCGGTGGACATGCGCCCTACTATGCCTTCAACGCGGCGGACGAGAGCGGGACGGAGACGATCGCCGCCATCGCCTCTTTTCTGGCAAGCCGCTATTCGGGCACCGGGCACGGCAGGGTGATGAACTGGGTGATCGGCAATGAGATCAACGCCAGAAGCGAGTGGAACCATATCGAGCATATGAGCACGCCGGACTATGTGGACGAGTATGCGAAGGCTTTCCGCATTTTTTACAATGCTTTCTTAAGCATCAACGGCAATGCCCGGGTATACATATCTCTGGATCAGCAGTGGGGAAAGAGCCTCTATTCCAAAAACGGGTATGGTTCCAAGGAGATTCTGGATGAGTTTAACAGAAATTTGAAGGCGGAGGGGAATATTGACTGGGGGCTGGCGCAGCATCCCTACAATTACCCTCTGACGAGCGCGAAGGCTTGGCAGAGCAACGGAAAGTATGTGCAGGAGAACGAGAACACGCCCGTGATCACGATCAAAAACCTGCATGTGCTGACGGATTACCTGCAGAAGCCGGAAATGCTGACGGACGACGGCGAGGTGCGGCATCTGATCTTAAGCGAGATGGGGTACACCTCCTCGCAGGGACAGGAGCTGCAGGCGGCTTCCTTTGTCTACGCATATAAGGTGATTGAGGCGAATCAGTATGTGGACAGTATGCTCTTTTCCAGAGAGACGGACGCGGCCTCCGAGGTGGCGCAGGGGCTGGATCTCGGCATCTGCACGCTGGGCGGCGGCAGGAAGTCCATCTATGAGGCATACAAGTATGTGGATACCGCAGAATCGGCCGCACACACGGACTTTGCCCTGCGGGTGATCGGTATTTCCAATTGGAGCGAAGTGATTAGGAAGCGTTAAAGCGGCAGTTTCGTCAGAATAGTTGAGAAATCAAATATTGATAGATGCTTTGGTTTTTCTTCTGCCAGTTGGTACAGATGGCGGCGGCAGTATCTTCATCGGGGACGGACAGGGTGATATCCACCACTGTCACGTCCTTTTCTTTTACGACAAGATGCGCTTCAAACTCTCCTGAGGTGGACTTGTAATAGTCCGCCCGGACGGCTGACTCGCTGCGCATGTCCATTTCGTGATCGGCAAAAAAGGCGGCAATGTCTTCCTTGATGGATTCATTGATTCGGTTGCCGAAATAGGAGAGCGTGCTCCGCCCATCCTCCGTGATCTCCAGATAAGTTCGGTTGCGCAGGGATTTCGCCCGGATCAGCTCCGCGTCGATCAGCTCCGCGATCACCTGCTGCAGAGTCAGAAAGTTCGTGTAGTCGCGTCCCAGAATAAAATCGCCGATCTGCGCCTTCGTGAGCGGAAAGGAAACCCGATCCAGCATGTAGAGGGTGATCAGTTTGTAGAGTGTTAAAGGATCCTGTGCCATAATGTCTCCTTACAAATAGCGTGAGAAATGCGAAAAGTACTTCTAAAGACGTCTCGCCATAGGACGGTGACGCCAAGTCGGCAAGCTGACTTGGAAGCACTAAGTTTCGCATAGTAGAATGCCTGAAAATCGGCATTCTACGCATTAATTTTTTATATGCGACTTGACGGCCTCCGCTACTACCTCCGCCACCTGCGGGTCGAAGGCTTCGGGCATGATGTTGTCCTCATGCAGTTGGTCGTCGGGGACGAGGGCAGCGATTGCCTGCGCGGCAGCCAGCTTCATCTCCTCCGTGATCTGTACGGCGCGGCCTTCCAGCGCGCCCTTGAAGATGCCGGGGAAGGCGACCACGTTGTTGACCTGGTTGGGGAAGTCGGAGCGTCCCGTTCCCACAACCCGCGCGCCTGCGGCCTTTGCCACGTCCGGCATAATTTCCGGTACAGGATTTGCCATGGCGAAGAGGATGGAGTCCCGGTTCATGGAGGATACCATATCAGGTGTTACGATATTCGGGGCGGAGACGCCGACGAAGATATCCGCGCCTTTCAGGGCGTCTGCCAGCGTGCCGCTTTCCCCGTTCGGGTTGGTCACTTCCGTCATTTTCTGCTGCATCCAGTTCAGCCCCTCGGTGGTCTTGCCGATGATACCGACCTTGTCGCACATGATGACGTTGGGGAAGCCGTAGGTCAGAAGCAGTTTGGTGATGGCCACGCCCGCGCTTCCCGCGCCGTTTACGACCACCTTACAGTCTTCCTTTTTCTTGCCCACAACCTTTAAGCCGTTGATGATGCCTGCCAGCACTACGATGGCGGTGCCGTGCTGGTCGTCGTGGAAAACGGGGATATCCAGTATTTCTTTCAGCCGTTCCTCGATCTCAAAGCAGCGGGGCGCGCTGATGTCCTCCAGATTGATGCCGCCGAAGCCCGGGGCCAGATAAGTCACGGCCTTGATGATTTCCTCCGTGTCCTGCGTGTCCAGACAGATCGGCACGGCGTTGACGCCGCCAAATTCTTTGAATAATACCGCTTTTCCTTCCATCACGGGCATGGCGGCGTGGGGACCGATATTGCCGAGGCCCAGCACCGCGCTGCCGTCGGATACCACGGCTACGGTGTTGGATTTCCATGTATAGGTGTAAGCCGCTTCTTTGTCCTGCGCGATTACTTTGCATGGCTCCGCCACGCCGGGCGTGTAGGCGAGGGAGAGATCCTCTCTTGTTTTGACGGGGGTTTTGGAGACGGTCTCCAGTTTGCCGCGCCATTTTTCATGTAATGCAAGGGCCTTTTCGTTGGTTGTCATATCAATACCTCACTGTATACTTGAATTTGATTTTCCTTAGCGTCTATTATCTTATAATATTTCAAATTTCTCTGCAATATCCGGCGGCTTTTTATTTCAGAAAAAAAGACTTTCTATTTTGAAAAAGATAGTGTATAATAAGCGAATACAAGCATAAAATCATTTTCTGAGTCGTATCAGGCAAGAAATCCCCGGACGAAAGAGCTGTGTATAGATTATTGATGAGACAGATATGCTGTGGTTAGGAAAAGCAATTTGCTTGCGCAATGAGAATAGAAGAGAACGTGGGAGGAATCTATGAGAGAAAAGTATGAATCGCTGGCGCTTACGGACTTGAAGGAGATCGCGAAATCGAGAGGGATCAAGGGCACTTCTACCATGAAGAAGGCGCAGATCGTGGAAGCGATGCTCAAGGAGGACGAGAAGGACAAAGCGGCAGGGAAAGAAGTGGCGGTCAAGTCGGTGGTGACACCGTCTGCGCCTGTGAAAAAGGCGGAGTCCGGAGAGGAGGAGAAGTTTCCGACGGAGCTTGACAGCGGCATTACGGCCAGCGGTATACTGGAAGTAATGAGCGACGGCTTCGGGTTTATCCGCTGCGAGAATTATCTTCCCGGTGAGCATGACGTTTATGTGGCTCCCAGCCAGATTCGCCGTTTCGGTCTGAAAACGGGAGATATTTTGGAGGGCAACACGAGGATTAAGACGCAGAACGAGAAGTTCAGCGCGCTTTTGTATGTGAAGTCCATCAACGGTTATCCGCCGGAGATCGCGATGCGCCGGGTGAATTTTGAAAATATGACGCCGATTTTTCCGGATGAGCGTCTGAAGTTAGAAACGCCGGGCGGCACGGTGGCCATGCGGATCATGGATTTGATGAGTCCCGTGGGGAAAGGGCAGAGAGGCATGATTGTGTCCCCGCCGAAGGCTGGTAAGACAACCTTGCTCAAGGAAGTGGCGAAGTCCATTACAAGAACCGCCCCGGATTCACATTTGATTATTCTGCTGATCGACGAGCGGCCGGAGGAAGTGACGGATATCAAGGAGGCCATCGAGGGCCCGAACGTGGAAGTGATCTACTCCACTTTTGACGAACTGCCCGAGCATCACAAGAGAGTGTCTGAGATGGTGATCGAGCGCGCGAAACGTCTGGTGGAGCATAAGAAAGATGTGGTGATCCTCTTAGACAGTATCACCCGTCTGACGAGAGCGTACAACCTGGTGGTTCCGCCCAGCGGACGCACTCTGTCCGGCGGTCTTGACCCGGCGGCGCTACATATGCCCAAGCGCTTCTTCGGCGCGGCCCGCAATATGAGAGAGGGCGGCAGCCTGACGATTCTGGCGACGGCGCTTGTGGAGACGGGCAGCAAGATGGACGATGTGATCTACGAGGAATTTAAGGGCACGGGCAATATGGAGATGGTGCTGGACAGAAAACTTTCCGAGAAGAGAGTATTCCCGGCCATCGACATTCCGAAATCCAGCACCAGAAGAGAGGATCTGCTCTTAAATCCCGATGAGCTGGAGGCGATCAACATCATTCGCAAGGCGTTCAACGGTATGAAGGCGGACGAGGCGGTAGAGCGCGTGGTGGATATGTTTGCCAAGACCAGAAACAACCAGGAATTTGTGAATATGGTCAAAAAAATAAAGTTCATATAAATTATACGAAAAAAGGCTTGCATCCCCGAAAATCCTATGCTAGAATATAAAAGCTGTGTGACTGGAAGCCGAGGTTTTAAACATAACAAGGCGGCAGTTCATGGCAGAACTTGAAGTGTTGAAAGAAACGTGACAGTTCAGCCCAAGATTTTGCACTTGCTGCAAAATCCGTGAGAACGTGTAAAGGCTCCGAAGGATCCAGTTTCTTTGCCGAAGGCAGGACTGGAATAGACCGGATTCGGTAACTATGAAGCCGGAGGCTGGATAGTTACAAAGAAATATGCTTTCAACGGCAGGTTTACGCGAAGGGCGTAAATGCGCAGGCTGAGAAAGGAGTACGATATAACGATGAGAGAAGGAATCCATCCTGAGTATTATCAGGCAACGGTAACGTGCAACTGTGGCAACACTTTTGTGACAGGTTCCACCAAGCCCGAGATCCATGTGGAGGTTTGCTCCAAGTGCCATTCGTTCTACACAGGACAGCAGAAGACGGCACAGGCTCGCGGCCGTATTGATAAATTCAATCGGAAATACGGTGTGGAAAACAAATAAATGCAGGATACGAAAAAGGTTGAGACTATCTCAACCTTTTCTATCTATTAGGGAAACGGATATGGCAAAAAGAAAATTAAAATATTCCGGAATCGGCGGACAGGCGGTTTTGGAAGGTATTATGATGAAAAACAAGGAGCAGTACGCGGTGGCGGTGAGAAAGCCCGACGGCGGAATCGAGGTGGAAGTGGAGCACTATCACAGCGTGATTCACGGCAGTAAGCTTCTGGACATTCCTTTCGTCAGAGGCGTGTTCCAGTTTATTGACTCACTCGTTTTAGGGATGCGTTGTCTGAATTTTTCCGCGTCCTTCTACGAGGATGAAGGGGCGAAGGAGACGGCGGCGGATAAGGCGTTTAACAGGATTTTCAAGGATAAGGCGGAGAAGGTCTTTAATGGGATCGTGATGCTGTTTTCGCTGGCGTTGGCTATCGGCATTTTCATGATACTGCCTTACTTTGTCACTTCGTTGTTTGAGGAGTACATCAGAAGCGCCTCCTTTATGGCGATTTTGGAGGGCGCGCTTAGGATTGTGATTTTCGTGGGGTATGTGCTGGCAATTTCCCTGATGAAAGATATCAGACGGGTTTATATGTACCACGGCGCAGAGCATAAATGTATCAACTGTATCGAGAAGGGGGCGCCGCTCACGGTGAGGGAAGTGATGCGCTGTTCCAAACAGCACAGGCGATGCGGCACCAGCTTTCTTTTGTTTGTCATGTTTGTCAGCGTGATCCTGTTTTTCTTTATCCGGGTAGACAATCCGGTTTACCGCATTTTGATCCGGGTGGCGTTAATTCCCGTGATTGCGGGGATTTCCTATGAGATCATAAGGCTTGCAGGAAAGAGCAACAATATCCTTGTGCGGATCATCTCCGCACCCGGTATGTGGCTGCAGAGGCTGACCACGAGAGAGCCTGACGAGAGCATGGTAGAGGTGGCGATCGCCGCGGTGGAGGCTGTCTTTGACTGGAAGGGGTATATCAAAGAGACGTTCGGGTATGAGGTGGACGAGAGCTGGATGGAGTCATAGGCAATGAAAGAGCCAACGTATAGGGAAATGTATGACGAAGGTGCGGCGCGGCTTTCGGAAGCAGGGATAGAGGAGGCGGCGCTTGACGCGAGGCTTCTTCTGGAATTTGTGTGCGGGACGAACCGGAATACGCTGTTAGCGCATGGTGATCGGGATGTTTCAGAGGAAGAATATAGCAGATACCGAAGCTTAATCGGGCGGCGCGCGGCGCATGTGCCGTTGCAGCATTTGACGGGTGAGCAGGATTTTATGGGATTGACTTTTTTAGTCAATAGAGAGGTGCTTGTGCCGAGACAGGACACGGAAGTGTTGGTGGAGGAAGTGATGAAGCATCTCCACGACGGTATGCGGATTCTGGATTTGTGCACCGGCTCGGGGTGTATTCTGCTCAGTCTTTTGCATTATTCCAATGACTGTGAGGGCGTGGGGACGGATTTGTCGGCGCAGGCGCTCGCGGTGGCGAGGGAAAACTATGAGAGGCTGCGGACGGAGCGGCCGAAGATGAAGGCACGGTTTCTGGAAGGGGACTTGTTTGCGGCGCTGAAGTGCGGGAAGGCATGGGATAGCGTGGAAGCATCGGAAGCGGTGAAGGCGTCGGACGGCGTGGGATCACCGGGAGATGGGAACGTGGCGGATGGTGAGAATAGGACGGAGCCTGGGAATGCAGAACGTGGCGGTAGTGCGGAACGATTTGACGTGATTGTGTCGAACCCGCCATATATAAAAACGGATGTTATTGATACGCTGATGCCGGAGGTGCGGGAGCATGAGCCTGCGATGGCGCTGAACGGCGGGGCGGACGGTCTTGTCTTTTATCGGAGGATAGCGGCGGATGCCGTGAACTATTTGAACGGCGGCGGTATGTTATTTTTCGAGATTGGTTGTGAACAGGCGGCGGATGTCTGCAAGATTATGGAAACAGTGGGTTTCCGGGAGATTGCGGTGGTGAAGGATTTTGCAGGGCTTGACCGGGTGGTGTATGGAAACTATTGGAGGAGGACAGATTAAAAAATCATGCTGATGCACTGATTTTTTCAACACCCGAACAAGTCTGGGCGCGACTTTGTGCAGGA
>ERZ778517.1168-NODE-1168-length-21222-cov-4.327774_pt1 | contig 21222 bp, 10 predicted proteins | sample MGYA00510341_ERZ778517 | MGnify/ENA primary metagenome ERZ778517 (study PRJEB29527, sample SAMN07138964) | mouse gut metagenome | material: feces | host: mouse | place: China:Nanjing | collected 2016-01-25 ... | reverse complement strand
ATCAAAAAAGATATGAGATGGAGTCCTCGAAGAGGACGCTCTTGTTGTTAGCCCCACGATTATTCGTGGGGTAAAATGGAAACCAATACAAAAAAAGTCCTCGGAGAGGACGCAAAGGATTGATAGTATGTCTTTGCGACCTCTCCGAGGTCATTTTATCGTAGGTGCCTCAGAGTCCCCGCCAATGATGGCGGGGTTAACCACAAAAGCGTCGTCTCCGACGACTTCTTATTTTGATACAGCCTCTTTTTTATGCCTTGGGCCGGGCGCGGTACGCCCGGGGCGACATGCCCATTATTTTTGTAAACAGGCGTGAAAAATAGAATTGGTCGTCAAAACCGAGCTTGAAACTTATCTGTGTCAGTTTCATGGTCGTGGTGTCGAGCAGTTCGCATGCCTTGCGTATTTTCATAAGATTGAAATACGTGACGGGGCCGTAGCCTGTCCGCTTTTTAAACATGGCCGACAGATACGATGGCGAAAACCCCGAGTAGTCGGCGATGTCGTCGAGTGTGAGCCGTCGTTCTACATTTTCGTCCATATAGTGTATGGTCGACTCTATTACGTCGGAGTCGTGTTTCTGGTTACCGACTTTTCGATATAGTTTGAGATACCTGAGCGACTCTAAAAAATGATGGAAAGCCGAGACGGCATAGCGGATGTTTTCGAGAGCGAAAGAATCATTGAGGGTGTTGAAGATTTCCTCGAAGAGGTTGATACGGTTGGCGATTCTCGAGTCAAGGCCCGGCGCTATTGTTTGCGGCGCGGGGTCGGCGGTCACGAAATGACGGGCCATGGTGCCCCCGAAGTGTGCCCAATATATTGTCCAAGGGTCGCCGTCCGAGCTTGCATAGGTGTGTGGGATGCCAGCCGGCAAGATGAAATACTGGTTGGCGCGCACATCATAGGTGGTGCCACCGAGCTCGAACCATCCGCGACCGTCGATACAGTATATAAATACATATTGGGCGATTGGCGGGTCGCGGTGCCGGTAGTGGTGTGATGCCTTGGGGTAGTAGCCGATGTCGGTGATATGGAGAAGGCTTGTGAGAGGGTCTTTCTCCATACTGTCGATAATCACACGGGGTAATACGAGCGAGCGTTCGCCGCTAAAGCCTGATTTAATCTTCATGGTAAACAGGATGTTTGTGCCGTCGCCGCAAAGTTATATAATATTTTTGTAAAAAGTAATATTGTCCATGTAAAATTGCGATTTATTCATTTTCCTATTTCCTGCGAGATGCTAATTTTGCAGCAGATTAATTAAACCATAAATCACAATATCAATGAAAAAATTCAACAAAGGCTTTATTTATTTCATCTGCATGGTTTCGGCGATGGGAGGCCTGCTGTTTGGTTACGACTGGGTCGTAATCGGCGGTGCAAAACCGTTCTACGAAGTCTACTTCGGGATTGCTGAATCTCCCGAGCAGCAGGGCCTGGCAATGAGTATCGCCCTTGCCGGCTGCCTTGTCGGTGCAATGGTGTCGGGCGTACTTGCCGACCGGCTTGGCCGTAAGCCGCTATTGCTCATCTCCGCTTTCATATTTTTGGCATCGGCTTATGGTACGGGTGCTTTCGATGAATTTTCGACATTTCTCATTGTTCGTTTTATTGGCGGCATAGCTATCGGTATAGCCTCGGGTTTGTCGCCTATGTACATAGCCGAGGTCGCTCCTTCGAATATTCGCGGTAAGCTGGTGTCGCTCAATCAGCTTACCATCGTGCTCGGCATACTTGGTGCGCAAGTGGTCAACTACCTCATTGCCGAGCCTATGCCGGCCGGCACGACTGTGCCAGCTATCGAGTCGTGGAATGTTCAGATGGGTTGGCGTTGGATGTTCTGGAGCGCGGCCTTCCCTGCCGGTCTGTTCTTGGTGCTTGCATGTTTCATACCTGAAAGCCCGCGTTGGCTGACCATGAAAGGCATGACCGAGCAGGCATCGCAGATACTCACAAGTATAGGCGGCAAAGAATATGCAGATAAGGAAATTGCAGCCGTAGTGGCCGGTAAGGCAAAAGATGCCGCCGAGAAGCAGGGCGGTCTCAAAATGCTCTTCAGTAAGCCCTTCCGGCTGGTACTCCTGATTGGTGTGGTAATTGCCGTATTCCAGCAGTGGTCTGGTACGAACGTGATATTTAATTACGCGCAAGAAATATTCTCTGACGCGGGCTACGACCTGGGCGAGATGTTGTTCAACATTGTCTTGACCGGCATTACCAACGTAGTATTTACCTTTGTGGCAATATATACCGTAGACCGTCTGGGCCGCAAGAAACTCATGCTTTTTGGTGCCGGTGGCCTGGCTGTAATCTATGCCATTCTGGGCACTTGCTACTACTTCCACGTTACCGGCTTCTTTATGATTATCCTTGTGGTTTCGGCTATTGCATGTTATGCCATGACCCTCGGCCCTGTCACATGGGTGTTGATAGCCGAAATATTCCCCAACCGTGTCCGTGCGGTCGCAGTGGCAACCTGTACATTCGCCTTGTGGGTGGGTTCTTTCACACTCACGTACTCGTTCCCTCTCCTTAATAGTTGTTTGGGTAGCTTCGGAACGTTTTGGATTTACGCCCTTATTTGCGCCCTCGGTTTCATATTCTTTGGCCGCAAACTGCCCGAAACCAAGGGCAAGAGCCTCGAGGAACTCGAAAAGGAACTGGTCAAAGATGAAGAAGAACAAATAATATCGACTGATTTCTGAAAAATAAATAGACTTAATAAATATCATGGTTAAAGCCTGGAAAGAAAAAGTGGTTATCCCTACCTACGAGGTCGGGAAACCCGAGAAGAACCCAATCTTCCTCGAGAAGCGTGTATATCAGGGGTCGAGCGGTGTCGTTTACCCATATCCGGTTATCGAGTCTATCTCTGACGAGAAGACCGACCACGAATGGAACGCCGTATATATCGAAAACGAATATATCAAGGTGATGATACTCCCCGAGCTGGGCGGTCGTGTACAGATGGCTTACGACAAAATAAAACAGCGCCACTTTGTGTACTACAACCACGTTATCAAGCCCGCCCTTGTCGGCCTGGCAGGCCCGTGGATTTCCGGCGGTATCGAGTTCAACTGGCCCCAGCACCACCGCCCGTCTACCTATATGCCTGTCGACTGCACAATTGAGGAGCATAGTGACGGCTCGGTGACAGTGTGGGTGAGCGAGATGGAGCGCATGTTCCATCAGAAGGGCATGGCCGGCTTTACCCTGCGCCCCGGTTGTGCGTACCTCGAAATCAAAGGCGTGCTTTATAACCGCACCGATGTGCCCCAGACATTCCTGTGGTGGGCAAACCCTGCTGTCGCAGTCAACGACCATTATCGGTCGGTGTTCCCGCCAGACATCAATGCCGTCTTCGACCACGGCAAGCGCGCGGTAAGCTCCTTCCCCATTGCTACGGGCACATATTATAAGATGGACTACTCGGCCGGTGTCGATATTGCCAATTACAAAAATATATTCGTGCCCACGTCATATATGGGTGTCAATTCGAAATATGATTTCGAAGGCGGCTACGAGTTCGACACTCAGGCCGGTATGCTCCACGTCGCAAGCCACCATGTATCACCCGGCAAAAAACAGTGGACATGGGGTAACGGCGACTTCGGGCGCGCCTGGGACCGCTGCCTTACCGACGACGACGGCCCCTATATCGAGCTTATGGCCGGTGTCTACACTGAAAACCAGCCCGACTTCACATGGCTGATGCCGTATGAAGAAAAAGAATTTACGCAGTACTTCCTGCCTTATCGCGAGCTCGGGGTGGTGAAGAACGCCACAAAGGACTTGCTGATGAATATCGACCCCGTCGACGGCGGCAAGGTGCATATCAAAGTATTTGCAACCTCGGCTCAGACAGTGGTTTTGCGTCTCAGCGACGAGACAGGCCGCGAATACCTCAACCGCGAAGTCGAGATTACGCCTGAGCGGATTTTCGAAGAGACGATAGATGTTGTAGGCACAGATTTCGGCAAGCTGACACTCGACTTTGTCAAAGATGGCCGCACGGTAATGTCATGGCATACCGAGCCCGACGAAATCCGCCCCATCCCCGATGCCGCCGAGGCTGCGCTACTGCCTGCCGAAATCAAGACCGTTGAGCAGCTTTATCTCACCGGTCTGCACCTCGAGCAGTATCGCCACGCCACTTATTCGCCACTCGACTACTACGAAGAGGGCCTTCGCCGCGACCCCGACGACGTGCGGTGCAACAATGCCATGGGCCTGTGGTATATCCGCAAGGGGCGTTTCGACCTCGCCGAGAAATACCTCGAAAAGGCTGTCAAGATACTTCAGAAGCGCAACCCCAACCCCTACGACGGCGAGCCGATTTACAATCTCGGCCTTGCTCTCAAATATCAGGGCCGCTACGATGAGGCTTACAACCGCTTCTATAAATCGACATGGAACGGCGCCTGGCAGGATGCCGGCTATTTTGCCTGCGCACAAATCAGCTGTATGCAGGGCCGCTACGAAGAAGCCATTTACGAGGTAGACCGTTCGCTGCTGCGCAACTGGCACAATGCCAAGGCGCGTGCGCTCAAGGCTGCTATACTTCGCCGTATGGGTCGCGATGACGAGGCTGTCGCTTTCTGCAACGAGTCACTCGGCTTCGACAAGTTCAACTATGGCTGCCTCTATGTAGAATATCTTATCAATGGTGATAAGGCACTTCTCGACCAACTCGTAACCCTTATGCGCGGCTGCGCCCACAACTACGACGAGGTTGCGCTCGACTTCTGCGCTGCTGGTCTTTTCGATGAAGCCGAATCGCTGTGGCGTATAGCTGTCGAAAATGATGCAACAACGGCAATGACTTACTACTATCTCGGTTGGGCACTCATGCAGGCCGGGAAGAAAGATGCTGCCGAAAAAGAATTTGCTGCCGGAGCTGCTGCTAATCCCGATTTCGTGTTCCCCAACAGGCCCGAGGCTATCCAGGCGTTGCAGTGCGCAATCGGTGTAAACCCCGGCGATGCCAACGCCAACCACTTCTTGGGCAACCTCTACTACGACAAGCGTCAGTACGACCTCGCTCAGATGTACTGGGAGCGGGCCGCCGGGCTCAACCCCACCAATCCTACCACGTGGCGCAACCTCGCCCTGCTGTACTACAACAAGCGTAACGATGCCGCCAAGGCTCTCGAGTGCATGGAAAAAGCCTTCTCGCTCGACGAAAGCGACTCGCGCATACTCATGGAGCTCGACCAGCTCTACAAGAAGCTGCAAAAACCGCATAGCGAACGTCTTGCTTTCCTTCAGAAATATCCCGAACTCATCGCCCTGCGCGACGACCTCGTTCTCGAAGAAATCACGCTCCTCAACCAGACAGGCAACTATCGCGAGGCTATGGCCAAACTCGACGCCCACCAGTTCCATCCATGGGAAGGTGGCGAGGGCAAGGTGCCCATGCAGTATCAGACAGCGCGTGTAGAACTCGCAAAAGAGAATATAGCCGAAGGTCGTTATACCGACGCTATAGCCCTTCTCGAGCAGTGCCTCGAGTATCCTCACCACCTCGGCGAGGGCAAGCTCTACGGTGCCCAGGAAAACGATTTCTACTACCTTCTCGGTCTCTGCTACAATGCCGTCGGTAATCACGACAAGGCTCGCGAATGTTTCGTGCAGGCAACTCTCGGCCCGACTGAACCGGCTGCTGCGATGTACTACAACGATGCCAAGCCCGACAAGATTTTCTATGCCGGACTCGCTTTCCGCGCACTTGGCGACGAAATGAAGGCTCGTTCGTACTTCAACCGCCTTGTCGACTATGGCAAACAGCACCTGCATGAGAAAGTTGTGATGGACTACTTCGCTGTCAGTCTGCCCGACCTGCAGGTATGGGATGGAAGCCTCGACGAGATGAACCGCATCCACTGCCTCTATATGCTCGCCCTCGGCTACGCCGGTCTCGGCGACAAGGCCCATAGCGACCGTTACCTATCAGAAGCCGAAACTATGAATATCAACCACCAGGGCCTGCAAGCCTTCAAGACTCTTTCTAAGGTAAAAGCTTAAAAAGGTTTATACTTCAAAACAAAAACACCACGGCCAAGTGACCGTGGTGTTTTCTTTGTCCACACTGTCCACACTGTCCACGATGTGTCGTGCGTGGACAGCGTGGACAAATCTTTTACGAAAATGCGTATCTGATAAAATGCTTATATTTTTCTCCCGGGCGGAGAAGGGTAGAGGGGAATGATGCATGATTTGGGGCATCGGGCGGAAATTGACATTCGATGGCTACGCCGTCGTGGTCGTGGTAGACGTGCCCGCCGCGACCGACGGGTGAATCGTCAAGCCAGTTACCGGTATATAGCATCAGTCCTGGCATATCAGTCTCAATCTCAACTACAATCCCGCTTTTTTCGCTGTACAATGAAGCCGCGATGCCATTGTTATTATCGATAAGGAAATAGTGATTGTAGCCTTTGCCGATGACGATGTTCTCGAAATCCACAAACATGTCTTTGCCAAGGGCCTTTGGCCTGCGGAAGTCGAATGGAGTCCTTTCAACGGACAAGATTTTGCCGGTAGGTATGTCGTGGTCGTCGCTTTGCACCCTTCTCGAACTGTTTATAGTCAGCACGTGGTCAAGGATATCGCTATTTCCGCTGCCGCCGAGGTTGAAGTAGGCATGGTTGGTCAGGTTGATGATGGTGGCTGAGTCTGTTTCGGCTTCGTAGATTATATCGAGGCTGTTGTCGTCGTTCCATAGATATGTGACTGCGACTTGCAGGTTGCCTGGATAACCCTCTTCTCCGTCGGGCGATAGACGCGAGAACCTTACACCCCCGTCGATGATTTCATAGTCCCAGATTTGATTATGGAAGCCCTCCGGGCCGCCGTGCAGCGAGTTTTCGCCGTCGTTCTTGGTCAAATTATAGGTTTTACCATCGATGTTGAACTCGGCCTTAGAAATCCTGTTTGCAAAGCGTCCGGGTGTCTTGCCGGCGCAAGGCGAATCGTAGAAATAGTCGGCCTCGTTTTCGTAGCCCAAGACCACATCGGTCATCGTGCCGTTCTTATCAGGTACGACAATCCGCGTAATTCCGGCGCCGACAGTCGATAATTCGATTTTAGACCCGGTGTCGTTTGTGATAGAGAAAAGAGTTATAACTCCTTTTATAGTCAGAACTTCAGTCCTTGTAATATCCATTGCTTATTTATCGTTTGCGAAGGGGGCTACGGGAAGGCCTGTAGAACCATAAAGATTTCCGCATGGGTAGTCAGCCCAATTATATCTTACATATTCGGGCTTGTCGACGGCATGTGATGTCAGCAAGAGCGTATGGTTGTCGAGTTTCACAGGTGTAGCCGTAGTAAAATTGCCGTCTTTCCCGGCTATTATAAAGCCTGTTATGGCCGAGGTCGTTGCATGGAGCGGGGCATCGAACTTTAATTTGAGCCCGTTGCCCGAGCGTTCGACTCTGACACATTTGGGAGCTTCGTATACGCAGTCCGAGCCATAATCCCTGTTTAGGGCTATAAGCGCGAGGCGGTGCGCCACGTCCTGTTTGTTTTTGGGATGTATATCGACCGGGTTGCCGAGGTCTATGGCCACAGCCATGGCAGTGTTGTCGAGTTCGAGTGCCTTGGCCTGCGAGTTGCGTAGTGCGGCCCATTTCGAGTCGGGCTGCACGGGTTTCGGTGCCAGGTAGCCTGCGAGTTGCACGAAATAGAATGGCAAGTCCGCGCCCCATAGTTTGCGCCAGTCGTTGATAAGGGCTTTGAAAAGAGGTGCATACTGCTCGTCGCGACCGACATTTGCGCATCCCTGATACCATAGTACGCCTTTGACGGGCATTGCACTCAGTGGCGACAGCATGGCATTGTAGAGCACCGAGGGATAGCTTGACCCGTTCGGGTCGATGGGCTTCGGCGGAAGCTGTGAGAAGTCGCTTTGCACCATATATTGCCATTGACCATCAAGGGGCCGGGCTTCGCTTCCTATACGAGCTTCGGCAATACCGGGGGCAATACCGCCCTCGCCGCCAAAATCGCTTACTTTTATGGTGATTACATTGGCACCGGCATGTACGAGCGTGGCGGGGACGTCGTAGCTGCGCGGCGTGTCGTAGCCCGAGCCTTTACCAACGAGTACGCCGTTGAAGTATGTTTCGTCTTCGTCATCAATGGCTCTGAAATTGAGCTTCAAGGCTTTACCCGCTGCATCGGCAGGGATGTCGATGTTCTTTTGCAGCCATACGATGCCGTCGAACTCGGGCAGCACCGACTGCTCCCAATAGCCTGGGACGTTGATTTTCGACCATCGCTTGCCGCTTTGTAGTGTACCTTTATCGAAACTCTCAGTCGCGGCTGTCGCGGCTTTCATCCATTGGGACATACGGGACTGATAGGATGTTTTGATGCCTTCGGCCTGATAGTCGGCGGCTTTCATATCGGCAAGTTCGGCTTCAAAGCCCGGCACGGCACCGAGGGCTTCGGCCGAAGTCCATGCCTCGGCCGGTGTGCCGCCCCAGGTAGTGTCTATGACTCCGACCGGCACTTTGAGCTTGTCGGCCAATTCCCGGGCGAAAAAATATGCGATTGCAGAGAAATCGGCCATGCTTGCCGACGAGCAGATTTGCCAGCCACCGCCATTGATTTCAACATCTTCACCTGGCGAGAACGATGTGGTTTTCCTGACTTGAAGCAGCCTTATGTCGGGATGGTGCGCGGTAGCGACGGCTTGGTCATAATCCATTACCGTCGTCCAACCCTGCACGGGGAATTCCATGTTTGACTGCCCCGAGCAGAGCCATACTTCGCCGGATAGTACATTCTCGATAGTCTTTACACCATCTTTGTCCTTAAATATTATCGAATAAGGGCCGCCTGCTTTCGGGGTGCCGAGTGTCGCCGTGAAGTTTCCCTCATTGTCGGTATGCGCCGTTAGTTTTTTGTTGCTCCATCCGGTTGTAATCTCAACCTCTGATTTTGGGAGCGCCTTGCCTTTAATTTTTAGCGTGCTGTTTTGCTGCACTATCATGTTGTCGGTGATGTAGTGGGGCAGTGTGATTTCAGCCCTGATACTACCAAATGTGAGTAGTGCTGTCAGCACCAGTGTTATGTTATATTTCATATAGTTATATTGATGTGGCTGAACAAAATTACTAACATATTCGTCAGGCGCCCTCAACAAACTGACCAATTAATGCGACAAATGCTTCAAACAGGTCAGTCAGAGGTAAAAATCATTTTTTTTGGACTGAACATATCATTTAATAATATTATAGGTATATAATTTTGCAGTACGAAGAAAAATCTATTATTATGAAAAAATCAGTGAGTAAATTTGGTTTGGTAATTGCTGCTGTCGCGCTGTTTGGCATGGGCGATGTAGCTGCCGCTTCGCGTCTTTGGTATAAGACTGCTGCCGACGATTGGATGAAGGCTGTGCCTCTCGGTAATGGCCGTATTGGAGCAATGGTTTATGGCGGTGACAAGTGTGAGCGCATCGCCCTTAACGAAATCAGTCTTTGGTCTGGGCGGCACGACGAAACAAGTAATGACCTCTGCGGTCGTGACGCCCTCGACGAGATGCGACGCAGCTTTTTTGCCGGCGATTTCGACAAAGGTAGCGAACTCGGCGACAAATACCTCAACGGACGCATGACTTCGTTTGGCACGCATGTGCCGCTGGGCGACATGACTATCGAAGTCGAGGGCCGGGGCGACACCAAAGATTATATCCGGCAGCTCGACCTCGACGAGGCCGTGGCTACGGTAAGATATAAGTCGGGCGCGATTACATATACCAGAGAGTACATCGCCGACTACCCCGACGACGTGCTTGCAATGCGTTTTACTGCTGATAAACAAAAATCACTCACAGCCACTATCGGTTTCGACCTGCTGCGCGATGCACAAATCAAGGCCTCGGGAAACGACCTCACACTTCGCGGTAAAGTGTCATTTCCACTCCACGGCCCAGGCGGTGTGAACTTCTATGGCAAGCTCAGGGTAATCCCCAACGGTGGCAAGGTAGAGAATTTCGGCGACAAACTCCGCGTTGTCGGTGCCGACTCTTTCGATATCGTTTTTGACCTACGCACAAATTACGGCGGCGACAACTACGTGGCTCTCTGCGATGTGACAGTCGACAAGGCAGCCGCGAAGGGATATACCGAGATGCGCAAGTCGCATGTGGCCGACTACCGTAAGCTCTACGACCGTATGACCATCAACCTTGGCGATGACTCCGGCGACGCTATCCCTACCGACGAACGCCTCAAGGCTATCTCGGCCGGGAAGAGCGACCCCGGTTTCGACGCGCTTTTCTTCCAATATGGCCGCTACATGCTTATTTCGTCGTCGCGCAAGACCCCTATGCCCCTGTGCGCCAATCTGCAAGGCATCTGGAACGACAATCGCGCATGCAATATGCCCTGGACATGTGACTACCATCTCGACGAAAACATACAGCAAAACTACTGGTCGGCCAACCGTGCCAATCTTGCCGAATGTAACGAACCTCTTTTTGCCTATCTCGGTCTCTTGGCAAAGCATGGCCGCGACACTGCCATGAAAATGTATGGTAGCCGTGGATGGGTTGCCCATACGGTATGTAACGCTTGGGGTTACACGGCTCCGGGCTGGGGTGTGAGCTGGGGCATGAACGTTACCGGCGGTGCCTGGCTGGCCACTCATCTATGGAGTCACTATAAATATACTGCCGATAAGGAGTATCTGCGCAATACCGCATATCCCATTCTCCGTGAGGCCGCCCTGTTTTTTAGCGACTATATGGCCGAAGACCCTGCCACAGGCAGACTTATGACCGGTCCGAGCATTTCGCCCGAGAATGGCTATCAGCACAATGGCAAGCACTACTGCCTGTCGATGATGCCGACGATTGACCGCGTGATGGTCTACGACCTCTACGATGCCTGCATCCAGTCTGCCGACATACTCGGTATTGACGATGAATTTACAGCCAGGCTGCGCAAAGATATCAACCGTCTTCCCGACCTCGAAGTAGGCAAGGACGGTCTGCTAAAGGAATGGCCCGGCGACGTTCGTCGCAGCGACCCCTCGCACCGTCACAGCTCGCATATCCTGTCGCTTTTCCCTCTCGACCAGATTTCTGTAGAGCGTCAGCCCGAACTTGCCATGGCTTGCCGCAAATCGCTTGAAAGCCAAACAAGTGACCCAGCTTGGGAAGATACCGAGTGGAGTACCGCAAATATGCTATGCTTCTATGCACGACTCAAAGATGCAGATGCCGCCCACGGCTGGCTGCAAAATCTTTTCCGTCGCTTTATGCGCGAAAACCTCATGACTGTCTCGCCTGCGGGCGTGGCTATGGCCGAAGAAGATATTTTCAGCTTCGACGCCACAGAGGGAGGTGTCGCAGGCATGTGCGAGATGCTCCTCCAGTGCTACGACGGTTATCTTGATTTCCTACCCGCCCTGCCGCAACAGTGGAAAACCGGCAGTGTGAAAGGATTGTGTGCCCACGGCGGATTGGTGGTCGACCTTGAGTGGAAGGATGGCAAGCCGACGTCGGCTGCGATTAAGGCGACAGCAAAAGATTGTTCGGTAAAAGTAAAAGGTTTTGAAAAACCTTTCGATATAGCTAAAGGAGAAACTGTTAAACTTAAATTTTCATGAAATACACATTTATTAGAATCCTGACTCTTGCTGCCGCGTCGCTTATAGCAGTAGGTGCGGATGCTTCGGTAAGCTGCCGCGACATAAACGACGGTTGGCGTTTTCGTCAAGGTCGTGGCGAAATATGGTATCCGGCAACAGTACCCGGTACCGTACATACCGACCTAATGGCCAACGAGATAATCGAAGACCCGTTTTTCCGGCTCAATGAGCGTGCCGTGCAGTGGGTCGACAAGGAAGACTGGATGTACGAGACCATCCTGACCCCGACCGCCGACGAGCTGTCGGCACAAAACCAGGATTTGGTATTCTACGGCCTCGACACATACGCTGATGTCTACCTCAACGGCAGCCCCATCCTCAATGCCGACAATATGCACCGCACATGGCGTGTCAATATCAAGGACAAATTGAAGCCCGGCGAAAACAAACTCGAGGTATATTTCCATTCGCCCATAAAAATCGACCTTCCCAAATGCGACCTCTATGACTATGGCTTCAATACCGGCCCCGACCAGTCGCAAAACGGCGGTATTTTCGACAAACTCGTAAGCATATTTGCCCGCAAGGCCGGTTATCATTATGGTTGGGACTGGGGGCCGCGTCTCGTTACGTCGGGTATCTGGCGTCCGGTCGTGCTCGAAACATGGAACGGCCCCAAAATCGACGATGTGCAGGTAATCCAAAACGAGGTCAACGGTGCCAAAGCCGACCTTACGCTGATTGCCGAGGTATTGTCGGACAGCGACGACAATGCCAAAATCGAGTTTAAGGCCGACGGCAAGTCCCTGGCAAGCAAAGAAGTGGCTCTCAAAAAAGGTCTAAACCGCATCGAAGTAGCTGCCCAGGTCAAGAAACCCCGCCTGTGGTGGCCCAACGGCCTCGGTGAGCCTTATCTCTACGACTTTACCACTACCGTTACTGCCGCCGCAGGCTCTGACAACAACTCGCAGGAAATAGGTCTGCGCTCTATCAAACTGCATAACGACAAAGACCAGTATGGTCACAACCTCTATTTCGAGGTAAATGGCAAACCTGTGTTTATGAAAGGTGTCGACATGGTGCCACTCGACAACTTCTTGCCGCGTATTACACGTGAGAAATACGAAAAGCACGTGCTCGATGCCAAAAACGTAAACATGAACATGATACGTGTATGGGGCGGCGGTGTTTACGAAGATGATTATTTCTATCAGCTTTGCGACCGCAACGGTATGCTGGTTTGGCAGGACTTTATGTTTGCCTGCTCTACATATCCTGCCGACGAGAAGTTCCTGACCAGCATCCGCCACGAGGCCGTCGACAACGTGCGCCGTCTGCGCAATCATGCGTGCATAGCACTGTGGTGCGGAAACAACGAGTGTCAGGATGTATTCTACGGTTGGGGCAACCGTAAGAAATATTATGAGGAAAAAGGTGTGCTGCCCCTGCTCGAATCTCAGTTCAAGGCCATGTATTTCAAGACCCTGCCCGAAGTTGTAAAAGAATACGGTGGAGGCACGGCCTATCGCCCCTCGTCGCCATTCGCTTTCGAAGATACCCCGAGCGACGGCATCAACGGCGACGACCATTACTGGGGCGTATGGCACGGACGCGACTCGATAGGTCATTACAACGTGAAACGCGCACGCTTTTTCTCGGAATATGGCTTCCAGTCGTTCCCCGAGTTCGAATCTGTAAAACTATACGCTCCGCAAGAGCGCGACTGGGATATCAACTCCGAAGTCATGATGGCCCACCAGCGTGCCGGTTCGTATGCCAACAACCTCATCCGCGAATACATGGCCGACGAATTCCGTGTGCCCGACAATTTCGAGGACTTCCTCTATGTAGGCATGATACTGCAGGGCGATGCCATCAAGACCGCCATGGAGGCCCACCGCCGCGACATGCCGTACTGCATGGGTACTCTCGTATGGCAGCACAACGATTGCTGGCCGGTAGCCTCATGGGCCGGTCGAGACTACTATGGTCGATGGAAGGCGCAGCAATATTTCGCACGCAAGGCATATCGCGACATTCTCGTCTCACCACTGGTCAAGGGCGATACTCTAAACGTCAACATAGTTTCTGACCGCCGCACTGCCGTTCGCGGCACGCTGGCCCTCAAGGCCATGACTCTCGACGGCAAAGTGATATGGCAGAAAAATATCAAGACCACGGCCCGGCCACTCGAATCGCGCAAAATCTTTGCATCGGATATACGCCCAATTCTCGGTGACTACACGCGCGGCCAGGTGATTTTTACCACCGAGTTTACCACCGGCGATGCCGAGCCCTACACCAACATTGCCTATGCCTGCCGTCAGAAATATATGGACTATGCCAAGCCTCGGTTCAGCGTCAAGGTCGAGCCGGCCGATGACGGATTCGATGTCATTGTCGGTACTGATGTCTTCGCACGCGGCGTTTTCCTCTCTATCGACGGTATCGACAATTTCTTTTCAGATAATTATTTCGACATTCTTCCAGGGTGTGAGCGTAAAATTCGCGTAAATACGTCAATTTCTCGTGACGAATTTGTTAAGCAATTAAAAATCAATTCTATAGGAAGTACGGTATAATGCCCAAAATGAATAAACGCGCCAAAATTTCTATTTTTTGGTGTGTTTATTCTACCTATTGAAGCAAATGTTGTAATAATTTTGCATCAGTAAACCTAATCATAAACCATAAAAATCAAACAACCTAAATCATGAAAAAATTCCTCAGTGCTTTGATGCTCGTGGTCGCCTTCTGCCTCACAGCAGTGGCACAGACCAACGTTACAGGCACGGTGATTGACGAAAGTCATGAACCTCTGCCGGGAGCATCTGTTGTTGTAAAGGGCGAGAGCAGGGGAGTGGCTACCAATGTTGACGGCCAGTTCACCGTGTCTGCCAAAGTGGGCGACATACTCCAGGTCTCCTATGTCGGATACCAGTCGACCGAAGTCAAGGTTCCCGCTAACGGTAAAATGCAGATTGTCCTTAAGGAATCTTCAGACCTTCTCGACGAAGTTGTCGTCGTAGGTGTTTCTATGAAAAAAAGCGACCTTACGGGCGCCGTTTCTCACATCGATTCTGACGTGCTTACCCAAAAACCTGTTACCAGTCTCAACGAGGCTCTTCAGGGCCGTGTTACCGGTGTGGCCGTTACTCGTTCTTCAAAGCCCTCCGACGACTCGGGCATCAAAATCCGTGGTACCAATACCATCAATGCCGGTTCCGACCCTATCTACGTTGTCGACGGTTTGGTGATGGGCAATGAGTTCGGTTTCTACAATTCTCTTAATATCAACGATATCGAGAGCATACAGGTGCTCAAAGATGCTTCTGCGACAGCTCTCTACGGTTCTCGCGGTGCCAACGGTGTAATCATCGTTACCACCAAGAAGGGCAAGCAGGGCAACGGCCAGGTGAGCTACGACGGTTGGGTATCGTGGCAGAAGATGGGTCATCGCCCCGAGCGTATGAATGCCACCCAGCTTGGCGACCTCCGCAAGCAGGCTTATATCAACGGTTTCCTCTTCGAAAATCCCGATGCTACCGCCGAAGACTTGCAAAACCACATCGACAACTTCGTCATGGCTCCCGACAAGGCGTTTGCTGCCGAAGAGCTTGAAACGTATCTCAACGGACGTTCGTACGACTGGGTTGAGCCCGTGCTCCGTACCGGTGTCACCACCAACCACAACCTGTCGTTCTCTCAGGCTACCGACAAGACCAACGTGTATATCTCTCTCGGTCTCAAAGACCTCCGTGGCATGGTAAAGGGTACCGACCAGCAGCGCTATAACGGCCGTGTCAACGCTTCGGCCAATATCACCCCCTGGCTGCGCGTGGGCACCAATACCACTTACAGCTACACACACGACAATATGACCGACGACAATGTGTACTATAAGGCATATTATTGCGACCCCCTTGTCGACAATGCTCCTTTCATGAGCGACGAGACTCGTCATGAAACCGACTACCTCTGCACTTGGTGGCAGAGCCCCAATACCGAGAAGAATAATAACTTCAACCCCTACAACACTCTCGAAATCAAGACCGAGCGTTCGCGCTACCACTTCACCTCGTCGAACTATATCAATATCAACCCCATCGACGGACTCAACATACGTTCGACATTCGCTATCAACCGTGCCGAGCAGAGCTGGAACCAGTTCCAGCCCACGGGCATACAGGAGTCAATCCGCTACCGTGGCGGCGACGCCTATGCCACACAGCAGCGTTTCGGCAACACCCAGTGGCAGTGGGATAACACAATACAGTATATCCGCGATTTCAACCACGCTCACCACATGGATGTGTTCTTCGGCACCTCTGCCTCGCGCAATATCTACAACGTAATCAAGGCCAACGGCCGTCGTTTCGCTTCTAACGACCTTGGCTGGGACCAGCTCGGCAGTGCCGCCGACTGGGAAAATTCGCGCCCCGAAAGCGACCATCAGGTTACATCGCTCATGTCGTATGTGGCCCGTGCCAACTATAACTACAAGTATCGCTACTTCGCCACATTCACCAGCCGCTGGGATGGTTCTTCGAAATTCGGCAATGGCCACCAGTGGGGTTACTTCCCCTCGTTCTCTCTCGCATGGGATATCACAAACGAGGCTTTCTTCCCCAAAACTACATGGATTGACCAAATCAAACTTCGTGGCGGTTACGGTTCGGTAGGTAACCAGAATATCAGCAACTACCTCTACGCCACCATGTATTACCCGTCGTCTTCTAACGGTACCGCCGGCTTCTATACCAACGGCCATCGTGGCACTCCCAACCTTACATGGGAAAAACAAAAACAGACCAATATCGGTGTAGACCTCGCCTTCTTCAACCGTCGCCTCTCTGTCACCGCCGATGTCTTCTTTACCCGTAACAAAGACCTTCTCATGAGCCACTCGCTGGCAACCTCTACAGGCTACTCGTCGACTACCGAGAATGTAGGCGACCTCGACAACCGTGGTGTCGAAGTTTCAATCAACGCCACCCCTGTCGCCACCCGTGACTTCACATGGAATATCGGTCTCAACATGTCGCACGATAAGAACAAAATCAAACGCCTCTACGGCGGCGTGACCCGACTGCTCAACGTGCCCACCGAAAGTTCGGTTCCCGACCGCGAAGGCAACCTCTTCGTAGGCGAAGCTCTCCACAATATCTACTGCTACAAATTCGGCGGCATCGCCAACGAGGACAACCGCGAACTCTGGGAAGGCATTGACTATCGTGGCCGCACGGTCGGTCTCGGCGACGTGTTCCCCCTCGACCTCTCGGGTCCCGACGGCAAGCCCGACGGCGTGATTGACAACTACGACCGCACTATCACTGCTTATAAAGACCCCAAACTCTATGGCGGCTTCAACACCGACCTCTCTTGGAAGGGCCTTACCCTCAACGCAATCTTTACATACAGCATTGGTGGCCATCGCCTGAGCGGTTACTACGAGGGCCTTATATCTTCGGTAGGCCTTAGCCATGGCAGCCCCGAACTCATAGGTAACTACTGGACGCCCGAAAACACCGGCGCATACTTCCCCCGCAAGATTACAAATGCTACCGGCTATACCCCCTTCGGTGCCGGTGATACCGACCGCTATATACAGAACACCTCGTATCTGCGCCTGTCGACCCTCACACTGAGCTATATCGTACCGGCAAAGATTACAAATAGAATACGTGTGAACAACCTGCGTGTATATTTCACAGCCTCTAATGTGTTCACTGCCACAAAGGACAAAGGTTTCGACCCCGAGTTCGGCGACAACCTATATCCCAACGAGCGCAGCTATACACTCGGCCTTTCGTTCAGCATCTTCTAACATTACAAATCTATCGACATGAAATTCCATAATAAAATCATAACAATGGGTGTAGCCGCCGTTGCCACTCTCTCGATGGCATCATGCAGCGATTTCCTCGATGAGCCGAGCCGCACCCAGTTGCCCGAAGAAAAAATCTACGGCAATGTTGAGACTGCCGAGACTTCGCTTCTCGCCCTCTACAAGAACTGGCGCGACCTCTGGGCCGGACACAACTACTACTACCTCTCCGACGGTACCGACGAAATACAGAACGGTGCTTTCCAGGCTCTTAAAGAGGGTGGTGGCAAGAACGGCGCGATTGACCGTTTCGACGCTCTGCTGACATCCGACCAGGAGTATGTGACCAACTGCTGGAACTGGCGTTGGCCCAAGATTTCTGAGGCTGCGAAACTTATCAACGCCCTCGAGCCCAAAGTCAGCGAAGATGATAAGGCCAGGCAGGTATGGGCCGAGGCTTCGTTTATCCGTGGTTCGCTACTGATGGATATGACCATGATTTATGGCAGAATTCCAATCATCGACCTCGGCCGTATCGCCGAGCTGGGTACCCGTCGTCAGGACTTGACCACTGTGTGGACTTATGTCATCAACGACCTTACAAATGCCGCCAACAACGCGCCCGAAAAGAACGACCCGGGACGCATATCGAAATATGCCGGCCTGATGCTCCTCGGTTATGCATATATGGCTGCCCCCGAAGAGACCGGCTTGCGCGACTTCGCCAAGGCCGAGCAGTGTCTCAAACAGGTTGTAGAAGGCCCCTTTAGCCTGGTACCCTATTATGATTTGTTTGATTACAATACCCCCAACACTTCCGAGGCTATCTTTGAGTTCCAGTTCTCTACAACATGGCCCGACAACCACGGCAACCAGTTTATGGTTGGTTCGCGCGCAGCAGCGTCGATGGGTGGCGATGCCTGCTATTTCGCCGGTTACGACCACGCAGTGCCTACCGAATGGGCATACTCCGACGTAGAGGACGGAGGTATATGGGAGGAAGGCGACGTCCGCAAGGAAGAGTCTATCCGCTACGACTTCGAGTGGGGCGGCAAGAATGCCGAAGACTACATACCCGGCCTCGAATGGGAAGGTCTCTCGCCCGAAGACCAGGACGAATGTAAACCCCATATCAAGAAATACGAAGACTACCGTACCGACCGCTACTCGGGTATGGGTATCAACAATATGTGGAATGCCGGCAAGAACATACCCTGGCTGCGCCTTGGCAACGCATATCTGCTCTATGCCGAGTGCCTCAACGAGCTTGGCCGTACCTCCGAGGCCGTTGACTGGGTCAACGATGTTCGCTCTCGTGCCTGGGAGTTCGATATCCCCGACGAAATGCTCTGGAAAGCCAATATGTCGAAGGACGAGTTCCGCGAACAGCTAATGACTGAGCGCGTACGAGAGCTCTTTGGTGAGCGCTGGCGCAAGTTCGACCTGGCCCGTACAGGCAAGTTCTATGAGTACGTGAAAGAGCGTAACAAATGGGCGAAACGTTCGGGCACAATCCAGCCTTGGCACGTGGTATGGCCCATACCCATGTCGGAAATCGAGCAGAACCTCGATATCGACTTCTCTGACCAGAACGAGGGTTATATGTAATAGGTTCGCAATCTCGTTTTGTAATCATATCCCCCACGACAACAGCGACAGCCGTGTGACCTCCGAGTCGCGCCACGGACAAGATTAGGTATTATCGCATTGGTCAGGCATTTTGGTGTCTGTCCTCATGCCCGGGCGTGGCTCTAAAGGCTGCACGGCTGTAACTGTTGCCTTTTTTTACACGAAATAAAAACATCAACTAACTCTATATGAAATCTTTACTCATTACTTTGGCTGCATCTGCAGTCGCTCTGACGGGCATGGGTGCCGCACGCCAGACAAACTACTCGGAACTTACAAATCTGACTTCACTGGTGTCGAACGGCCTTTTCCACGGTAACACCGTTCTTGCAGATATTGACAATGACGGCATGATGGAACTTATCGCCAAAGGTCGCGACCTCAATGCCGGCTGGGCAAACACATTGAAGGCGCTCCACCTCGATGAAGCCGGGTCGACATTTACTGCCTCGGTCGACCTTCCCGACCCCGACGGTTGCATGTGGGAACGCATCATCTACACTATCGACTATAATAACGACGGTAACGTCGACCTCATTTATGCTTCTTCATGGAACGCTAAACTCATGAAAGGCAATGGCGACGGCACCTTCCAAATGGTAGATGACTTTTCTCTCGACGGCGAAATGAGCATAGACGGCGGTGATGCTGAAAAATGGTATGCCGGCACTCTCGTTGTGGCCGACTTCAACGGCGACGGCTATCAGGATATCGTCACCTTCTGCGGGAACCCTCGTGAAGACCAGGGCACTCCTGTGGTATTTTTCAACGACAACGGCTCCGGCAAATTTATCAAGGATGAAAACACCGGCATCAAGCCACAGCGCGGCGGCACACTTTGTGTGGGCGACTACAACCGCGACGGTTTCGCCGACATACTTGTTTCGGGTTGGGCCGACGACTTCGGCAACGACTGCTGCCGCATCTGGAAGAACGACGGTACTGGCAAATTCACCGAAGTAATCGTAGGCAACACATCCGGAACAGAGAAAGGACAGGTTATTTTTGCCGACCTTACCGGCAACGGGCTGCTTGATGTGTTTATCACAGGTACCTCATGCCCCAACAACTGGGAACTTGCCGCATACGTGTACAAGAACAACGGTGACGACACATTTACCATGATTGATGCCGGCCTGCCTGGTTTTCAGTGCAGTGGTGCTGACTGGTGCGACCTCAACGGCGACGGCAACATCGACCTTGTCTATGCAGGCGAGAACGACGGGCTGAAGAACTCGGTCTATGCCTTTAATGAAGGCGACGGCAAGTTTACAGCCGTAAGCGACAAACTTGGCCAGCACCGTGGCGGTGCCGCAGTGCTTGCTGCCGATATGAACAACAACAATGTTCCCGACATTATCTTGATGGGCTATATGGACGGCGACGGCCCCCGTCACTTCCAAATCTACAACGGTGCCGGCTCGCGTGTTGCCAACAAGGCCCCCAACGCTCCTACCGGCCTCGTAGCTGTTGCCAACGGCAACAAGACTGAATTCTCGTGGAACGCCGGTTCTGACGAAAAAGCAAGCCAGGGCACAGGTTTCACCCCGGTTGATGCGCTTCGCTACAATTACTATGTAAAGACTACAGACGGCCAGGTTATCACTGCCGTTCCGGCCGACCCCGCAACCGGCAAGCTCCGCAGCAGTAACGTTTGTGCCGCGTCTACAGCTTGCAAAGTCGTTCTCAATATACCCATGAGCAAAGTCGCTGAATGGGGCGTACAGTCTATCGACGGTGCCAAGGCAGCAAGTGCCTTTGCCGTAGGTGCCCTCTCCGGCATCGAAACTATCGGTGCCGACAACGCTGCAGCGGTTGAATACTTCAATCTCCAGGGCGTCAAGGTTGCAAACCCCGGGAGCGGCCTCTATATCCGTCGTCAGGGCTCGAAAGTCGAAAAAGTTTTCGTGCGCTAACCAAATCGGCCTCACTGTAGTTAGGCTCTGATTATAAGATGAGGCCGCACGGTAATTACTCAGGTAATTATTTACGGCCTCATTTTCTTTATCATTTGCGAGAATTTGATAAATTTACTAATTTTACACATCCTTAAATCAGTAAATATGAAATCAGTCAGATACATGGCATTGCTCCTTGCCGGGCTATCGTGCATGCCGGTCTTTGCCTCCGGTGACCTCGATGCCGAGTATGGCGGCTGG
>ERZ778517.1158-NODE-1158-length-21371-cov-4.571543_pt1 | contig 21371 bp, 19 predicted proteins | sample MGYA00510341_ERZ778517 | MGnify/ENA primary metagenome ERZ778517 (study PRJEB29527, sample SAMN07138964) | mouse gut metagenome | material: feces | host: mouse | place: China:Nanjing | collected 2016-01-25 ... | reverse complement strand
CGTTAGAGGTCTATCGTAAGACTGTTGCAGCCAGTGGCGGTGGACTTCAGGGCGTGAAAGACGAAGGCGGCATACGCAAAGTGCTCGACTTTGTGCAAAATGACCTATACTACCCGACTTTCGTCGAGAAACTGACTTATCTTGTCTTCGGCCTATGTACCGGCCATTATTTCGAGGATTCCAATAAGCGCGTGGCATTGACCATTGGCGTTTGGTTCCTCGTTCATAACGGCTACTATTGGCATGCCTATGGCTTCATGCAGTGCATGGAAGCAATCATCTATCATGTCGCCGCCGGCCGCATCGACAAAGACTTACTCCAACGCATCATCACCTGTTACATGGCAAACGAAGACTACCCCGAGTCTCTCAAACTCGAAATCATCCACGCCATCGACGACCAACAAACAGGAATTGACGAATAAGCACCGAAGAAAAAGACACGATAGTCAAAGTTGTTGTCAACCTGATTAATAAGAATAACTAATCACGTGTCGCTGAAATAATATCCCATAACAACGATGCAATAAACAGTAGGTAACGCAACCAAGAGACCCGACATGCACTAATAAGCCGGAGAACTACCCTGGCTGGTTCAAGTCAGTATCATCTTGCGACAAGTCCAATACGGCATTGTGCAGATTGGCGACAGCATCGTTGAGAGGTGCAACCGGGTCGAGTGAAGCCCATCCTTCCGAAGAGGTTCCAGGTAGCATTTTTGTCCTCTCATTCCAAGCCCTTGTTTCGAGCCAAGGCAGAGGTTCCATATTTGATTTGTCATCAAAACTTTTACGGGCAATCTTTACGAGGTCAAAACCATCACCAAAGTTCAGGTTCCCCATGTCGGAAAACATAGCGATACCTTTAAGCGGTATATGTAGTAGCAAAATCTGCAAATGATTTCCGACACGGTATGTATCAACCACCTTAAAATATGAATTGTAATCAAGTACATTAAGTCTCCACTGTTCTGCCTCGGCATCGCCCATTACCTGCCAGACGGGAGCCGCATGAGCCGAGGCAATGATAAATCTGATATGTTTCACTGGTTTTGCAGCACGAGACGTGCAGTCGATGAAGAAACCGGCCCGAATTATATTCCTCTCTCGATACTCCTCTGCAAGTTTATCAAGGTCTGCATCAATGTCTGTATCGCGATAGAAAAATTGCAGTCCGGGGAGTGTCCAGTTCAAAATACCTTCTACCGACGAGGCATCAAAGGGAAGCTTCGGAGCAAGAATATCGGCAAAAGTTTTAGGAAGTATGATATTACCAACCCCAACCGCTTTGGCAAACAGTGGCGCAATGTCTTCATCTTTGAAACCGGCACTACCACACCCAATCCTCGTGACATAGAACACGAGTGAGGAGTGGTCCCTGGCAAAATCTATAAACTCATCTACGTATGGTCTTATGGCCTCTACGCTACCCTGCATTGTCGGTATGGCATAGGAGCGGCCGTGCAACCCTACTGCACACCCGGGTATGGCTCCGAATTTTTCCCGTGCAACACGAGCCGCACCACCGCCATGATGCCCGGCAAAACTGCTGCCGAAGACAAACACCTCGTTGTCTTTGAGATGCTCTATATGTTCGGGAGTATATTGCGGCTGTTTTGCCACCGGCATGTTTTTTTCCTTCAGCAATCCAAGGTATTGGTCAAATTCCTTTACGAACTTGAGTTGTTCGTCGGTCTCCGGTGTCTGTCGCCACTGCGATTTTGGGCATTGTCTAAAACTCTCTCGCAAATGCCTGACAGCATACTCATAGTTCTCGCCCAAATATTCATAAAGACATGCCACTATCGTGCCTGTGCGACCTACTCCACCCCAACAGTGAATATATACTTTATTGCCCGGTTTGGAGATAACCGACACTATATATTCCATTAGGTCAAAGACTTCACTACAGCTTCCGGGCACCGACACGTCTTTTATGGGGAAACGGCGATAAGAACATTCTTTGGGTAGGTAGTGCGCGTAGGGACTCAGTTCGCCTTCTTCTGTTAAATCGACAAAATGAGTAATTCCAAAAGCGATAAACTGACGCACCTTGGCGAGAGGTGCAACTTTGTCGCCGGCATATTCGCCGGCATATATCTTGCCTGGCAGCACGCAATATGAATGTTTGATTGGCAAATCCATGGTATAGAGATTAAGGTTTTGAATTAATAATTGCAACTCGCCTAACGGGTAGCAGACGCGGCTTTCAGCCTTGCTTTTATGGCCGGGGAGGGGGAGATGCTGTCGGCGCGGTGGAGGAGGACCGTAGACTCGGGGGTGTTTCCGAGGAGGGTGGCAAGCGAGATTATAATCTGGGCGTTGTCGGGGTCGGCAACGAGGGCGCGGCGCCATGCGGCCTCGGCCTCGTCGCGACGGCCAAGATAGAGCTTGCCCCAGGCAAGGGCGTCGAGGTAGCGCGGACTGTCGGGCAAGCCGACAAGCAAAAGTTGGGCGCAGCGAACCATCATGGCACCGTCGCGCCGTTCGGTGTAATAGTCGAGCAGGCGGTCGGTAATCGGTCGGCGAAGATACGGTTTGTCTGCGGCAATGCCCTCGAGCGCGACAGGATAGAGATTATACCCGCTGGTCATGCGTAGGTCGGTGCGGAGACTGTCGAGCAGCGCGCCTAAGGCCACACCAGACGCGAGGGCACGCTCTACGGCCGCAGGCACGGCTGTGCTGTCGCCGCGCATCAGGGCTGCCGTCATCATCCGCGCATGTGCGCCGGCGTTGTCAGGTGCGGCATCGGTCACCAATGCGTAAAGGGCCTGCGCACTGGCCCATTCACCGGCAGAGAACGCCCTGTAGGCGCGTCGCGACAAACTATCGCCACCCGAGCAATACGCCCCGACAGCAAGAAGCATAGCCAAAATATAAGCAACTCCGCGCATATCAATTTTTTTGCAAATATACGCAAATTACAACAAACAACCTCAACAAATGTTAGCGCATCAGATGCCAATTAGTTAAAAACGTCTTACATTGAACAGATTAGGCCTAATTTTGTTGATTTTCAGAAATAAAAGCACTAACTTTGCATTCGAGATGAAACAACCCAAGGACCTTACCAATTACCCTGCAAGTTTAGGCACAACAACAAACTATCATAAGAATGGTGTCTTGTTAGCGTATATATCTAACAAGATACCCAACATACATCTTCGTAAATTACTCAAAATCATATATCTGATTGACGAGTATTTTATGGCAATGCGCGGATTTCCCCTTACATGGTTCGACTACTACGCCTGGGCAAAAGGTCCTGTGGCTCCTGAGGTATATGCAGTCAAAAATAATGCTTTTCATGAATTCGTATCACTTAAACGTGATGAAAATGGTAAATGCATCATTAACTCAGTGCAACCTCATGAATTTCTGATTTATAAAGAAATGGGAGAGTTCAGTCAATCAGAAATAGCAGCTATCGACAAACTAATAGCAGAATTCAAAAATAAATCGGCCGACGACTTGTCTGACATCACACATGTTTCTACGTCGATATGGTCAAAAGTCGTAGCTCAAAACCATATCTCATTTGAAACCCAAAAGACATCTCATTTTCAGGTGCCGCTGCCAATGCTTTTTGAAGAAGGAGATTATAGACTGGCTGTTTTTGAAGATGCCCAATGGAACATGGAATACCAGGCAATGCTAAACGAGAATCGAGCTACGCGGAATGTTTCAACCCGGTGAAATAGTATATGGCTTCGTTTCAGGATTAGGCTTCCGAAATCCTAAAACAAATACCTGATAACCCTCTATCGGGATAATAACCTCGAAGTCGTTGCATGTTTTACCACGTCGCAGCATTATTATGGCATTCCAGATGAGCTTGTAAAACATGGAGTGATATACCGTGATGAGGAAATTTACTCCTATGTATTTGAAAAAGATGTCGTAATCGGGACCAATCCTCAAGACGGGTCAGATTTTGCATTTCCACTCAGGACTACCGTAACTTTTAACTATGGTATTAAACACGGAGAATTAGGGGAATTTGCACACGGGATGCAGAATGTCAAAACTGTCTGCATTTTAAGCAAGAAAGAATTTGGCGACCTCCTTTATGCCATGTACAAGAGCCCTGAAGTCGACGAGGCTTATAAACCATACCTTGAAAAGAGCCTTGAGGATTTATACAAATAGTTGTCAAAACATCAATATATAAAAGATAAAAAGCTTCTGTCACTTTTGTTTTTTATGCATTTATGTTTCCTCTAATCCCTGCGTCTACTCTTTCAGTCGCGAGTCGATGATTATTGTCACGGGGCCGGAGTTGGTGAGCGACACCTGCATGTCGGCACCGAATATGCCAGCAGCGACGGGACGGCCTACGAGGCGCGACATCTCGGCCTTGAACATTTCGTAGAGGCGTACGGCCAGCTCGTGACCGGCGGCACGGATATAGCTCGGGCGGTTGCCTTTGCGCGTCGAAGCCGTGAGGGTAAACTGGCTGACAGCGAGGACTTCGCCGCCGACATCGACCACCGAGCGGTTCATCACCCCTGCATCGTCGTCGAAAATCCGCAGCCCGGCAGCCTTGGCGGCAAGCCATTGGCAGTCGGCATCGGTATCGCCCTGCTCTACGCCGACAAGTATCATCAGGCCCTTGCCTATTGCCCCGACCGTCTGACCGTCGACAGTCACCGACGCGCCACTCACGCGCTGCACAACTATTCTCATCGGGCGTAGAAGATTGTATCGACACTTATTTTCACATCGTAGGGCGTGGCCTGCTCGGCACGCGACGGCACTGCCGAGCGAAGATAGTAGAACGACAACTGTTCGTCCCACGACTTCAACGATGCCTGGCGCGTCTCGCCAACAGGAATAACGAGCGGCAACGACGCATGGCGGCTGTGTAGCTGGCGACGCGAACTATCGTAGTATGTGATTGTTACGGCGAGGGAACTTGTGGGGCGGTCGCCGTTATTGGTCACAAAGAAAGTCTCGCGGCGCGAACGCAGCGGCTTGTCGTAACCGTTTATATCGACAGTGTGCGCAGCCGGGTTGGCAACGGTATCGATAAGAGCCGAGGCGCTTGCAGCAGCCTCTACAGCATCATTTTTCGGTTTCAGGCCATGGCGTGTGGTGGTCTGGGCATAAGCTGTCAGGGCCATAAGGCCGCCGGCAAGGAGGATGAGGAAAGTCTTCATAATTTTACGGGATAATCAATTGATGTGGCATCGCACCGCCATGCCCCCACGAGGTCGCGGGGCCGCTCGTCGTGGCGCTCGAGGCCGACACGGAACAGATATGGCACCAGTCGCACAAAGTTGACCGACAGGCCCTTGCGATAGTGCCTCATGGTAAGCCGAGAGAAAGGAGCGTCGAACGATATGGCGAAGTCGCGCCTGCGCCCCTTTCCGGCAGCATTGCGTGCCTTTGGGTCGGCAAGCAAAGAGGCATCGTAAGTATGGCTGTCGGCACCGACAGTCATTTGCCCGAACGATGCCCCGGCAGGCACCGACAAGTCGCTGCTGTGAAGCAGCACCAGGTCGTAGACCCCAGGCTGGCCGCTACGGGCCTTGATTTCGAAGATTGTGCCCGAAGGCAGACGCCACACCCCCTCGGGGGTGCCGGGCGTGGCGTCGAGCGAGTCAAGCTCTATCCGCAGCGGCTCGCCCCACACCGTGACAGCGAGGAACAGAAGCACTGTGGATAAGAGCCAACGCATCATATCGTGCTGAATTTATATGCAAAGCCTATCGACAATATTTCCTTGACCTGCAATTTCTTCCACGACGGGTCGTCGCAGCGCGGAGTGCTCGAGTCGTAGCGCGCGTGGCAATAGATTTGCGTGGTCAGGAAGCGGTTTATTTCGAACACGAGGGTATTCTCCCAGTCCATCTGGGCCGTCTCGTAGTCGGTAAAGGCAAATATACGCGACGAGAACGAGATGTTGTAGCATATTTTCCAAAACAACCTCAACTCGGCCGTAGAACCGAAGTGGTGCGACACCTTGCGGCCGGCCTCGATATTATATTTGGTGGGGTCGATTTTGTCGCTGATACATGTGCGCAGGGCGTAAGACAACGGTGCCAGCGAGGCATCGAAGGTAAACGTCTTCTTGGCGTTGGCATAGTTGTAGGTCATACCGATACCGGCTGTCAGCTCGCCGGGAGAGAGAAACGACGAGCGCAGGTTCTGCGAGTTCGACTGGTACGAATTGAGCAACTGGGTCTTGAACTGCCCCGTAAACGAGTAGTACCAGCGTTTGTGGGCACGGATACCGAATGTGGTGTTGACCTGGAATATATCGTCGGTTATATTGTAGCTGTGCACAGTGTCGTCGGGTGCGCTGTTGATGCCGAGCTTGTATTGCGCGGTGGTCTCGAAGAGCAGGTTGGGGTGATACTGCGTGTTGAGCTTCACATTATAGTATAGCTGCCCCAGGGCATTTAGGTTGTTGTTACCGCCCTGATACCAGTTTGGCGACACATAAGCCTGAGAGAACTGCAGCGAGGCCGTGAAGGTGCGTATCCAGTGGCGTTTCTTTGCCGGACCTACGTCGATGGGGTTTACGGCTTCGGCCTTGTTGGCAAACTCCTCGATTGCTATGGTATGCTTCTCGGGGTCGACGACGGCGTGGAACGCCTTGGGTGCCTCGGGCAAAAGGTTAATGTTATATGTCACATTTTCGGGATGTTTGAGGAAGAGGTTGTAATTCAGCGCCTTGATTTTACGCTGCATGGCCATTTCTTCCTCTATCCACTCCGTGGCCGGGTTTCCGCTGAAGTCGGGAGTGAAAACCGATGTGGTATCAGGGTACTCGAAGCCTGTAAAGACGGCCGGAAGAAAGACTGTGCGCGGCAGCCTGCGGGTCGACATCAGCCGGTCATACGAACTCATGTCGACAGTGTCGAGGTAGGCGTTGAGTTCTTCGAGCGAACGCGGCGTCCTCTCCACCCTGACTGTATCGGCTGTCGTCGCGGCTACGCCGTTGTCGTCAGATACACGAGCTGTGCCGAAATACCGTGCCTGCGCCGTGGCAGATATGCTGATAGCCACCATGGCGGCGGCATAAAGTGTGCGTAATGTCAGTTTCATGTTAATTGCTTTTTAGCTGTATAAAGCGTACATACGCCAAAAGATAGAGCCCTGAACGATGGCTCGCCAAACCCGGCGGCAGCCATAAGCGCCGTCATGTCGGCGCGCTGCGGGGCGGCAGCAATGCTCTCGGGGAGATATGAATAGGCCCGGACATCGCCGGACACGAGCCGGCCGGCTGCCGGGATGAGGTAACGGGTATAAAACTTATATAGCGGCCTGGTGAGCGGCGACACGGGTGTCGACAGCTCGAGTACGGCAACCGTGCCGCCGGGACGCAGTATACGCGCCATCTCGCGATACCCTGCCGCGATATCGGCAAAGTTACGCACCCCGTAGGCCACCGTGACGGCATCGGCATACTCGTCGGGCAACCCCGTAGCGAGGCAGTCGGCCTGACGGAATGTTACGGGTGCATCGCCTGCTTTGCGCCGGGCCTCGGCAAGCATGCCTTCGCTAAGGTCGAGCCCGGTGACGCTCACCCCGGGTATGCGCCGGGCCATGGCAAGGGCGACATCGCCCGTGCCGGTGGCCATGTCGACTATATCATGTGCGCCGCTACGGCGTATGACCTTGAGCAACGCCCTGAGCCACAGGCGGTCGAGGCCGAAGGTCATGGCGCGGTTCATGAAGTCGTAGGCCGGCGCGATGGCATCGAACATGGCCTCGACCTGTTCGGCCTTGCCACGTCCGTCGCCATAGGGGTTGATGTGTTCTACGTCCAAAAAAACAGGAATTTTTTGTTAAAAAAACTCTCGTAGGGTCGCGGCATGCCGCAACCCTACGAACTATATGAAATTTCTGAAATTACTTTTTCAGAAATGCGAGGATATTCTTCTCGATGCGCTCGGCAGCATTGGTTTCGTCGGCGGGGACGAACTTGCGGCCTGTCAGGTGCTCGTAGAGCTCGATATAGCGGTCAGAGATATTGCGGCATACCTCGGGAGTCATTTCGGGCACAACTTCGCCGGGACGGCCCATAAAGCCGTTCTCCATCAGCCATTGGCGCACGAACTCCTTCGAGAGCTGGCGCTGGGGCTTGCCGGCGTCGAAAAGCTCCTGATAGGTGTCGGCATAGAAGTAGCGCGACGAGTCGGGGGTGTGCACCTCGTCGATGAGTATGACCTTGCCGTCGTGCTTGCCAAACTCATATTTGGTGTCAACAAGGATGAGGCCCTTCTCGTCGGCCATGCGTGTGCCGATTTCGAAGAGGCGGCGGGTATATTTCTCCATCACCTCGTAATCCTCGGCACTGACAATGCCCTGGGCGATGATTTCGTCGCGCGAGATGTTCTGGTCGTGGCCGGCATCAGCCTTGGTTGTCGGGGTGATGATGGGCTCGGGCAGACGCTGGTTCTCGCGCAGGCCCTCGGGCAGCTTCACGCCGCACAGCTCGCGGGCACCGGCGGCATATTCGCGCCATGCGCTGCCGGCAAGGTAGCCACGGATAATCATCTCTACGCGAAAACCCTCGGCACGCACACCGGCTGTGGCCATGGGGTCGACCTCGGCAAGCTTCCAGTTGGGGATTTCGGCCGAAGTGGCATCGAGGAAGTAGTTCGCAATCTGGTTGAGAACCTGGCCCTTATAGGGGATGCCCTTAGGCAGCACCACGTCGAAGGCCGAGATGCGGTCGGTGGCAACCATCACCAGCAGGTCGCCTGCGATTGAGTATACATCGCGCACCTTGCCGTGATAGACAGGCGCGTCTTGATTGGGTAAGTGGAAATCAGTGCTTGTTAGGGGCATAACAGTGATAATGAATGAGTTTATTATATTGTTAGTTTTCTTTCTCGTCTTGTTCATGGCGGTCTCCGAGGGCCTCGGCCTTGACCATGGCATCATGACGCTCGTAGGCCTCGACTATGCGCTGCACCAGCGGGTGACGCACGATATCTTTCTTGCCATACTCTATGCGGCCTATGCCGGGCACGCCGTCGAGTATCTTCAGTGCCTGCACCAGGCCCGACTGCACCGAGCGCGGCAGGTCGATTTGCGTCACGTCGCCCGTGATTATCATGCGGGCGTTCATGCCAAGGCGCGTCAGGAACATCTTGATTTGATGCACCGTGGTATTCTGGGCCTCGTCGAGCACAATCACGGCATCATTGAGCGTGCGCCCTCGCATAAAGGCCAGGGGTGCTATCTGTATTACGTTGCTCTCCATGTACTCCTTGAGCTTTACCGACGGTATCATGTCCTCGAGGGCGTCGTAGAGCGGCTGCAGGTAGGGGTCGATTTTGTCCTTCATGTCGCCGGGCAGGAAACCGAGTTTCTCGCCGGCCTCTACCGCCGGGCGCGAGAGTATGATTTTGCGCACCTCGCGGTTTTTTAGGGCCCGCACCGCCAGGGCGATGGCGATATACGTCTTGCCCGTACCGGCCGGCCCCAGGGCGAAGGTCAGGTCGTTCTTGGCGAAACTGTCGACCATAAGCTGCTGGTTGGCATTTCGCGCACTAATCGGCTTGCCGTTGATGCCGTAGATTATTACGCCGTCGCGCTTAAGCTCCTTGGGGGCCTCGCCCTTCACGATGTCGAGAATTGCCTCCTCGGTGAGCGTGTTATAGTGCTCGGCGTAGGCACTAAGCTCCTTGATTTTGGCCTCGAAGTCGGCCGTCTCGCTCTCCTCGCCGATGACACGTATCACCGAGCCGCGCGCCGAAATGCGGAGCTTGGGATAGAGGTTCTTTATCAGCTGCATATTGGCGTTGTTCACGCCATAGAAACACAGCGGGTCGACATTGTCGATAATAACTATTCTTTCAATCATAGACTCAGACCTCGGCACAGCGAGGGGCACTTTTGAAAAAGCCTCTGCAAAGTTACAAATTTTTCATCGATTGCCCTCGCTGATTATTAATCATTTTTTGTAATTTTGGCAAATCTAACCTTATCGTATACTTTATCATGAAACAAATTGCTCTCGCCATTGGTTTTGCAAGTCTTTTTGTTGCGGCGGCTTGCAGTCAGCGTGAGGCCGTGACGGCTGATTATTGCGTGGTGCCGCTGCCCGACCAGGTTGCCGTCGACACTGCCGCGACGCCTTTCAGGCTCTCGCCCTCGACTGTCATCGTCGCGGCCGACAGTGCGGCTCAGTCTGACGCCCAATTGTTTGCCGGCTATATTTCGACCCTGACCGGTTTTAGCCCGAAGATTGCAGACCGGGCTCCCTCTGATGACTACATCCGCCTCGCCACCGGCTGTGGCACGCCCGATGCCTATACCATATCGGTCGCTACCGACAGCATCGTGGTCTGTGGCGGCAGCAACGCCGGCACGTTCTACGGCCTGCAGACCTTGCGCAAGGCCATACCGGGCAAGGGCGACCGCGACATACTCTACCCCGTAGGCACGGTCAGCGCCACGCCGCGATTTGCATACCGTGGGGCGCATTTCGACACTTCGAGACATTTCTTCAGCGCAGACTCGGTCAAGATTTTTATCGACATGATGGCCATGCACGGCATGAACCGCTTCCACTGGCACATCACCGACGACCAGGGCTGGCGCCTGGAGGTCGACAGTCTGCCGCTGCTCACCGAGGTAGGCTCTAAGCGCCCCAACACGGTCATTGGCTGGAACACGGCAGACTACGACAGCGTACCCGTAAGCGGCTATTATACCCACGAGCAAATCCGCGACATCGTGGCCTATGCCGCCGAGCGTCATATCACCATCATACCCGAAATCGACCTGCCCGGTCACATGCAGGCAGCGCTGGCAGCATATCCCGACCTTGGCTGCACCGGGGGCCCCTACGAGGTATGGCGGCGCTGGGGCGTAAGTGACGACGTGCTCTGCGCCGGCAACGACAGTGTATATGCCTTCCTCGACCGCGTGATGGATGCTGTGACTGACCTCTTCCCCTCGGAATATATACATATAGGCGGCGACGAGTGCCCAAAGACGCGCTGGGAAAAATGCCCCAAATGTCAGGCAAAAATCCGCACCCTCGGCCTGCGCGACGACAGGAACAGCACCGCCGAACAAAAGTTGCAGAGCCATGTGATGAAGCATGTGGCCGACCACCTCGCCGCCAAGGGGCGCAAGGCCATAGGCTGGGACGAAATACTCGAGGGCGGCTGCGATACATCGACTGTCATCATGTCGTGGCGCGGTGTCAGGGGCGGCATCACGGCAGCGAAGGCCGGGCACGACGCCATCATGACGCCGGCTACCTATCTCTATTTCGACTACAAACAAAGCTACGACGAGAGCGAACCGGGCGCATACTATGCCAAGCCGCTGCTCTTAGAGACTGTCTACAGCTACGAACCCATACCCGAGGAGTTTAGCGATGCAGAGGCCGCGCACATCATCGGCGTGCAGGGCAACACGTGGTGCGAGTATATCCCCACCTTCCGCCACGCCCAGTATATGACCCTGCCGCGCTTCGGTGCGCTTGCCGAGCTGCAATGGGTGTCGTCGCCCAAAGACTATGCAGCCTTCATGCAACGCCTCGCCCGTCTCCGCGCCATCTACGACGCCGAAGGCTACAACTACAACGTCAAAGCCTTCGAAGCCTCGAAGGAAGAGTAGTTTAACGGTTATCTAATAAAACTCATCGCTTGCCGAGGCAATTCCCTCACGGGTGTTGCCTCGGTTTCTATATCGTGGAATCTAATACCCAATAAGTTAACAAGCCGAAAACGACATCCTGTTTTATTATCAGCACTTATAAACCAGTTCTCTACGGCATCGAAAATGTCACCTCTTCTTCCTCAGGCTTGGGAATAGATGGCGGAAGCGGACGAGGGGGGCCGTAATCTTGCCCCCGGCGACCACCATGCTCACTGCGGCCACAATCAGCACCAGGCCCGTCACGTCGCGTCCGGTAAGGACCTCGCCAAAGACGGTGATGCCGATGACCACGGCTGTCACGGGCTCGAGGGCACCGAGTATGGCTGTCGGCGTCGGGCCGATATATTGTATAGCCTGCGTGGTACATATAAACGAAATCACTGTCGGCAGCAGGGCGAGGGCAAGGATATTGCCCCACATATACCAGTGCTGTGGCACGGCGAAATGGCCGCCGGGAGTGACGGCAATCTTGCAGGCAAACATAAGGGTGCCGGTAAGCAGCACGTAGAAAATCACCTTTAGCGTGGCGATTTGCTTGAGTCGCGGGCGGTTGACCCCGATTATGTATGCGGCATAGCTAAGCGACGACAACATCACGAACAGCGTGCCTGTCACACTGAGCGTCGCCCCGTCGGCACTCTTGAAGAGCAGGCCGATACCTACCATGGCCAGGGCTATGCACACTATAGTCGTCACCGTCAGTTTCTCGTGAAAAAAGAGAGCCATAATCACCGCCACCATCAGCGGGTAGACGAATAGCAGCGTGGATGCTATGCCGGCATCCATATACTCGTAACTCAAAAAGAGCAGTAGCGACGAAAGCGACATCAGTATGCCCATGATTGTCAGCGGCACCACGCTCCGCCGGCCGATATGCAGGTTGCGCCTGCGCCACAACGCCATCAGCGCCACGGCCGGGACGGCAAAAAGATAGCGAAAAAAAAGCATACTGTCGGCATCCATGCCGTCGGCATAGAGTGGCAGCGCAAACAGAGGGTTGGTGCCATAGGTAGCGGCCGCGACCGCACCGAGTATATAACCTTTAAGTTTCGTATTCATGTCTATGGTCTAAAAGCCCTGCAAAGTTAGTATTTTTGTACAATCACCGGCCATATTTTAACATCTGCATGAAAATTTTTCTTAAATTTGCCGACTAATCAATGTGTATGAACAATCTGCGCATATTTGCAGTTTCTAAAATATAAGGATGCAGATAAGCCGCATCTTTTTTCATCACACAAACCAACTATCAAATTTATGAGTTTGACATCATATCTCAGTTTTCGCGGATTACGCACCCTTGCAATCGCCCTCGTGGCATCGGTAGCCGCCCCCCTGTGCGCCGCCCAGGCCGACACCGCCACGGTACTGCCGGGGCGCACTCCGCTACAGGAATTCCGGCGCATGGCACTGGCCAACAACAAGCAGCTGATGATGTCGCGCGAGCGCATACGCAAGGCCGGATATCAGAAAAAAGAAGCTTTCGCGGCCTACCTGCCCGGCATCGACTTCAACGGCGGCTATCTCTACAACCAGCGCGAGCTGTCGATTTTCGACAGCGACCAGCTGCTGCCGGTCAAGAGTTTCGACCTCGCCTCGCAGAGCTACCAGTTCAACCTGGTCAAGAACCCCGTCACCGGCGAACCCGTCAAGGGGCCCAATGGCCAGTACATACCCTCCGAGGTGGCCCTCATACCCAAAGAATCGATGACCTACGACATACACAACGTCTTCTTCGGTGCCATAACGCTCACGCAGCCCGTCTACATGGGCGGTAAAATCGTGGCCATGAACGCCATAACCAATGCAGCCGAAAAGGCCGCGCGCGAGATGCACATCAGCGAGGCCGAAAACGTAATCTATGCCGTCGATGCCGCATACTGGATGGTAGTATCGCTCAAGGCCAAGCAAAAACTCGCCGAAAGCTATGTCAACCTGCTCGACTCGCTCTCGCACGACGTGCACCTGATGCTCGACCAGGGCGTGGCCACGCGCAGCGACGTACTCAGCGTCGATGTCAAGCTCAACGCAGCCCAAGTCGACCTTGTCAAGGTCAACAACGGCCTGGTATTGTCGCGCATGGCCCTGGCACAAGTCTGCGGCCTGCCGGTACACACACAGTTTACCCTTGCCGACGAAGATGCAGAGACCCCCGTACCCCAACCCGGCGTGGCACCCGAGGGCGGTTACGACATGGCGACGGTATATCAGAACCGTCCCGACCTGCGCGCCCTCGAACAGGGCATAGAGGTTGCCAGGCAGCAGAAGCGCGTGGCACTGTCGTCGATGCTGCCGTCGGTAGCACTCGTGGGCGCATACGAGTTTTCGAACCCCAACATGTACGATGGGTTCAAGAAGAAATTCAAGGGCGCGTTCTCTGTCGGGGCCATGGTGTCAATCCCCCTGTGGCACTGGGGCGGCGACTACAACAAATACCGCGCCGCCGAGAGCGACGAGGTAATACGCCGGTTGCAGCTCGAAGACGCCCGCGAACTTGTGAGCCTGCAGGTAAGCCAGGCCTCGTATAAGACCGAGGAGGCGTATAAGACCTACCGCATGACCATGACCAACCTCGCCAAGGCCGACGAGAACCTCCGCACCGCCGACCTTGCCTTCCGCGAGGGCGTGGCAACGACCGACAACGTCATGGAGGCGCAGACAGCGTGGCTCAAAGCACACTCCGAGCAAATCGATGCCATGATTGACGTGCAGCTATGCCAGACCTACCTCGCAAAAGCCCTCGGAACACTTTACCAATAACTAAAAAAATCACACAACCATATGCAAGAGAATACCACCCAGGAAAAGCGCGCCAACCGCGCCCTGCTGATAACAATGGCCGTTGTCGTGGTGGCCGTCGCTGTCATAGCCATCATCGGCTTCCTATTTATGAACCGCCCCGACGATTACATCGAGGGCCAGGTAGAAGGCACTACAATACGTATCTCGGGCAAACTGCCGGGCCGCGTGGTCGAATTTTATGCCCACGAGGGCGACACCGTGCATGCCGGCGACACCCTGGCGCACATACACTCGTCGGTAGTCGAGGCCAAGCTCGGCCAGGCCGAGGCCATGCACCGCGCCGCCCAGGCCCAGAACCAGAAAATCGATGCCGGCACGCGCAGCCAGATTATCAACGCCGCCGCCGACCTGCTGCGCCAGGCCGAGGCCGCCCTCACAATAACCGAGAAGACCTACAGGCGCATGGAGAACCTCTATAACGGCGGCGTAATATCCGAGCAGAAACGCGACGAGGCCAAGGCCGCCTACGATGCCGCCGTGGCCGCACGCGACGCTGCGGCCAGCCAGCTGTCACTTGCCAAGGCCGGCGCCCAGAGCGAAGACAAGGTATCGGCACAGGCCATAGCCAATGCCGCCGAGGGCAGCGTCAACGAAGTCGAGGCCCTGCTCGAAGACAGCTACCTCACAGCCCCCCCCGACGGCACAATCGACCAGGTGTACCCACAGGTGGGCGAACTCGTATCGATGGGCGCGCCCGTGATGAGCCTCCTCAAACAGGACGACCGCTACGTGGTATTCAACGTGCGCGAGGAGCTGCTCAACGAACTCACCATGGGCAAGACCATAAGCGTGATGATACCCGCGCTCGACAAAAAGCATATTGATGTTAAAATATACTATATCCGCGACATGGGCAGCTATGCCACATGGCGCAGCACCAAGTCGACCGGCAGCTACGACAGCCGCACATTCCAAATCAAAGCCCGTCCAACCACCACCGTCGAGGGCCTTCGCCCCGGCATGACAGCCGTTTATGAGTAATTTAGGATTTATAGAAGGTATACGACGCGAAATAAGGCGTATGGGCAGCCGCAAGATGTATATCTTCGGCATGCTCGTCGTGCCCGTGTTCATGGCCTTCTTCTTCCTCGACCTGCTCAGCCCTGGCCTTCCCAACCGGGTGCCCACCGCCGTTGTCGACCTCGACCACTCCACCATGTCGCGCACGGTCACGCGGTCGCTCGAGGCACTGCAGGTGCTCGATTTGAGCGAACGCTGCGAAAGCTACGACCAGGCCCTCGAGCGCGTGCGGCAGGGCAAAATTTTCGGCTTCTTCGTCATACCGGCCGATTTTGAGAAAAACGCCCTGTCGGGCAACGAGCCCACACTCGAGTATTACTCCAACATGACCTACTTCGTGCCCGGCACCCTCGCCTTCAAAGGCTTCAAGACCGTGGCCGTTGCCACCTCGGGCGGCGTGGTGCAGCAGACCCTCGTCAGCCTGGGCGCCACCCCGGGGCAGGTTGCCGCACTGGTGCAGCCCCTGAGCCTCGACGTCTACGGCCTCAACAACCCGTGGATGAGCTATTCGATTTACCTGTGCCCGTCGTTTACCATGGCAACCTTCGTGTTGATGATTATGCTGATGACGGTGTTCTCAATTACAATCGAAATCAAAGAGGGCACCTCCCCGCAGTGGCTTGCCACCTCGCACGGCAGCATCCTAGTGGCTGTGGCATCGAAGCTGTTACCACAGACCGTGATATTTGCCGCCGTAGGCATATTCATACAGTGGCTTTTCTTCGGCCTGTCGCACTTCCCCCTCAACGGGTCGCTCGGGTGGATGATAGTGGCCACGCTGCTTACCGTGGTTGCCAGCCAAGGTGTGGGGCTGTTCGTATCGTCGGTGGTCCCCAATCCCCGCCTGGCCTTCTCGCTGACGGCCCTCTTCGGCATATTGTCGTTCTCGTTCACAGGCTTTTCGTTCCCGGTCGAGAGCATGTATGGCTGGCTGGGCATCTTCAGCTACCTGGCACCAATCCGCTACTGGTTCCTCATCTATATCAACGAGGCCCTCAACGGCGTAGGTCTATATTACTCGCGCTACTACTTCGTGGCGCTGATTGTCTTACCGCTTGTGGCATGTACGCTGCTGCGCCGCCTGCGTAGCGCCTGCCTCAAACCTGTATATGTGCCGTGACATGAGCGTATTCACAAAAATATCACAATGGTCAGTGGCCATGGGGCGCGTTTTCCGCAACGAGTTCAGGCTGATGCTCCACGATGCCGGCGTGCTGCTGTTCTTCGTGGCCTTGCCGCTGCTCTACCCGATAGTGTACACACTGATATACAACCCCGAAGTGTTGCGCAAGCTCCCCGTCGCCGTCGTCGACGACAGCCGCACGGCACAGTCGCGCGAGCTGGTGCGCCGCGCATCGGCATCGCCATCGCTCGAGATTTATGCCTACTGCGCCGACATGCCCGAGGCTAAGAGACTTATGGCCGAGAAGAAGGTGTTCGGCGTGATGCAGATACCCTATGACTACGCCGAAAAACTCGGCAACGGCGAGGTTGCCCACGTGTCGTTCTACTCCGACATGAGCCTGCTGCTGCGCTACCGCACATTCGTAGCCGCGCTCACCGACTTGCAAATCGACGTAATCCAGGACATCACCGGAGAAAAGATATCTGCCCTGGGCCTGGAGTCGCTTGCCGGCGATATGAAGGCCCCCATCGCCAGCGAGGCACAGATGCTCGGAGATACCGAGCAGGGTTTTGCAAGCTTTGTAATACCGGGCATCGTAATCTTGATTTTGCAGCAGTCGATGCTGCTCGGCATCTGCCTGCTTGGCGGCACCAGCCGCGAACGCCGCAGCCGCAACGGCGGCATCGACCCGCAGGAAGTCAATGCCCCGGTAACGGCGACAGTATGGGGCCGGGCACTGGCCTACACGGTGTTCTACTTCCCCATGACAATCTATATCTTGCGCTTCATACCCGAGATATTCAACCTGCCCCACTACGGCAACCCCGTCGACTACCTGCTTTTCATCCTGCCGATGCTGCTTGCCACCGCCTTCCTGGGCCAGGCCCTCAACTATTTTATGAAGGAGCGTGAGAGCTGTTTTATATTCATCGTATTTTCATCAGTATTATTCCTTTTCCTGTCAGGACTCACATGGCCGCGCTACGCCATGAGCGACCTGTGGGTGTGGATTGGCAACTGCATACCCGCCGTTTGGGGTGTAGAGGGCTTCATCCGCATCAACTCCAACTCGGCCACGCTGCCCGAGGTGGGCACCGCCTTTACCGCTATGTGGATATTGGCCTTGGTCTACATGTTGCTGGCCCAGTGGGTAACAAAATATATTCGAATCAGTAATTATGGCCGGAATAAAGAGCTTAGCTAAAGACACGGCGATTTACGGGGTTAGTTCTATCGTGGGGCGGTTTCTCAACTGGCTCCTCGTACCCCTATATACCAACATGTTTGCCGTCGCGGAGTACGGCGTTGTCACATTTGTCTACTCGGTCGTCGCCCTGACGATGGTAATACTGGTCTATGGCATGGAGACGGGCTTCTTCCGTTTCGCCAACCACGAGCGGTGGAAAGACCCCATGGAAGTCTACGGTACATGCCTTACGTCGCTTGCCGTCTCGTCGACAGCCTTCGCCGTGCTGGTCACTTTGTTTTCGTCGCCGGTCTCGCATTGGATGGAGTGTGACGGGCACCCCTCGTTTGTCATAATCATGGCATGGTGCGTGGCCATCGACGCCTTCTCGGCGCTCCCCTTCTGCTACCTGCGCTACCGCAAACGCCCGGCGCGCTTTGCGATGCTCAAGCTCATAAACATCGGCTTCAACATCGGCCTCAACATATTCTTCATCCTCTTGTGCCCGTGGCTGGCCAAGACCGCTCCGGCGAGTGTAGGCTGGTTCTACGACCCCGACTTCGGCATCGGCTATATCTTCCTGGCCAACTTCCTGGCGTCGCTGATAACGGTGTTGATGCTCATACCCGACATGACGGGCTTCCGCTGGAAGTTCAACCGCACCCTCTGGGCCGACATCATGCGCTACTCGCTGCCGCTGCTCGTGCTCGGCATTGCCGGCATCATGAACCAGACCATCGACAAGCTGCTCTACCCGCACCTGGTCAGCGACCCGGCCGAGGCCATGTACGGGCTCGGTATCTATGGTGCCAACTACAAGATTGCCGTATTGCTCCTGGTCTTCCTCCAGGCATTCCGCTTTGCCTACGAGCCATTTATATTTGCCCGAAGCAAGGACAAGGGCGAACAAAAGCTACAGGCATACCGCGATGCCATGACCTACTTCGTGGCCTTCGCCCTGCTCATCTTCCTGGGGGTGATGTATTATCTCGACATAGTGAAATACCTCATTTCCCCCAACTATTTCAGCGGCCTCAAGGTCGTACCGCTGGTGATGATGGGCGAATTGTTTTTCGGCATCTTCTACAACCTATCGGTATGGTACAAGCTCACCGACCAGACACGCTGGGGCATGTGGTTCTCGCTGCTCGGCCTTGGTGTGACGGTGTTGCTCAATATCGTGCTTGTGCCGCGTATAGGCTATATGGGCTGCGCCATAGCCGCCTTTACATGCTACCTGGTGATGATGCTCACAAGCTACTTCGTGGGCCTTAAGAAATATCCTGTCGGCTACCCGGTGGGCCGCATACTCGGTTTCTTTGCAATAGCGGCTGTCTTCTATGCCGTGGGTGTATGGCTACTGCCCCTGGCAGGCATGGGCGAGTGGGCCAACTATGCCGCAAGGCTCGTGTTACTCGCAGCCTTCGTGGCAATCTTTGCAAGAATCCAGGGCATAACGCTGAAACAGGCCGTGGAACCCGTGGCTAAATTCATACACCGCCGATGAAGGTCGTACTCATAAATCACAGCGACAGCCTCGGCGGGGCCTCGGTAGTGACCTACCGCCTGCTCAAGGCTCTGCAGGCCCAGGGTGTCGAGGCCCGTATGCTCGTGGTGCACAAGGCCACCGACGACCCGTCGGTAGTCGTGGCCGCGCCTCGCTGGCGTGCGCGACTCCCGTTCTATATCGAGGCCGCAAAGATTTTCGCGGCAAACGGCCACGACAGGGGCGACCTCTTCAAGGTGTCGCTCGGCAGCGACGGCCTGCCGCTGAGCCGCCACCCGCTGGTGCGCGAAGCCGACGCAGTTTTATTGGCATGGGTAAACCAGGGTATGCTCTCACTCAAAGAAATAGGGCGTATAGCCGCCGCAAAACCGGTGATTTGGACCATGCATGACATGTGGAACCTCACCGCGCTATGCCACCATGCCGGTGAGTGCCGAAAATACGCCGAACCTGCAGGATGCCGCCAATGCCCTTTCCTCCACTCCAAGGCTTCAGACCACGATGCTTCGACCCGTGTGTGGCGCGACAAACAGCAACTTTACGGAACCGCCCATATAAAGTTTGTCGCCGTGAGCAGTTGGCTCGGCGAACTCTGCCGCCAAAGTCGGCTGATGGATGCGCAGAAGGTCACGGTCATCCCCAACGCCTTCCCTGTCGAGGAGTTTTACTCTGCGCCGCCAAGCGACGGCCGGCGCATCATACTCATGGGTGCCGCGCGCCTCGACGACCCGGTCAAGGGTCTGCCGCTGGCCGTAGACATGCTCAACCGCGTGACACGCCGCGACAACGCCGAGGTGCGCTTCTTCGGCACCCTGCGCGACCCACATGCCCTCGACGGCTTGAATTTCAAGCACCAATATCTCGGCCCTGTCAACGACCCGGCACGGCTGCGCGAACTCTATTCGCAGGCCCATGCCGTAATCTCGACCTCGCTCTACGAGACATTGCCTGGCACACTCATCGAGGGCCAGGCCGCAGGGGCGATGCCTGTCAGCTTCGACCGTGGGGGGCAAGCCGACATTATACGCGGCAACACCGACGGACGGCTCATACCATTTGGCGACACCACCGCCATGGCCGCCGCCCTCGACGAGGTACTCGCCACCGACCACGACCGCGACGCTCTCCGCAAAACAGTAGCACAACGCTTCTCAGCCCCGGCTGTGGCGAGAAAATATATCGAACTATTAGAACTTCAACTTTCGCAAGCGAAAAGTTGAAGTTTAAAGTTTAACGAGATTGACAGCTCATTAACCCTTAACCTTTAACCCTTAAACATTTAAGTGAGCTTGCGAAACTTAAATTAGAAAAATGAAACAATTATTGATTATAATAGCCGCCGTAGCGGCACTATGCGTCGGGGCGCGCGAACTCGCCCTGCCATCGGTACCGGCAACCCTGAGGGTGCCGGCTATGAGGGCCGACTATATAGGCGCGCACTTCTGGGACTCGATTGACTGGGCCGACACCATGGCTACCGACCCTGCCACGGTAGCCCAAAACGTGGCCAACTACCTGTCGGTCTTCCCGGTCATGAGTGGCGACAGCGCGCGTGTGGCAGCGGCAGATACATTTCTGACAAACGCCCTCGCTGCCGGAGAAACGCAGGCCCTGGCTGCATCGCAAGCCCTTGAAGACTGTCTCTTCGCAAGCGGGTCGACACTGCGCGACGAGCGCCTCTACACCATCTTCCTCGAGCGCATGTTGGCCGCCGGGTTCCCCGACAGCCTAAGGGCAAGCTATATGCTCGAAATGACCCGGCGCAACATGGCCGGCACGCCTGCTGCGAATTTTGCATTTGTCACACGCGAGGGTCAGCGGTCGTCGTTACGCCAGTTCGCTGACAGGACTACCGTCTTGTTTTTCTACGACCCCGACTGCCACAACTGCCATGCGCTTGCCAAGGCCCTGGCCGACGACCCGGTGCTACGCGCCAAGCTAATCGGCGGCAGCATCAAAGTGCTGGCAGTCAGTCCAGGAGACCCCGAAGAATGGCGGTCTCACGGCGCATGGCTACCGTCAGAGTGGACTGATGCCAGCGACGAAGGAGCAATTGAAGAGGGCGAACTCTACAACTTCGGCACTTTCCCCTCAATC
>ERZ778517.1154-NODE-1154-length-21430-cov-10.271158_pt1 | contig 21430 bp, 9 predicted proteins | sample MGYA00510341_ERZ778517 | MGnify/ENA primary metagenome ERZ778517 (study PRJEB29527, sample SAMN07138964) | mouse gut metagenome | material: feces | host: mouse | place: China:Nanjing | collected 2016-01-25 ... | reverse complement strand
TCTATGTCTTTTGCTTGGTTGAAAAACATAAAGTTCTTATCCCGAACTCGCGTTTCTTACGAATATCATAGGAATCATGGCGACTTCAGGCAGGCGTTTAACGTTCTTAATGAGGATTACGACAAACTTAACAGGCGTCACACCGAACGCATGTTCAATGAAACTAACAAATACGTCAGCGACAACATTGAGAGCAAAAAACATAAGGCGGAAAAAGAGCTTGAGCTGGTTAAAGAGAGACAGAGATCGGGAATCGTGATTGGCATTCTGATAATTGTTATCATCCTTATTCTTGTCTATTATTTCAACTTAAAGAAAACCAATAAAATAAGCGAGCTTGCGTTATTGCTTACCAAGGCAAACAAAGCTACAGTCGATATTGACAAAAGATTCTCAAAAGTCAAGGCCACTCCCTTGCTGGCAACCTTGTTCAGTAAAATTGATTCATGCTATTGCCAGTATGTCAAAGCCGGCGACTCGCCGGAGCAAAAGATGTCTGCGCTCACTGACATGTCGTCGGTCTTGTCAAAAATGGGTAAAGACAAGAATTTCTTAAATGAACTTGAGGCATGGATTAATTCTATTGACGGAGATATACTGACAGACGTCTATTCCTCCTTGAAAAGGGTCACTCAGGATCAACAGCGATTAGTGGCGTTCTTATATTTTAGGCTGTCAACAGACATTATCTGCCTGCTTCTCTCAATCGCCCCTAACGCTCTCTACAATCGTCGCAAAAGGCTTTTTGAACATTTGGAAAAATCCTCTTCCCCTCGAAAAGATGAGCTTTTATCAAAGATTAAAAGTTCTGAAAATAAATATTAACATTTATTAAATAATATTTAGGACATATCCATCTTTCGGGTTCTTCGTTTTACATATATTTTTGGACATGTTTTTTATGGACAAAAAGGTAATAAATTAGGTATCCGGTTAAATATAAATATATTAAAACCCGAAAGATTCCAAAATTTTGATAAGTCGTGCATTAGCCATAAATTTGCGCTGTTCTAAAAATTTTTGATTATGAACAGATCTAATATCACCAGATTTTTTGCAATGGCGGCAATGATTGTTTGCGGCATCTCTGCAGGGATTGCTTCAAATCCCGGCTCTCCGTCCACCCCCTCCAACCCTCCGGCCAAGCCTCCAATTGATAAAAATAATGGTGGCAAACTTGAAAGGGAATATAATCCCAAGAGGCATAGAGCCCCTTCCAGTGTGTATCTGACATACGAATATATGGGCGAAGGGATATATGTCTATCCTGCCGAATCGTATTTCGAATATGAAGTCACTGTCTCCGGACTCTATGACGGCTTCGAATGTTCTGCCTCTATGTCTCCCGATGAAGGATACTATATAGAGACAGGCGCCCTGCAAGGTGAATACTCCATATCCGCAGTCACCCCTGATGGCGTTGTGTTCTCCGGCACTCTCTCTGTAGAGTAACATCTGTAGCAGCCTGAATGGCCTGACTTCCCTACTGACTGCATTTATTGCAACTACCCCTTAAAAAGCCAAATTACATTATTAACCTACAAACCTTACCATCATGAAAAAACTTGTTTTAAGTATTGCCTTCATGGCCGTTTGTGCTTTCGGAATGAACGCACGGGAGGATTCACAGTTAATCAGGGAGGCACTTTGACAATCTATCCTCAATAATTAATATTCATAAAGCAGTTGTGTCATAATTGATTTCATGTAGGGGCATGCTTTCAGCATGTTGAGTTAACAATATTATTATCAGCGGCAACATTGTGAAACGATGTCCCTACATTCTCCTAAAATTCAATTATGCCACACATTTGCATAAAATTAATGTGAATTTATGTCGTTTAATTAAATTATATGACTATATTTGCAAAATAAATACTTGATATTTTTGTAAATATAATCTAAAACCCTAACCGTATGAAAAAACATTTACTTGCCTGCGGCCTCGTTGTGGCCGTGTCCGCACCCCTTTTCGCTCAGACAGGCTCGACCGTGCGCGAAGACCGTATTTGGAACTACATCTATGTCTCCTCCACAGATTGTGTATACGCCCCGACCCCTATGGACGGCTTCCGATTCGATGGCACAACAGAATGGAAGGGCCGGAAATACCTCATCTTCCGCGATAATGAGGGGAATGACCTGGGTCATCTGAGGCAGGAGGGCGGAAAGGTCTACCTGGCTCTTGAATACTATATTGACGGGGACATTCCCGGCTCGCAAGAGGTTGAGACGCCGGACGAGGTGCTTCTCTATGATTTTGACGCCAAGCCGGGAGAATCGTATCTGACCATGCCGTATGGCCAGGAATTCTATGGAGAATTAGCAGAGACGACTGTGACAGATGCATATTCAATCGAGGTGAACGGCGAGACTTTCAGATGCCAGGAAGTGGATATTAAAATCGATGACAACACGGATCATTTCACTTTTGTGGAGGGTATCGGAAGTTTGGACGGCTATATCTCTGAACCTGCCGGACTGCCGGCGATGCCAAGTATTTACTCCAATTCCATTCATCTTGCGACCTGGAATACCCCGGACGGTGACATCCTGTTCAAACTGTCTGACATCAATCCCCGCGGTCTGACAGTGAACGAGGCACAGGTATGGAACTATACTGTCGAGACCCTGTCGGAGGGGAAGACCGTCGCCTCTGTGTCCGACAGCGGCTATCACTTCAAGGGCCTTGTGCGCGAGGACGGCAGGCCGTACCTTCAGTTCCGCAACGGCGATGACGAGGTGATGGCGCTGATGCGCCAGGACGGGGAGAATGTGTATCTCCACCTCGACAAGGATATGCAGGAGCAGATGAAATACCTTCATCTCATCTATAACGAGGGGGAGAGCTATCAGGAGCCTCTGACCGAGGTTCTTCTTTATGCCTCCGATGTCGCGGCAGGGAATTACTACAATTCCATATCCTATTTGAGCGCCGATGGTGACGCGACAGATTTTATGCTTTATGACATTGAGATAAGCGAGTCTTTCCCCCAGAGGGTAGGCGTTGTAGACTTCAACATGCAGAAAATACCCGGCGACATCTCTATAGTGTCTCGCGCCGGGATGAGCCGCGGTTACCTGCATAGGCCGCAGCCTTTCATGGAGGAGTCCGACTCCCCTTGCACTGTTGCACTGCTGGAAAGCCTGACTTTTAACAATATATACCCCTTCTATACCCGCGAAGACTTCTCGTCAGCCGTTAACGGCGTGCATGGCGTCAAATCGCAGAAAACTGATATAAGCTACTCCGGCGGGGTTGTGATAGCGGCTGACGGAGCGGAGGTCGCGGTGTATGACATGGCCGGGAAGAGATTGGCGCAAGGTCGCGGTTCGTTGTCGACAGACAACTTGCAGCCCGGAGTCTACATCGTGAAGGCCGCAGCCGCCGCCCTCAAGATAACCGTTAAGTAACCCGCCGTTGCCAATGTAGGCCATGCCGGAGTGTACCCCTACATTGGCACTGCAAAATTTGAGTGTGACAGTACTGACAGTTAATCAGGGAGGCACTTTGACAATCTATCCTCAATAATTAATATTCATAAAGCAGTTGTGTCATAATTGATTTCATGTAGGGGCATGCTTTCAGCATGTTGAGTTAACAATATTATTATCAGCGGCAACATTGTGAAACGATGTCCCTACATTCTCCTAAAATTCAATTATGCCACACATTTGCATAAAATTAATGTGAATTTATGTCGTTTAATTAAATTATATGACTATATTTGCAAAATAAATACTTGATATTTTTGTAAATATAATCTAAAACCCTAACCGTATGAAAAAACATTTACTTGCCTGCGGCCTCGTTGTGGCCGCCTCTGCACCTATTTTCGCGCAAAAATCCGGAGTATCATTGATTCGCGAAGATCGCGTATGGGAATATCGTAAAGCCGTGTACGGCAACGCTCATATAGCCTCCTGCCGCATGAAGTTTGACGGCACGCGTAATGTTGCCGGGCAGACATATCACAAGTTCATCCCTGTTGACATGAGCATGACAACAGTCTCTCTCGATGGGAATGACACAATATACAACCGCGAGGCATTGCCTTACGAATATCATGAATCCCTTCTCCGTGAAGAGGACGGCAAGGTGTATCTTATAGCCCCGGACTATCTTAAAGGAGGGCATGATTACTCCTCTAATCCGGAGGAATGGACAGCAGACACCCCCCTTATAGAGCATCTCCTATATGATTTCAACCTCAGTGAAGGCGACACCCTCCATGGAGTGTGCGACGGCGGCCTCGGCTCTTTCGCCCAAGGATATGTGACGCTATTTGACATAGACTCCGTTTCGGAAGTCACGATTGACGGCGAGACATGCCGCCTGCAGTATTCCAAGGGGAAGGGAGGGGATGCTTTCGGCACAGATGACCTCCCTCCTTACCGTATTTACGACACCTATTTCCTGGAAGGTGTCGGGGTATTGGCGGGATGCGCCTCGATGACCTACATACCCACCTACTACACTACTGGGATGGGGGACGACTGGTTCACGCTTGCAAGAGTGTATAATGAGAACGGGGAGATTATATTCCCGCTGCCCGGTGCGGAATACCCGCTTGACTGGACTTTTGAAGACCGTTACATCCCGGAGGAGTATGGAGTCTCCATCCATGGGCCGAGCAATTCGGTAAAGTCTGTTCAAGAAAACAGCCGAAAGATAAGCTACTCTGCCGGGGTTGTGAGAGCTGCTGACGGAGCGGAGGTAGCGGTGTATGACATGGCCGGGAAGAGATTGGCGCAAGGTCGCGGTTCGTTGTCGACAGACAACTTGCAGCCCGGAGTCTACATCGTGAAGGCCGCAGCCAACGCCCTCAAGATAACCGTGAAATAAATTCAAATGAATAGTTCATAAAAAGATTCCGGCTTCTGCCTGTGCAGAAGCCGGAATCTTTTTATGAACGCGGCCTGAGGCCGGAAGGTGCGGTTATAACACGATTTTCAAGGCTGATGTCTTGTCGGATGTAGACGACATAACTATAAATATGCCTTTTAGCGACGACACGTCGATTGACACGGAGTCGCGGCCATGAGCCGAGGCCACCTCATTTCCCGCGATGTCAGAAACAGTGACGTAGATTTCGCCGTCGGCGGATGCCGTCAATGTGCGGCTGTCGCAGACGATGCGAGGCTCTTCGCCAAGTGTGGCTGTTGACATCCCGGCTTCAGAAAGTGTGGTGGAGAAGCCGTTCAGGATTTCTCCGGAAGCCTTGTCAATGAGAACTGAGACAAGCCTGGCGTTAGACAGGTTTATCGCGGTCTCCGGCAGGTCCCAGTCGGCGCTGAAATTGTATTTCTCCCCTGCTTTGACAGAAGAGGGGAGAGCCAAATCCTGCCCTTCATATCCGCCATATATAGCTCTCAGGACATGATTGAACTCCATGTCGGAGACAATTACTGATGGCAAATTCTCAAACCCTCCTACTATCTCGTTGCGTCCGCTGAAATAGTTGTTCTGATAGAACCCTGCCTGCCAGACGCCATCTTCCACAAGCATGAATGACAGCCCGCAGTAGATGCCTTCATGGTTGAGCGGGAATCTTACGGTGGCGTCCACATGAATCCGGCCGTCTTTTGCGGAGGCTTCGGTCGTTACTTCAGCGGCGGGAAGTTCTTCCAGCCTGTCGAGAAGCAAAGTCTCGAAGCCGCCCATGTTGGTGACATGGGTGTATTTGCCATCTATTAAGGTGGTGACCAACGGTTTGGTGCTGTAGACCTTGCGGTCGAACCATGCAGATGGCGCGCCACCCGGGAATGCCGTCTCCGCAGCCGGGTAGCCGGATATCTCGAGAGGGTCGCTGTAGTGTACGGCAACACCTATGAACTCATCCGGATAACGCTCATGCAGTGTCTCCATAGCCACAATGCCCTCCGGGCAGTAGCCGCACCACATGCCTGTCACTTCCTCGACCACGACCCTTCTTTTGGGCTCGAATGCGAGCACTTTTGTCTCGCGTTCTGTCGTGCCGAAGTCAATCCCGTTTATTTGCGCGGAGACTGAGAAGTTTACTGCCTCGCCGTAGGCCGACTGTATTTTCTCAGGGAACGCGAAGGAGAAGGTCTCTCCATATTTCAGTCCGAGGTTGTCATAGTCGAGGCTCATTGTTTTTTCGCCGGATGTGCACACCAGGGATATGGATTCGACGGGAGTGTCGGTGTATGGTGTGACAGAACCGCCGATTTCAACCTCCTCGCCTCCGAGGAAAAACTCTCCGGGGGTTATGACGAGCTCGGCCAGTCCTTTTCCTCCTTCGGCTATGATGTCGTCAATGGCGAGCACCTCGCATCCGAGGCTGTTGTTGACAAATGCCACGAAAATCTTCTGCCCTTCATATGCGCCAAGATCGACGGAATGAGGTGTCCACTCGCCGATTGCCTCATTCTCTATTATGGCGATGGGTTCCCCCTGAAAGTCAGCCGGAGTCATTCCGGTTGTGGAGACCATAACTTTGTATGAGCTGGCCTTGGAAGAGCTTTCGTTGGCAGACATCCCTTTCCAGGAGAGGGTGGCTTCGCCGCCTTTCACCCATATCTGAGGCAGCACAAGCCAGTCGTCGGCCGGCTTTGCCTCTTCGCCTTTGATGCTTTTATGCTTGGAGGCTGATGCGGCATACATATTTTCCGTCCCCTCTTCCCTCATGGTGATCCAGGAGTCGCGGCTCCCGAATCCGAGTTGCGTCATTGTGAAATGCAGTTCGCAGCCATCGTTGTCGGTGCAGAGGAATGAGTCGGGAATGCCGTCGTCGAAGCCGCACGAGAAGTAAACTTCAGATGTGTCTGCGGCCGCCGCTACAAAGGGGACAGAGGCGAAAAACAGTCCCGCCAACAAGAAGTTGTTCATTTTACGGCTCATTGTCTGGATGGATTGTTGACAAACTTCCCGCTGAAAGATTCTGTGCCGGAGATTACGCGGTAGACATACATGCCCGGTGCGAGCGATGAGGTCGACAGGCAATCGGTGCCGGATGCTCCAAGCACATTCTCGCCGGCGATGCTGTAGACGTCGATTCTGTCGGCGTTGCCGGATGTGCGGATGTATCCGCCTTCAATTCTCACGCCGTTTTCAGCAGTCGCGGCATTTATTCCGGAAACTCCGAGCTCGGCTTTGCTTATGCGCCATACGCCGCTGTTAGCGTCGTCAAGCAGCGGAGAGTAAATGGCAGTATAGATATAATTGTCGTCAGCCACCAGAGTGAGGGGGTAGGTGTATGAGGGGAGATCTTCGTTGATTTCCCAGTTTTCTCCAAGGTCGGTGGTGTAGTAGACCGGGCCACCATGGTGGACTGTCACGAGTAGGTTGCCGTCAGAGACGATGGCGCGCACGTTATTGTCGTCGGTGTCGGGACGTGGTATTTCACCCCATTCGTTGCCGTCATTATATATAAGGTATTCGACATCTGTAGTGAAGTTCACCACGCTTCGTCCGCATATCATCTTGTCGCCCATCACAGTCACCTGGCTCATGAAGTTGCTGTTTATGGGCTCTACATCCCATTTTGAGGCCCCCCCGGCCTGATTGAGGGAGTGTACGGAGTACATGCCGAAACTGTAGATTTTCCCGTTGAACGCTGTGAGATTGTAGAAGTTGTCCATTATCGGCTCCGGGCTGTCCACCTGAATCAGCAGAGACTCACGGTCGGTGTGTTCCCATGTCTCGCCATAGTTTTCTGAACGCAGGATTCCGCCTCCGCAGAAGTCGCCGATGTATAGGATGCCGTCGAGAGATGTGATGGCGTAGCAGCTTGTGCCGTCGATGGCTTTCGGATCAACGAATTCCTCAATTGCCTTGCTGTAGTTGAGAATGTCCCATGTGCGGCCTCCGTCTTCGCTGCGTCCGATCCTGCCGGCGCTGCCTGTGGCGAACAGATATCCGTCGGCCTCGTAGAAATTGCTGAACCAATAGTCTTTTACGTCAGCCTTGACCCATGTCTTGCCGTTGTCTTCAGAATAAGAGATGCCCCCTTTCTGGTCTTCGCGGAGGTCAGAGGCGAGATGTATGCCTTCCGATGTGATGAAGTGCGCGTATGTGCAAGGCAACGATAGCACTTGTTCCCATTCTGCGGAGGCAGACAATGCAATGGCAGTGCATCCTGCGGTAAGAAACCAACGTCTGGCACTGAGATTAGGTAGAAGTTTCATAAGTAGTTAAAGTGTTTAATGGTGAAAAATGATACTTTTGTTTGCAAAAAAACTTTTCAGACCGGAAACTAATATTAATAACCGGTTTTAAAGAGATATTGCAATTGCAAAGATAATATAAATTTCGTTTAGCCCAAAAAATGGCATGATTAAAAAGGCCTGAAATATATGTTTTTTGCAATATCGGAGAGTGTCGCGCACTGTCGAAGTGACTTTTTCATGTCGTTTCCGCTTGTCGATGCCGACAGGAGGCTCCGCGTGTCGCCGGCACATATTACAGACATATAACGCATATAATATAGGCGACGCGGCAGCGTTTATAATAGAGGTTGCCCGTCTGCTGCGGGTAGGGCGGCGGTGCCGATAAATAATAATCCGACAAGAGATGCGAATAGATATATTAACCGTATTGCCAGAGATGTTTGAGTCGCCGCTTGGGTGCTCCATCCTGAAACGGGCCCGTGACAAGGGGCTCGCGGAAATCGTTGTGCATAACCTCAGGGACTATACGACCGACCGTCACCGCAAGGTCGATGACTATCCTTTCGGGGGAGAGGCGGGGATGGTGATGAAAGTCCAGCCGGTGGAGGCTTGCATCAATGTCCTGAAGTCCCAAAGGGAATATGACGATGTGATATTCACGTCGCCCGACGGCGAGACTTTTAATCAGAAGATGGCCAACACGCTCTCTATGGCGGGGAATCTGATAATTCTTTGCGGCCATTATAAGGGTGTGGACTATCGCATACGCGAACACCTTGTCACAAAAGAGATTTCGATAGGCGACTATGTGCTCACAGGCGGCGAGCTTCCGGCCTTGGTAATGACCGACGCTATTGTGAGACTGATTCCGGGTGCGATAGGAGATGAACAGTCTGCGCTTTCCGACTCATTTCAAGATAATTTGCTTGCGCCCCCGATTTACACTCGTCCGGCAGATTATAACGGGTGGAAGGTTCCCGGCATACTCCTTTCCGGCCATGAGGCCAAGATTGATGAATGGCGCCACGAGCAGAGCCTTGAGCGCACGCGCCGCCTGCGCCCCGACCTTTTGGAAGAACTGTAGAGACAACATAAAAGCACCCGCCGGGTGCTTTTTATGTTATAGCCAAAGGCTTGATAAGGGATGGCTATGAGTCGATCTTGTTTGCCAGATGTCTTAGGGTTTCCGCTATCGTGATGCGGGTTTTTGAGATGAATGATGTGCGGCTCTTTTTGTTGCCGTTCTTGGATTTGGAAGCGTTCCAGCCCATCTCATTTGAAAACCATTTCATCAGGTCGTTCCCCATCAAGGCGATAATAACTATGAATATGGCGTTTGCCAGTTTTATTGGAATTATAATCTCATTCATGATAAATGGGGTTTTCGGCCAGTCGTTGAGTCGGCATTGCACAGAATCTCGGATTGCAAGGCCATTGTGAAATGCGTTATTGTTTTTTAGTTCGCCGTTTATACCATACAAATGGCATCAACATATATTTGAGAATCCTGTCAGCAAGCCAGCATATGCCAATAAGCATGAAAGTTTCTTTAATGAATTCCAATAGTGTCATACTTTTGAGGGGTATTTAAAATTTTTATCCTTCAATTATATAATCAAATTTTCATCAGATAACATTATAATGCTAAATAATGTCAACCGAAAATTTCTGAAAGTATTGTGGCTGCTATAGCTGCTACTTGTTTTAGTCCTGTTGTTGAATAAATTACAGCTCCTGCCAACGCTGAATATGCTATTTGTTCCCAGTCGACATTTCCACTCATTTGCGATGAGATTTGTTGTTGAATAGCAGAATAGCATGCCGAACGGATAGCCCCGAGTGCATCAATGTATACCCATGGTGCTACTCTTGTTTGTGGTGCTGCACTTTCTGGATTATCTTCCCACCACTGAGCTGAAGACAAGCTAATTCCAATAATGTAAGCAGAGAACTTTCCTTTTTTAGTTATTAGTTGGATGCCATAATGATTTCTCCATTGTGCTGCCAATCCTTCGATAGCTAAAAGTATAGCAAATTGTGGTTCATTTTTTTGTCTAATAATATATTCACTAAGTTTTTTTAGCAAATCTCTTTCAAAAGAGTCAATAATAGATGAAGCATGAAGGCTATTTATTAAAGATATTATTTCACATTTGTTGTTGTCTGAAGACGAGGAATATGATTTTTCCCAAATATTATCAATGTTGTAATATTCAAAATGACTATCTAAAGCATTTGTAAAAAGAACTTTTTGAGAGTCACTGATGTCCATATATTGAACTTGCTCTTTTTGGAGTTCATGTAATTCTTTCCAATCTTCAAGGTTGAATTCTTCACCTTTGGTGCTTCTTGCTTCGATTGCTTCTTGAGTTTTTTCAAGCATAGAATTGTGTATGTTCCCGAATGCGAGATATTCTGCCAAGGGATCATTACTGCTGATTAGCTCTGATTCAGTTTTGCATGATGCTTGTGTTATAAGTGTCATGGCAATGAATATGTACAATAATACTCGTTCCATATAATTTATATTTTATATGTTAACTTTCGCAAAGATAAATAAAATAATACAAATAAAAAAATTATAATTTTTTTATTTGTATTATTTTATTTATCTTTGCGAAAGTTAACATATAAAATATAAATTATATGGAACGAGTATTATTGTACATATTCATTGCCATGACACTTATAACACAAGCATCATGCAAAACTGAATCAGAGCTAATCAGCAGTAATGATCCCTTGGCAGAATATCTCGCATTCGGGAACATACACAATTCTATGCTTGAAAAAACTCAAGAAGCAATCGAAGCAAGAAGCACCAAAGGTGAAGAATTCAACCTTGAAGATTGGAAAGAATTACATGAACTCCAAAAAGAGCAAGTTCAATATATGGACATCAGTGACTCTCAAAAAGTTCTTTTTACAAATGCTTTAGATAGTCATTTTGAATATTACAACATTGATAATATTTGGGAAAAATCATATTCCTCGTCTTCAGACAACAACAAATGTGAAATAATATCTTTAATAAATAGCCTTCATGCTTCATCTATTATTGACTCTTTTGAAAGAGATTTGCTAAAAAAACTTAGTGAATATATTATTAGACAAAAAAATGAACCACAATTTGCTATACTTTTAGCTATCGAAGGATTGGCAGCACAATGGAGAAATCATTATGGCATCCAACTAATAACTAAAAAAGGAAAGTTCTCTGCTTACATTATTGGAATTAGCTTGTCTTCAGCTCAGTGGTGGGAAGATAATCCAGAAAGTGCAGCACCACAAACAAGAGTAGCACCATGGGTATACATTGATGCACTCGGGGCTATCCGTTCGGCATGCTATTCTGCTATTCAACAACAAATCTCATCGCAAATGAGTGGAAATGTCGACTGGGAACAAATAGCATATTCAGCGTTGGCAGGAGCTGTAATTTATTCAACAACAGGACTAAAACAAGTAGCAGCTATAGCAGCCACAATACTTTCAGAAATTTTCGGTTGACATTATTTAGCATTATAATGTTATCTGATGAAAATTTGATTATATAATTGAAGGATAAAAATTTTAAATACCCCTCAAAAGTATGACACTATTGGAATTCATTAAAGAAACTTTCATGCTTATTGGCATATGCTGGCTTGCTGACAGGATTCTCAAATATATGTTGATGCCATTTGTATGGTATAAACGGCGAACTAAAAAACAATAACGCATTTCACAATGGCCTTGCAATCCGAGATTCTGTGCAATGCCGACTCAACGACTGGCCGAAAACCCCATTTATCATGAATGAGATTATAATTCCAATAAAACTGGCAAACGCCATATTCATAGTTATTATCGCCTTGATGGGGAACGACCTGATGAAATGGTTTTCAAATGAGATGGGCTGGAACGCTTCCAAATCCAAGAACGGCAACAAAAAGAGCCGCACATCATTCATCTCAAAAACCCGCATCACGATAGCGGAAACCCTAAGACATCTGGCAAACAAGATCGACTCATAGCCATCCCTTATCAAGCCTTTGGCTATAACATAAAAAGCACCCGGCGGGTGCTTTTATGTTGTCTCTACAGTTCTTCCAAAAGGTCGGGGCGCAGGCGGCGCGTGCGCTCAAGGCTCTGCTCGTGGCGCCATTCATCAATCTTGGCCTCATGGCCGGAAAGGAGTATGCCGGGAACCTTCCACCCGTTATAATCTGCCGGACGAGTGTAAATCGGGGGCGCAAGCAAATTATCTTGAAATGAGTCGGAAAGCGCAGACTGTTCATCTCCTATCGCACCCGGAATCAGTCTCACAATAGCGTCGGTCATTACCAAGGCCGGAAGCTCGCCGCCTGTGAGCACATAGTCGCCTATCGAAATCTCTTTTGTGACAAGGTGTTCGCGTATGCGATAGTCCACACCCTTATAATGGCCGCAAAGAATTATCAGATTCCCCGCCATAGAGAGCGTGTTGGCCATCTTCTGATTAAAAGTCTCGCCGTCGGGCGACGTGAATATCACATCGTCATATTCCCTTTGGGACTTCAGGACATTGATGCAAGCCTCCACCGGCTGGACTTTCATCACCATCCCCGCCTCTCCCCCGAAAGGATAGTCATCGACCTTGCGGTGACGGTCGGTCGTATAGTCCCTGAGGTTATGCACAACGATTTCCGCGAGCCCCTTGTCACGGGCCCGTTTCAGGATGGAGCACCCAAGCGGCGACTCAAACATCTCTGGCAATACGGTTAATATATCTATTCGCATCTCTTGTCGGATTATTATTTATCGGCACCGCCGCCCTACCCGCAGCAGACGGGCAACCTCTATTATAAACGCTGCCGCGTCGCCTATATTATATGCGTTATATGTCTGTAATATGTGCCGGCGACACGCGGAGCCTCCTGTCGGCATCGACAAGCGGAAACGACATGAAAAAGTCACTTCGACAGTGCGCGACACTCTCCGATATTGCAAAAAACATATATTTCAGGCCTTTTTAATCATGCCATTTTTTGGGCTAAACGAAATTTATATTATCTTTGCAATTGCAATATCTCTTTAAAACCGGTTATTAATATTAGTTTCCGGTCTGAAAAGTTTTTTTGCAAACAAAAGTATCATTTTTCACCATTAAACACTTTAACTACTTATGAAACTTCTACCTAATCTCAGTGCCAGACGTTGGTTTCTTACCGCAGGATGCACTGCCATTGCATTGTCTGCCTCCGCAGAATGGGAACAAGTGCTATCGTTGCCTTGCACATACGCGCACTTCATCACATCGGAAGGCATACATCTCGCCTCTGACCTCCGCGAAGACCAGAAAGGGGGCATCTCTTATTCTGAAGACAACGGCAAGACATGGGTCAAGGCTGACGTAAAAGACTATTGGTTCAGCAATTTCTACGAGGCCGACGGATATCTGTTCGCCACAGGCAGCGCCGGCAGGATCGGACGCAGCGAAGACGGAGGCCGCACATGGGACATTCTCAACTACAGCAAGGCAATTGAGGAATTCGTTGATCCGAAAGCCATCGACGGCACAAGCTGCTACGCCATCACATCTCTCGACGGCATCCTATACATCGGCGACTTCTGCGGAGGCGGAATCCTGCGTTCAGAAAACTATGGCGAGACATGGGAACACACCGACCGTGAGTCTCTGCTGATTCAGGTGGACAGCCCGGAGCCGATAATGGACAACTTCTACAATCTCACAGCGTTCAACGGGAAAATCTACAGTTTCGGCATGTACTCCGTACACTCCCTCAATCAGGCCGGGGGGGCCTCAAAATGGGATGTAGAGCCCATAAACAGCAACTTCATGAGCCAGGTGACTGTGATGGGCGACAAGATGATATGCGGACGAAGCGTGGTGAACTTCACTACAGATGTCGAATACCTTATATATAATGACGGCAACGAATGGGGTGAAATACCACGTCCCGACACCGACGACAATAACGTGCGCGCCATCGTCTCTGACGGCAACCTACTCGTGACAGTCCACCATGGTGGCCCGGTCTACTACACCACCGACCTTGGAGAAAACTGGGAAATCAACGAAGATCTCCCCTCATACACCTACCCCCTCACTCTGGTGGCTGACGACAATTATATCTATACTGCCATTTACTCTCCGCTGCTTGACGACGCTAACAGCGGCGTATGGCGCATAAGCAAAGCCGAGCTCGGAGTTTCCGGAATAAATGCCGCGACTGCTGAAAACGGCGTGAGAATTGAAGGCGGATACATCCGCACATCCGGCAACGCCGACAGAATCGACGTCTACAGCATCGCCGGCGAGAATGTGCTTGGAGCATCCGGCACCGATTGCCTGTCGACCTCATCGCTCGCACCGGGCATGTATGTCTACCGCGTAATCTCCGGCACAGAATCTTTCAGCGGGAAGTTTGTCAACAATCCATCCAGACAATGAGCCGTAAAATGAACAACTTCTTGTTGGCGGGACTGTTTTTCGCCTCTGTCCCCTTTGTAGCGGCGGCCGCAGACACATCTGAAGTTTACTTCTCGTGCGGCTTCGACGACGGCATTCCCGACTCATTCCTCTGCACCGACAACGATGGCTGCGAACTGCATTTCACAATGACGCAACTCGGATTCGGGAGCCGCGACTCCTGGATCACCATGAGGGAAGAGGGGACGGAAAATATGTATGCCGCATCAGCCTCCAAGCATAAAAGCATCAAAGGCGAAGAGGCAAAGCCGGCCGACGACTGGCTTGTGCTGCCTCAGATATGGGTGAAAGGCGGCGAAGCCACCCTCTCCTGGAAAGGGATGTCTGCCAACGAAAGCTCTTCCAAGGCCAGCTCATACAAAGTTATGGTCTCCACAACCGGAATGACTCCGGCTGACTTTCAGGGGGAACCCATCGCCATAATAGAGAATGAGGCAATCGGCGAGTGGACACCTCATTCCGTCGATCTTGGCGCATATGAAGGGCAGAAGATTTTCGTGGCATTTGTCAACAACAGCCTCGGATGCGAGGTGCTCGCCATTGACGACATCATAGCCGAAGGAGGAAAAGGACTGGCCGAGCTCGTCATAACCCCCGGAGAGTTTTTCCTCGGAGGCGAGGAGGTTGAAATCGGCGGTTCTGTCACACCATACACCGACACTCCCGTCGAATCCATATCCCTGGTGTGCACATCCGGCGAAAAAACAATGAGCCTCGACTATGACAACCTCGGACTGAAATATGGAGAGACCTTCTCCTTCGCGTTCCCTGAGAAAATACAGTCGGCCTACGGCGAGGCAGTAAACTTCTCAGTCTCCGCGCAAATAAACGGGATTGACTTCGGCACGACAGAACGCGAGACAAAAGTGCTCGCATTCGAGCCCAAAAGAAGGGTCGTGGTCGAGGAAGTGACAGGCATGTGGTGCGGCTACTGCCCGGAGGGCATTGTGGCTATGGAGACACTGCATGAGCGTTATCCGGATGAGTTCATAGGTGTTGCCGTACACTACAGCGACCCTCTCGAGATATCCGGCTACCCGGCTGCGGAGACGGCATTCCCGGGTGGCGCGCCATCTGCATGGTTCGACCGCAAGGTCTACAGCACCAAACCGTTGGTCACCACCTTAATAGATGGCAAATACACCCATGTCACCAACATGGGCGGCTTCGAGACTTTGCTTCTCGACAGGCTGGAAGAACTTCCCGCCGCTGAAGTAACGACCGAAGCCTCCGCAAAAGACGGCCGGATTCATGTGGACGCCACCGTAAGATTCCCGCTCAACCATGAAGGCATCTACTGCGGGCTGTCATTCATGCTTGTGGAAGATGGCGTCTGGCAGGCAGGGTTCTATCAGAACAACTATTTCAGCGGACGCAACGAGATAGTAGGAGGGTTTGAGAATTTGCCATCAGTAATTGTCTCCGACATGGAGTTCAATCATGTCCTGAGAGCTATATATGGCGGATATGAAGGGCAGGATTTGGCTCTCCCCTCTTCTGTCAAAGCAGGGGAGAAATACAATTTCAGCGCCGACTGGGACCTGCCGGAGACCGCGATAAACCTGTCTAACGCCAGGCTTGTCTCAGTTCTCATTGACAAGGCTTCCGGAGAAATCCTGAACGGCTTCTCCACCACACTTTCTGAAGCCGGGATGTCAACAGCCACACTTGGCGAAGAGCCTCGCATCGTCTGCGACAGCCGCACATTGACGGCATCCGCCGACGGCGAAATCTACGTCACTGTTTCTGACATCGCGGGAAATGAGGTGGCCTCGGCTCATGGCCGCGACTCCGTGTCAATCGACGTGTCGTCGCTAAAAGGCATATTTATAGTTATGTCGTCTACATCCGACAAGACATCAGCCTTGAAAATCGTGTTATAACCGCACCTTCCGGCCTCAGGCCGCGTTCATAAAAAGATTCCGGCTTCTGCACAGGCAGAAGCCGGAATCTTTTTATGAACTATTCATTTGAATTTATTTCACGGTTATCTTGAGGGCGTTGGCTGCGGCCTTCACGATGTAGACTCCGGGCTGCAAGTTGTCTGTCGACAACGAACCGCGACCTTGCGCCAATCTCTTCCCGGCCATGTCATACACCGCTACCTCCGCTCCGTCAGCAGCTCTCACAACCCCGGCAGAGTAGCTTATCTTTCGGCTGTTTTCTTGAACAGACTTTACCGAATTGCTCGGCCCATGGATGGAGACTCCATACTCCTCCGGGATGTAACGGTCTTCAAAAGTCCAGTCAAGCGGGTATTCCGCACCGGGCAGCGGGAATATAATCTCCCCGTTCTCATTATACACTCTTGCAAGCGTGAACCAGTCGTCCCCCATCCCAGTAGTGTAGTAGGTGGGTATGTAGGTCATCGAGGCGCATCCCGCCAATACCCCGACACCTTCCAGGAAATAGGTGTCGTAAATACGGTAAGGAGGGAGGTCATCTGTGCCGAAAGCATCCCCTCCCTTCCCCTTGGAATACTGCAGGCGGCATGTCTCGCCGTCAATCGTGACTTCCGAAACGGAGTCTATGTCAAATAGCGTCACATATCCTTGGGCGAAAGAGCCGAGGCCGCCGTCGCACACTCCATGGAGGGTGTCGCCTTCACTGAGGTTGAAATCATATAGGAGATGCTCTATAAGGGGGGTGTCTGCTGTCCATTCCTCCGGATTAGAGGAGTAATCATGCCCTCCTTTAAGATAGTCCGGGGCTATAAGATACACCTTGCCGTCCTCTTCACGGAGAAGGGATTCATGATATTCGTAAGGCAATGCCTCGCGGTTGTATATTGTGTCATTCCCATCGAGAGAGACTGTTGTCATGCTCATGTCAACAGGGATGAACTTGTGATATGTCTGCCCGGCAACATTACGCGTGCCGTCAAACTTCATGCGGCAGGAGGCTATATGAGCGTTGCCGTACACGGCTTTACGATATTCCCATACGCGATCTTCGCGAATCAATGATACTCCGGATTTTTGCGCGAAAATAGGTGCAGAGGCGGCCACAACGAGGCCGCAGGCAAGTAAATGTTTTTTCATACGGTTAGGGTTTTAGATTATATTTACAAAAATATCAAGTATTTATTTTGCAAATATAGTCATATAATTTAATTAAACGACATAAATTCACATTAATTTTATGCAAATGTGTGGCATAATTGAATTTTAGGAGAATGTAGGGACATCGTTTCACAATGTTGCCGCTGATAATAATATTGTTAACTCAACATGCTGAAAGCATGCCCCTACATGAAATCAATTATGACACAACTGCTTTATGAATATTAATTATTGAGGATAGATTGTCAAAGTGCCTCCCTGATTAACTGTCAGTACTGTCACACTCAAATTTTGCAGTGCCAATGTAGGGGTACACTCCGGCATGGCCTACATTGGCAACGGCGGGTTACTTAACGGTTATCTTGAGGGCGGCGGCTGCGGCCTTCACGATGTAGACTCCGGGCTGCAAGTTGTCTGTCGACAACGAACCGCGACCTTGCGCCAATCTCTTCCCGGCCATGTCATACACCGCGACCTCCGCTCCGTCAGCCGCTATCACAACCCCGCCGGAGTAGCTTATATCAGTTTTCTGCGATTTGACGCCATGCACGCCGTTAACGGCTGACGAGAAGTCTTCGCGGGTATAGAAGGGGTATATATTGTTAAAAGTCAGGCTTTCCAGCAGTGCAACAGTGCAAGGGGAGTCGGACTCCTCCATGAAAGGCTGCGGCCTATGCAGGTAACCGCGGCTCATCCCGGCGCGAGACACTATAGAGATGTCGCCGGGTATTTTCTGCATGTTGAAGTCTACAACGCCTACCCTCTGGGGGAAAGACTCGCTTATCTCAATGTCATAAAGCATAAAATCTGTCGCGTCACCATCGGCGCTCAAATAGGATATGGAATTGTAGTAATTCCCTGCCGCGACATCGGAGGCATAAAGAAGAACCTCGGTCAGAGGCTCCTGATAGCTCTCCCCCTCGTTATAGATGAGATGAAGGTATTTCATCTGCTCCTGCATATCCTTGTCGAGGTGGAGATACACATTCTCCCCGTCCTGGCGCATCAGCGCCATCACCTCGTCATCGCCGTTGCGGAACTGAAGGTACGGCCTGCCGTCCTCGCGCACAAGGCCCTTGAAGTGATAGCCGCTGTCGGACACAGAGGCGACGGTCTTCCCCTCCGACAGGGTCTCGACAGTATAGTTCCATACCTGTGCCTCGTTCACTGTCAGACCGCGGGGATTGATGTCAGACAGTTTGAACAGGATGTCACCGTCCGGGGTATTCCAGGTCGCAAGATGAATGGAATTGGAGTAAATACTTGGCATCGCCGGCAGTCCGGCAGGTTCAGAGATATAGCCGTCCAAACTTCCGATACCCTCCACAAAAGTGAAATGATCCGTGTTGTCATCGATTTTAATATCCACTTCCTGGCATCTGAAAGTCTCGCCGTTCACCTCGATTGAATATGCATCTGTCACAGTCGTCTCTGCTAATTCTCCATAGAATTCCTGGCCATACGGCATGGTCAGATACGATTCTCCCGGCTTGGCGTCAAAATCATAGAGAAGCACCTCGTCCGGCGTCTCAACCTCTTGCGAGCCGGGAATGTCCCCGTCAATATAGTATTCAAGAGCCAGGTAGACCTTTCCGCCCTCCTGCCTCAGATGACCCAGGTCATTCCCCTCATTATCGCGGAAGATGAGGTATTTCCGGCCCTTCCATTCTGTTGTGCCATCGAATCGGAAGCCGTCCATAGGGGTCGGGGCGTATACACAATCTGTGGAGGAGACATAGATGTAGTTCCAAATACGGTCTTCGCGCACGGTCGAGCCTGTCTGAGCGAAAAGGGGTGCGGACACGGCCACAACGAGGCCGCAGGCAAGTAAATGTTTTTTCATACGGTTAGGGTTTTAGATTATATTTACAAAAATATCAAGTATTTATTTTGCAAATATAGTCATATAATTTAATTAAACGACATAAATTCACATTAATTTTATGCAAATGTGTGGCATAATTGAATTTTAGGAGAATGTAGGGACATCGTTTCACAATGTTGCCGCTGATAATAATATTGTTAACTCAACATGCTGAAAGCATGCCCCTACATGAAATCAATTATGACACAACTGCTTTATGAATATTAATTATTGAGGATAGATTGTCAAAGTGCCTCCCTGATTAACTGTGAATCCTCCCGTGCGTTCATTCCGAAAGCACAAACGGCCATGAAGGCAATACTTAAAACAAGTTTTTTCATGATGGTAAGGTTTGTAGGTTAATAATGTAATTTGGCTTTTTAAGGGGTAGTTGCAATAAATGCAGTCAGTAGGGAAGTCAGGCCATTCAGGCTGCTACAGATGTTACTCTACAGAGAGAGTGCCGGAGAACACAACGCCATCAGGGGTGACTGCGGATATGGAGTATTCACCTTGCAGGGCGCCTGTCTCTATATAGTATCCTTCATCGGGAGACATAGAGGCAGAACATTCGAAGCCGTCATAGAGTCCGGAGACAGTGACTTCATATTCGAAATACGATTCGGCAGGATAGACATATATCCCTTCGCCCATATATTCGTATGTCAGATACACACTGGAAGGGGCTCTATGCCTCTTGGGATTATATTCCCTTTCAAGTTTGCCACCATTATTTTTATCAATTGGAGGCTTGGCCGGAGGGTTGGAGGGGGTGGACGGAGAGCCGGGATTTGAAGCAATCCCTGCAGAGATGCCGCAAACAATCATTGCCGCCATTGCAAAAAATCTGGTGATATTAGATCTGTTCATAATCAAAAATTTTTAGAACAGCGCAAATTTATGGCTAATGCACGACTTATCAAAATTTTGGAATCTTTCGGGTTTTAATATATTTATATTTAACCGGATACCTAATTTATTACCTTTTTGTCCATAAAAAACATGTCCAAAAATATATGTAAAACGAAGAACCCGAAAGATGGATATGTCCTAAATATTATTTAATAAATGTTAATATTTATTTTCAGAACTTTTAATCTTTGATAAAAGCTCATCTTTTCGAGGGGAAGAGGATTTTTCCAAATGTTCAAAAAGCCTTTTGCGACGATTGTAGAGAGCGTTAGGGGCGATTGAGAGAAGCAGGCAGATAATGTCTGTTGACAGCCTAAAATATAAGAACGCCACTAATCGCTGTTGATCCTGAGTGACCCTTTTCAAGGAGGAATAGACGTCTGTCAGTATATCTCCGTCAATAGAATTAATCCATGCCTCAAGTTCATTTAAGAAATTCTTGTCTTTACCCATTTTTGACAAGACCGACGACATGTCAGTGAGCGCAGACATCTTTTGCTCCGGCGAGTCGCCGGCTTTGACATACTGGCAATAGCATGAATCAATTTTACTGAACAAGGTTGCCAGCAAGGGAGTGGCCTTGACTTTTGAGAATCTTTTGTCAATATCGACTGTAGCTTTGTTTGCCTTGGTAAGCAATAACGCAAGCTCGCTTATTTTATTGGTTTTCTTTAAGTTGAAATAATAGACAAGAATAAGGATGATAACAATTATCAGAATGCCAATCACGATTCCCGATCTCTGTCTCTCTTTAACCAGCTCAAGCTCTTTTTCCGCCTTATGTTTTTTGCTCTCAATGTTGTCGCTGACGTATTTGTTAGTTTCATTGAACATGCGTTCGGTGTGACGCCTGTTAAGTTTGTCGTAATCCTCATTAAGAACGTTAAACGCCTGCCTGAAGTCGCCATGATTCCTATGATATTCGTAAGAAACGCGAGTTCGGGATAAGAACTTTATGTTTTTCAACCAAGCAAAAGACATAGA
>ERZ778517.1146-NODE-1146-length-21521-cov-4.804388_pt1 | contig 21521 bp, 16 predicted proteins | sample MGYA00510341_ERZ778517 | MGnify/ENA primary metagenome ERZ778517 (study PRJEB29527, sample SAMN07138964) | mouse gut metagenome | material: feces | host: mouse | place: China:Nanjing | collected 2016-01-25 ... | reverse complement strand
CCGGCCCGTCGATAGGCGGCCTCGGTATCGGCCTGTGTTTCGGTCTCGTTTTGGTTTGCCTGTGCTATTGCCTGGGCAATATCTCGGGTTGCCATGTCAACCCGGCTGTGTCGCTGGCGGTGTATCTTGCCGGTCGCATGAGCGGTAAGGAATGTGTGGGCTACATTGTGTCGCAGCTCCTCGGCGCCACTGTCGGTGCGGGCCTGCTATATGCATTTATCTATCTCGGCGACGGCTTCAATTATGGCGGCACGACAGCCCCCGACGCCTATCTGGCTACCAATGTGCTGCAGCCCGGAGCGACAGCAGGCATGGCCCTGCTTGCCGAGGGTCTGCTCACGTTCTTCTTCGTGCTCGTAGTGCTCGGCGCCACCGACGCGAACAAAGGTTTTGGCAAGTTCGCCGGCCTGGCTATCGGCCTCGCCCTCGGCCTTGTAAATATCGTTGGCATACCTGTTGATAACTGCTCGGTCAACCCTGCCCGCAGCTTCGGCCCCGCCGTATTCTGCCCAGAGGCTTGGGGTGACTTCTGGATTATGGTCGTAGGCCCGGTAATCGGCGCGATGCTTGCCGTGCTTTGCTGGACGGCTATGGCCGGAGGCCGCAAAGCGGTCAGGTAATCGCGTGGCAGTGCTGACTGCCTGAGAAACATAAAGGCAAAAAGACAGAAGTGACAAAGATTAATATGTGGCTTTTGTCTTTTTGCCTTTTTGTTTCTTCCCACCCGCTTCGCCGTGTCACTGCATTACGAACACGGGTCTTTTTTAACTCTTTGGTGTCTGCTACTGATTTTATGTTGCGGAAATTTTGTACTTTTGCAGTCTGAAATAGAGAATATAAGGATGAAAGTACTAAAATTTGGCGGAACCTCGGTCGGTTCGGCCCGTCGTATCGAGCATGTCGCCGACCTTGTGTGCAAATCTCTCGAGCGTAATATCGTGGTGCTCTCGGCAATGTCGGGCACCACAAATTCGCTTGTAGAGATTTCGGAGTATCTATACAAGGGTAATGTGCCCGGGGCGCAGGAGACCATCAATGCCCTCGAAGGCAAATATATAGCGACCTTGTCGGAGCTTTTTCCTGACGAAAAGACCCGTAACCAGGCCGCCTCGGCCATAGGCCGGTCGTTCGCGTTGCTGCGGTCGTACTGCGGTGCACCGCTTACCGCCGCCGGCGAGAAAGAAATCCTTGCGCAGGGCGAACTTATGTCGACGGCCATGATGCAGTGCCTGCTCACCTCGCGTAAGATTAAGTCGGTGCTCCTGCCGGCCCTCGACTATATGCGCACCCTCGACAACGGCGAGCCCGACATGCCCCATATCACCTCGCACCTGCGCCGCCTCATCGACCTCGACCCCGAGGCACAGGTCTTCCTTACCCAGGGCTATATATGCCGCAACGACCATGGCGGCGTCGACAACCTCAAGCGCGGCGGCAGCGACTACACGGCATCGATTATCGGAGCGGTGCTCGATGCCGAGGAAATACAGATATGGACCGATATCGACGGCATGCACAACAACGACCCCCGCTATGTCGACGGCACCAGCCCCGTGCGCCAATTGCACTTCGAAGAGGCTGCCGAGCTTGCCTATTTCGGGGCCAAAATCCTGCACCCGTCGTGTGTGCTGCCGGCCAAGCTGCACAACATACCCGTGCGCCTGCTCAATACTATGGACCCCCACGCCCCGGGTACCCTGATATGCAATGCCTCCCCCGACGGCACCATCAAGGCCATAGCCGCCAAAGACGGCATTACGGCCATAAAAATCAAGTCGGGGCGCATGCTGCTTGCCTACGGCTTCTTGCACAAAGTATTCGAGACCTTCGAGAACCACCGCACGAGCATCGACATGATAGCCACGTCGGAAGTGGGCGTGACCGTGACGATTGACGACGACTCGCGCCTCGCGGCCATAGTCGACGACCTGAAGCACTTCGGCACAGTGACGGTAGACACCGACATGGTGATAATCTGCGTCGTGGGTGACCTCGAGTGGCACAACTGCGGCTTCGAGGCGCGCGTGCTCGAGGCCCTCGCCGGCATACCTGTGCGCATGATATCGTATGGCGGTTCGAACTATAATATCTCGGTAGTGGTGCAGGCCGGCGACAAGGTCGCTGCCCTGAGGGCACTCAGCGACAGGCTATTCAACGGCAAGTAATTGCCCCTTGTCGGCCGCAGCCGACAGTCGTGTGTTTTTTTTGGTCATACGCCAAAAAAAACGTAACTTTGCCAAAACAAATAATCACAACAACAGATAAATGGAAATTAAAGGCACAATCGTACAGGTATTGCCCCCCCAGTCGGGTATTTCGAAAGCCGGCAACGCCTGGAAAAAACAAGAATATATCCTAGAAAACAACGAAGGCCAGTTCCCTCGCAAAATATGCTTTACCTGCTTCGGCCAGACTGCCGACACAATACAGTTGCAGGTGGGCCAGCGCATCATCGCATCGTTTGATGTAGAGTCGCGCGAATATAACGGCCGCTGGTTTACCGAGGCGCGCCTGTGGCGTGCCGTTCCCGACGAGGCTCCCGTAGCCGGCGCCCCTGTCACAGCAGCTCCCACAGCCGGTACCCCCGGCACTGTGCCACCCCCTCCCGTAGTACCTCAGGCACCCGCAGAAGAAGAATTCCCATTTTGACCCCTTACGACAATGGCAATAGAACTCAAAAACCTCACAAAACGACAAGACAACTACTCGCAGTGGTATAATGAGTTGGTTGTCAAGGCCGACCTTGCCGAGCAGTCGGCAGTTCGCGGCTGCATGGTCATCAAGCCCTACGGTTATGCCATCTGGGAGAAAATGCAGCAGACCCTCGACCGCATGTTCAAGGAGACGGGTGTGCAGAATGCTTATTTCCCCCTGCTGATTCCCAAATCGTTTCTCTGCCGCGAGGCCGAGCACGTAGAAGGCTTCGCCAAGGAGTGTGCCGTGGTGACCCACTACCGCCTCAAAAACGACCCCAACGGCACCGGCGTTATTGTCGACCCCGAGGCCCGGTTGGAAGAAGAGTTGATAGTTCGCCCGACATCCGAGACCATAATCTGGGGCACATATAAAAACTGGATACACAGTTGGCGCGACCTGCCAATACTTGTAAACCAGTGGGCAAACGTGATGCGCTGGGAGATGCGCACGCGCATGTTCCTGCGTACCAGTGAGTTCCTGTGGCAGGAAGGCCACTGCGCCCATGCCACCGCCGAAGAGAGCCAGGCACGCACGGTGCAGATGATTAAGCTCTATGCCGAATTTGCCGAGAAATATATGGCAGTGCCTGTGACCATAGGTGTCAAGACCGCCAACGAGCGCTTTGCCGGCGCCCTCAACACTTATACCATCGAGGCCATGATGCAGGACGGCAAAGCCCTGCAGGCCGGTACGTCGCACAACCTCGGCCAGAATTTCGCCAAGGCTTTCGACGTGACCTTCGCCAACAAGGACAACCAACCCGAATATGTGTGGGCAAACTCGTGGGGCGTATCGACACGTCTGATGGGAGCACTGATTATGACGCACTCCGACGACAACGGCCTTGTGCTGCCCCCGCACCTTGCGCCAATACAGGTAGTGATTATACCTATTTACAAGAATGCCGAGCAGCTTGCCGAAATCACCGAGCATGTGGTGCCCATCCTCGAGCGTCTGAAAGAACTCGGCATCTCGGTCAAGTATGACGATGCCGACAACAAGCGTCCCGGATTCAAGTTTGCCGACTACGAGCTCAAGGGCGTGCCTGTTCGCCTTGTTCTCGGTGCTCGCGATGTCGAGGCCGGAACAGTCGAAGTTATGCGCCGCGACACCCTCGAGAAGCACTCGGCACCCCTTGCCGGTATTGCCGACTATGTCAACACCCTGCTCGAAGATATACAGAAGAACATCTACGACAAGGCTGTAGCCATGCGCCAGGCCAAGACCTACGTTTGCGACAGCTACGACGAGTTTAAGGAGCGCATCGAAGACGGCGGTTTCTTCCTCTGCCACTGGGACGGCACCACCGAGACCGAGGAGCGCATCAAGGCCGAGACCAAGGCAACAATCCGCTGCATACCTCTCGACGGCGACGAGACTCCCGGCAAGTGCATGGTTACAGGCAAGCCCTCGGCCCGCCGTGTAATCATTGCACGCAATTATTAGTTTAGAGTTTAAAGTTTAGAGTTTAAAGTTTAGAGTTTAGGGTTTAGAGATAACCGATAAAATTTCAAACCTCAAACATATCAAATCCCCGGCGGATTGTTTCTGCCGGGGATTTTTTATAGCGTATCAAAAAAAATTGTATCTTTGCATTTGTAAACCACGATATAAAATGGCACGTCATAACGAAACAGGACGCTGGGGCGAGGACCTCGCCGCCGACTATCTCACCGAACAGGGATATGCCATTGTCGAGCGCAACTGGCATCACCGCCATTACGAAATCGACCTGATAGCCATGCGCGACGACCTGCTCGTGGTTGCCGAGGTCAAGACCCGTACTAACCGCGACGAAGACCCCCTCGAGGCTGTCGACAACAAGAAAATCCTCAATATGGTGCGCGCCGCCGATGCCTTCCTCAAAAAGAGCGGACTTCCCCACCAGGTGCGTTTCGACCTCTTTGCAATCAGCGGCACCCCCGACGACTATACATTCGAGCATGTGCCCGATGCTTTCTATCCACCGTTAAAAATTTATAACTAAGACATATACACGAAATTATGAACGTATATACCGAACGCCTTGCCGCCTTCCGAGCAGAAATGAAGGCCGCCGGAGTCGCCGCAGCCATCGTGCCGCAGGCCGACCCACATCTTGGTGAATATCTTGCCTCGCACTGGCAGGTACGCCGCTGGCTCAGTGGTTTTTCGGGCTCGGCCGGCGACCTCGTGGTGACCGCCGACAAGGCCGCTCTGTGGACCGACTCCCGCTACTTCCTACAGGCTGCCCAGCAGCTCGAGGGTACCGGCATCGAACTGATGAAAGACGGCCTTGCCGAGACCCCGACCATTGCCCAGTGGCTTGTTTCGCAGCTACATAAGCACGACATCGTCGGACTCGACGGCATGCTCTTTACCAACCCGCAGCTCAAGAAACTCAACGACGTGCTCTTCCGTCACGACATAGCTCTTAATACCGATTTCGACGTAATCGACCGCCTGTGGAAAGACCGCCCGGCCCTGCCCGACGGCAAAATCTTCGTTCACGACGAGAAATATGCCGGCGAGAGTGCGCGCAGCAAGATTGTCAAGGTTATGGCCGAGGCCCACGAGGCCGGTGCGGAGGCTGTGCTGGTAACAGCTCTCGACGAGATTGCATGGCTCCTCAACATCCGCTGCAACGATGTGAAGCATACGCCTGTTGCCACGTCGTATCTCTATCTCCGCGACGGCGAGGGCATACTCTTTATCGACCCTGCCAAGCTGACCGACCAAACCGTGGCCTATCTGGCCTCGCAGGGTGTGACCACACGCGGCTACGACGAAATCAAGACCTTCCTCGCCGCCGGGAACGACAGCGAGATTGTGCTCGTAGACCCCAATACCATTTCGGTGGGTCTGTTCGATATTGTTCGAACCCGCTTCATGCCCACTGCACAGACCACGGCTTCACGCCTCAAGTCGGTCAAGAACGCCACCCAGATAGCCGGTGTACACAAGGCCATGGTTCGCGATGGCGCGGCGTTGGTCAGGGCGTTTATGGAGCTTGAAGACCGTCTCGAAAAAGGTGTCGAGACCACCGAGCTCGATGTCGCCGACCTGTTGCACAAATATCGCAGCCGTGGCGAGAACTATTTCGACGAGTCGTTCGGCACCATCGCCGGTTATGGCCCACACGGTGCAATCGTTCACTACGAAGCCGACGAGAAGTCTAAGTCGACCCTGCGCCGCGAGGGCCTGCTGCTTGTCGACTCGGGCGCGCAGTATCTCGACGGAACGACCGATATCACCCGCACCATCTGCCTCGGTACGCCTACGGCCGACGAGCGTCGCGACTTTACCCTGGTCATGAAAGGGCATATCGCCTTGGCAACTTCGGTCTTCCCCGAGGGAACACGCGGCGCACAGCTCAACGTGCTTGCCGAGCAATATCTATGGAAGCACGGACTGACCTACCTGCACGGCACGGGCCACGGCGTGGGATTTTTCCTCAGCGTGCACGAAGGCCCACACAGCATACGCCTCAACTGGGTAGACTCGCCCATGCTGCCGGGCAGCATCACGTCTGACGAGCCCGGCCTCTATCGCGAGGGCGTGCATGGCATACGCTGCGAGAACCTTGTACTGTGCCAGGAGCGTATGACCACCGAGTTTGGCAAATTCCTCGGCTTCGAGGTGCTGACGCTCTTCCCATTCGACCGCGCATTGTTCGACACCTCAATCATGTCGGCCGAAGAAATAGAGTGGGTCAACAACTACCATGCCACCGTGCGTGAGCGACTGATGCCTGCCCTCGAGACCCCGGCAGAAAAGGCGTGGCTCGAAGAGCATACAAAGGCACTCTAATATAGTTTGTTTAAAGGTTAAGGTTTAAAGTTTAATGAGATGAACAACTCAAATCTGAACTGTCACAGGCCTACAATAACACCAAAACGACAGCTAATTAAACCTTAACCTTTAACCCTTAACCTTTAAGTTTGCAAAACTTAAACTAAAACTAATATGGCTCTAATAATACCTGTTCGCGGTTTCACGCCCAAGATTGGCGAGGACTGCTTCCTTGCCCAAAACGCCACAATCATAGGCGACGTGACCATGGGCGACGGCTGCAGCGTGTGGTTCAACACCGTGCTGCGCGGCGACGTGAACACCATAACCATAGGCAACCGTGTAAACATACAGGACGGCTCGGTGCTACACACCCTCTATCAGAAATCGACAATCGAGATTGGCGATGATGTGTCAATCGGTCATAATGTGACCATACACGGTGCCAAAATCCACAACTTCGCCCTGGTCGGCATGGGTGCCGTGGTTATGGACGATGCCGAGGTAGGCGAGGGGGCCATCGTAGCCGCCGGTGCCGTCGTTTTGTCGCGCACGAAAATCGGCCCCAACGAGCTGTGGGGCGGTGCGCCGGCAAAATTCATCAAGATGGTCGACCCCGAGCAGGCACGCGAAATAAATGTCAAGATTGCCCGCAACTACCTGATGTACTCCAAGTGGTATTCTGAATAAGTCCACAAGGGCATCGGTCATGATGTCGGCGGTTTGATTTTTTGTTTCAAAAACTTTGGTTTGTGTGCAAAATATTTGGAAGCCCTGGTGAGGTTTCTAAAATAATCAGTAAATTTGCATCGCTGAACATAAAACATAAACTATATAATGAAAACTAACCTGAGCAGCCAGATAAAACTGGACCGTATACCTCGCCGCTACTACAATCCCGACAGCGAGATAGAACTTACAGCATTGCGCCGACAAGAGAAGATAGATACGCGAGTATATGAAACCGCAGGCGAGGGTGCCGATTTTATAGTCGAGAAAATAGCCAAATATATAGCCAGGTTTATCGAGCGCAGGGGCAAGTGCGTCCTTGCGCTCGGTGCCGGTAACAGCACCCACATAGTCTACAACGCCCTCATTAAAAAGTATAAAGAAGGCGTCATAGACTTCGACAAGGTCGTGGTGTTTAATATCAGCGAGTTCTTCCCCCTGCGTCCCGACGGCCCCTCGACCCTTACACGCCTCCACCAGGTTTTCCTCGACCAGGTGAACGTAAGGCCCGAGAATATACACTCGATTGACCCTGCCACGACCAAGGAGGCCATGTCGGAATATTGCAACGCCTACGAGCAGCAGATTGCCGACGAGGGCGGTATCGACGTGGCCCTTTGCGAAATCGCCCCCAACGGCGCCATAGCGTTCAACGAGCCCGGCAGCCAGCCCACGAGCTACTGCCGCCTGGTGCTTCTCGGCAACGAGATGCGCCACAAGGTAGAGAAAGACTATAATTGCGACGATGTGCCCACCACGGCCATAACGCTCGGACTGTCGAACTTTATCAGCGCGCGGCGGCTGCTGTGCATGGCCTGGGGCGAGAACAATGCCAATATAATCAAGGAGGTTGTCGAGGGCCCGGCTACCAATGCTGTGCCTGCATCACTGTTACAGGGCCACCCACACGTCAAGGTGGTTACCGACCTGGCCGGAGCCGAAGAACTGACCCGTATCAGCCAGCCATGGAAGGTGACATCGTGCGACTGGAACGACAAACTGATGCGACGTGCAATCGTATGGCTCTCTAACCAGACCGGCAAGCCTATCCTCAAACTTACCGACAAAGACTATAACGACTGGGGCCTTGGCGAACTGCTGGCACTCTACGGCTCGGCATATAATGTTAATATCAAGATATTCAACGACCTGCAGCACACCATCACCGGCTGGCCCGGCGGCAAACCCAATGCCGACGACACATACCGCCCCGAGCGTGCCACGCCTTATCCCAAACGTGTGATTGTTTTCTCGCCGCACCCCGACGACGATGTAATATCGATGGGTGGCACCCTCAAACGCCTCGTCGACCAGCACCACGACGTGCATGTGGCATACGAGACCTCGGGCAATATCGCGGTCGGAGACGAGGACATGATGCGCTACTTCCTGATGATGGACAAGATTGCGCCTATGTTTGGCTTCGACACCGACGGCTACCGCAAGCTCTCGGGCGAGGTGCAGGGTTTCGTGGCTCACAAGAAAGCCGGCGACACCGATATCAGCGACATACGCGAAATCAAGACCATGATACGCCAGGCCGAGGCCACAATCGCCTGCCGCTATATAGGGGTTAAGAACGACCATATCCACTTCCTGCGCCTGCCGTTCTACGAGACGGGAACTATCAAGAAAGGCGACCTGTCGGAGCGCGACGTGAACATTGTGAAGAAGTTGCTTGTCGAGGTAAAGCCTCACCAGATATTTGTTGCCGGCGACCTTGCCGACCCGCACGGCACCCACAGGGTATGCACCGATGCCGTGCTGGCCGCGATTGACGAACTCAAGGACGAGGAGTGGATGAAAGACTGCCGTATATGGATGTATCGTGGCGCATGGGCCGAATGGGAAATCGACCATATCGAAATGGCCGTGCCTATCAGTCCCGAGGAGCTGCGCTTCAAGCGTAACTCCATCCTCAAGCATCAGAGCCAGATGGAAAATGCGCCCTTCCTTGGCGACGACGACCGCCTCTTCTGGCAGCGTGCCGAAGAGCGCAACCGCGCCACCGCGCAGCTCTACGAGGGTCTGGGCCTGGCTTCCTACGAGGCCATCGAGGCGTTTGTAGAGTATATCCCAATCAGATTGACTACAAAAAACATATAGCGGCGAGGTGTCAATCCGACACTTCGCCGTTTTCTCCACTATAGAATTGTATAATTTACAAGCCGTAGATGCGGTTTAAATGTCTCAAATGTCTCAAATGTCGTATTATTTGGATATTTGAGAAAAATTTGCTAATTTTGCGACCGCACGAAAAGTGTAACTGTCTAATTCATATACGTTATCTAAGTATATACTTAAAAATGAGAAGTTTAATAAGCGCATCACTCGCTGTTGCAGCGGGTGTGACTTTGTTGACGAGTTGCAGCGCGCCGAAGAAGGTGCCATATCTCGTCGATGCTGAAACTATACCGGCCGAGGTGCTGTCGCAAATCCCTGTACAAGCCGACCCTGTCATCACTGTGGGAGACCTGCTCAATATCGATGTGACCAGCAGCAATATGGTGGCTGTTGCCGCATTTAACAAAGGTAGTTATATCGATGCCGAGGGCAAAATCAACAATATGAGCCGCAGCAACTCTACCCAGACCGGCGGTGGCGGCCTCGAAATCTCTACCGAATATTATCTCGTGAATGCCGACGGGGCAATCGACTTCCCCATTGTTGGCAAAATAGAGGTAGCCGGCCTGACAAAGACCCAGGTGGCCGAGAAAATCTGCGATGCGATATATCCTAAGTATGTCAAGGAAAAACCGTCGGTCGACATACGTCTGATGAATTTCCGCGTCACTATTGCCGGTGCCGTCAAATCGCCCGGTATATATCAGAGCAAGAACGAGCGCATGACATTCCTCGAGGCAATCTCGATGGCCGGTGACCTCGATATAAAGGGCGACCGCGAGAACATATTGCTTTACCGCATCAACCCTGACGGCACCCGCGAGGTACACAAACTCAACATCCATGACAAGAATTTCCTGTTGTCGCCATACTACACCCTTCAGCAGAACGACTTTATCTATGTAGAGCCAAACAACTCGATGCGCCAGGGTGCATGGCAGTTAAATCCCGCCGTCGGAGCCACCATCACCATAGTGGGCGGTCTGTCGTCTGTGGCATCGTTGGTAATCGGTATTGTAAATCTCTCTAAATAAAAACAATGGACAACGAAAACCAGCAGCAGCTAAACAGCACCGAGGACTCTTTCGATACTACCGGTCTGCTACTTGCTTTCCTATCTAACTGGAAGTGGTTTGCGATTAGCGCGGTAATATGTCTGATAGTGGCATTTTTCTATATTGCCAAACAAATACCCACATATAGCGTATCGGCGTCAATCTACCTGAGCCAGGATAACAATGGCGCCGGCAACGCATTTAATATGGGCAATGCCACCGACCCGATGGTCGCTCTTAAAAACTATATCGACGAGACCGAGCTCGAGGTCCTCAAATCGCGTAACAATGTTATCAAGATTGTAGATTCCCTCGGTTTGTCGTATTCATATTTCCGCGAAGGTACTTTCCGCGATGTGCCCCTGTATCAGAACAATGCAATCATCGCCAAGCTCGACTCGGTGTCGTTGCGCACCCTCAGGGCCCCGATAAACATCGAGGTGGGCAATGCCGCAGAGGGCAAGTATGATATAAAGGTGCAGACGTGGTATAATAACGTAGAAGAGAAGAAAGACTTCGATGATGTGGAACTGCCACTGTCAATCGAGCTTTCGCAGGGCACGGTCACGCTGACCAAGTCGCCGATTATCAGCAAACTTGACGGCAAGGAGAAAATCGTGATTCGAAACCCTCATGCGGTGGCCGGGGCTCTCTCGTCGGCGTTGAATATCGAATTTGCCAAAAATTCCGACAAGATTATCCGTGTCAGTGTCTCTACCCAGGACCCCAAGCTCGGCGCAGACATTATAGAGGCCCTGCTGCAGTTCTATAACCAGGATATCATAGAGGATAAGAACCGCTCGGCCGTGCAGACCGAGGCCTTTATCCTTGACCGACTTGTGATGATATCGGGCGAGTTGCGCGATGTAGAGAACCGTCTGCAGGCATATCGCCAGGCCCACAATGTGACGAACATCGAAACCCAGTCGGCGATGAACCTCAACCTCAAGAGCGGCTACGAAGAGCAGCTTGCCCAGGTCGAGACCGAGATGGGCCTCCTTGACGAAATAGAGCGCATGGTATCGGCATCCGACATATACCAGACCCTGCCGGCGGTAATCAATAACCAGGCACTGGCACAGATTATCGAGTCGTACAACAAGAAGGTCAACAACCTCAACCGTACCCTCGAGGGCAGCACATCCGACAACCCGCTCGTAGTGAGCATGCGCGACGAACTGAGCCGCGACAAGATGCGAATACTACAGAACATTGCATCGAACAAGCGCAGCCTCGGTGCCCAGCGTAGTTCTATACGCAGTCTCGAAAACCGCAGTGCCGGCCAGTTGGCATCTACACCGACTATCGACAAGGGCCTCAACGAGATTTTCCGCGAACAGCAGGTCAAGGTAAATATCTACACCTTCCTGTTGCAGCGCCGCGAGGAAATTGCATTGCAGAAGACCCTCGCCACAAACACAGCCCGCCTGATTGACGACCCCACGGGTGATGTGCCCGTGTCGCCGCGCAAGATGTCGATTTATGCCATGGCATTCCTTATCGGCCTCGCCATCCCTGCCGTAATCATCTTCTTGCGCCGTATGCTCTTCCCGATTTTCAGCGACCAGGAAGAACTCGAGCGCATAACCAAAGTGCCAATCCTTGGTGAAATCTGCCATAGCAGCAAGGCCGAGAAACGCGAGGTGGTAGTAGGGCAGAATGCCTCCACGCCTATCGCGGAGCTTTTCAGGCTGCTGCGTAATAATATATCGTTTACGCGCTCGGGTGTCGACAGCCGCGTCATATTGGTCACTTCGTCGGTTTCGGGCGAGGGCAAGACATTTATCGCAGCCAACCTGGCCATGACATACGCCCTGATGGGTAAGAAAGTCATAGTGGTCGGTTTCGACTTGCGCCGCCCTATGCTGGCCCACTCGTTCGGTTTCTCTAACCAGCAGGGTGTGACCACCTATCTGAGCGGCCAGGAGCACGACCTCGACAAACTTATCAAGCAGTCGCGCGAGAACCCCAATCTCTACGTGCTGTCGGCCGGCCCCGTGCCACCCAACCCCAACGAGCTGATGATGTCGAGCAACATGGGCCGTCTCATGTCGCAGTTGCGCGACGAGTTCGACTACGTGATACTCGATACCGCCCCCATAGGCGTGATTTCAGATACACTCCTCATCACACGCTATAGCGACTTGCAGCTCTACGTAACCCGAGCCAACTACTCGACAAAGAGCAGTCTCAAGGTGCTTCACGACGCTGTGAAGAGCGGCAAGTTCTCGTCGGTCTACATCGTCCTCAATGGCGTGAACATGGCCTCGAACAGCTATATGTACCGCCGCTATGGCGAGTATGGCCGTTACAAGACGCGCTCGTACGGCTACGGCTATGTGTCGAAGACCAAGAACAAGATGGAAGAGTAGAAGAGTCCTCGGAGAGGACCATATAATGGTAAACCCCACGATTATTCGTGGGGGAAGCTAAAAAACTTATACAAAGAATATCCTCGGAGAGGATGCAATCGGCTGTAAACATGCCGTTTGCGACCTCTCCGAGGTCTTTTTGTCTATCTAATTGAGCTTAAGTCCCCACCAATGATGGTGGGGTTAACTACAAAGGCGTCATCTACGACGACTTCTCATTCTATACTTTCTATCTGGGTGTCTCTCTTGAATTATCTTCGGGGTTTTCGGTTATTGTGGTGCGGTGGCCTGGTGCCGAAGAGCTTGCCGATGAGGTCGGGGCGACCTATGCGGTGGAGGGTCTGGGTGATTTGCCGCCGGTACTCGGGGTCGTACCAGAAGAAGAACATGCGCTGGTCTAACTTGTCGCGTGCGTCGGTGGCCGTGAATACCTCCTCGCCCGTGTAGGGGTGGATGCCGCTATAATAGATTTCGGTGGCAACGGTCATGGGCGTAGGCGTGAAATCCTGCACCTGCTCGAGGTGGAAGTTGAGCTCTTTGGTGGCGGCGGCGAGTTCGGCCATATCCTCGGCGTGGCAACCGGGGTGCGACGATATGAAGTAGGGGATTAGTTGCTGCTTCAGACCGGCGGCCTGGTTCTCGCGGTCGAAAAGCTGCTTGAATTTGCCGAAAAGCTCGAACGACGGCTTGCGCATGACGGCAAGCACGCGGTCGGAAGTATGCTCTGGTGCCACTTTGAGGCGTCCACTCACGTGATTGCGTATGAGTTCGCTGTTGTAGCGGCGGTTGGTGCGGTCGGTATCGGGGTTGCCCGTGGGGTGCATCGACAGGTCGTAGCGCACGCCCGAGCCGATAAACGATTTCTTGACCCCCGGCAGGGCGTCGACGGCGTGGTAGATGTCGAGCAGCGGCCCGTGGTCGGTGTCAAGGTTGGGGCACGGCGACGGGTGCAGGCACGAGGGCCTGAGGCAGCGGCGGCAACGCTCGATGTCGCGCCCGTGCATGGCATACATGTTGGCCGACGGGCCACCGAGGTCGCTGATATAGCCCTTGAAGTCGGGCATATGTGTCACTTGCCTGGCCTCGCGTAAGATGGATTCGGGCGAACGCGAGGCTATGAACTTGCCTTGGTGGGCCGATATGGTGCAGAAGGCGCAGCCGCCGAAGCACCCCCGGTGCAGGTTTACGCTGTGGCGTATCATCTCGTAGGCCGGTATGGTCTTACCGTTGTAGCGAGGGTGGGGCAGGCGGGTGTAGGGAAGGTCGAAGGCGGCGTCGATTTCGCCCTGCGTCATGGCAGGCAGCATGGGGTTGACGCGCACGGCGCGCTTGCCCGTAGCCTGCCACAGTGTGGCACCCCCGTCGTAGCGGTTGCTCTGCTGCTCGATGTGCTTGAAGTTCTGCGACTGTGTGCGTTTGTCGGCAAGGCAGGTCTCGTATGAGGCCAGTACGATGTTGTCGGCATCGGGCGTGGGGATTTCGCCGAGCGGACGCATGACCACGGTCTGGCGCAGGTCGGTAATGTCGGCGATTTTCTCGCCGGCGTCGAGCCGTCGGGCCAGTTCGAGTATGGTGCGTTCGCCCATGCCGTAGCTGATTATGTCGAGGGCCGAGTCGGCGAGGATTGACGGCCTCAGCCTGTCCTCCCAGTAGTCGTAGTGCGACAGGCGGCGCAGCGAAGCCTCTATGCCGCCCCCGATGACGGGGACGTCGGGGTATAGCTGCTTTAAAATCTTCGAGTAGACGATGGTGGGGTAGTCGGGGCGCGCGCCGTGGCGCCCCCCGGCGGTGTATGCGTCGTCGCTGCGCCGGCGGCGGTTGGCGGTGTAGTGGTTGACCATCGAGTCCATCGCGCCGGGGCTTATGCCGAAGAACAGCCTTGGCCGGCCGAACTTGCGGAAATCGCGCAGGTCGTCCTGCCAGTTGGGCTGCGGCACTATGGCCACGCGGTAGCCTGCCGCCTCGAGGGTGCGGCCTATGACGGCTGCGCCGAAGGCCGGATGGTCTACATAGGCGTCGCCCGAGAAAAGTACGACATCGACCTCGTCCCAGCCTCGGGCACGCATTTCCTTGACCGAGGTGGGCAGCCAGTCGGTGAGGTGCAAGTTGTTATAATCGATTTCTTTCATTGGGCTTTACGTAAGTCTTCGAGGCGTTGCTCGAGTTTTATTATCTCGTCGCGCAGACGGGCGGCGGTCATAAACTCCATGTCTTTTGCCGCCTTGAGCATCTCGGAGCGCAGGCGGTTGATAGACCGCTGCATCTCGTCGGGAGTCATGTATGCCACGACGGGGTCGGCGGCGATGTCGACCTGTGTGGAGAACTCCTCGGCGTAGGGCAGGCGCTGTTTGTCGCGCTTGTCGCGCGCGTTGGTCTGCTTGCCGGGCCGCGACGAGCGTGCGGTGGCCTCCATGTCGACTTCTTCTTTTTCGAGGCCGACGATTACATTCCGGGCCTTGACTATGGCCTGTGGCGTGATGCCGTGGGCCTCGTTGTAGGCGAGCTGTATTGAGCGGCGGCGCTCGGTCTCGTCGATGGTCTGCTGCATCGAGTCGGTAATCTTGTCGGCATACATTATTACCTCGCCGTTGAGGTTGCGGGCGGCGCGGCCCACGGTCTGTGTCAGCGACCTGTGGCTGCGCAGGAAGCCCTCTTTGTCGGCATCGAGTATAGCCACGAGCGACACCTCGGGCAGGTCGAGTCCCTCGCGCAGGAGGTTGACGCCGATGAGTACGTCGTATTCGCCGGCACGCAGGCCGTCGAGGATTTTTATGCGGTCGAGGGTATCGACATCGCTGTGGATATATGCCGTCTTGATTTTGAGCTTGAGGAAGTAGTCGTTGAGTTCCTCGGCCATGCGCTTGGTCAGCGTGGTCACCAGGGTGCGCTCGTTGCGCTCTATTCGTTGCTGTATTTCCTCGAGCAGGTGGTCGATTTGGTTGGCCGACGGCACCACGTGTATCTGTGGGTCGAGAAGGCCGGTGGGACGTATGACCTGTTCGACCACGACGCCCTCGCTGCGCTCGAGCTCGTAGTCGGCCGGGGTGGCGCTGACATAAATCATCTGGTGCGTCAGGCTCTCAAATTCTTCAAACTTCAAGGGCCTATTGTCGAGGGCCGCAGGCAGGCGGAAGCCGTATTCTACCAGGTTTTCCTTGCGCGAGCGGTCGCCGCCATACATTGCGCGTACCTGGGGTATGGTCACGTGGCTCTCGTCGATGATGGTCAGGAAGTCTTTGGGGAAATAGTCGAGCAGGCAGAATGGTCGTTCGCCCTCGCGGCGCCCGTCGAAGTAGCGCGAATAGTTCTCGATGCCGGTGCAGTAGCCCAGCTCCTTTATCATCTCTACGTCGTATGTCACGCGCTCCTCGATGCGCTGAGCCTCGAGCTCGTGGCCCTCGTGGCGGAAATATTCGATTTGGCGCCCCAGGTCGAGCTGTATTTGGGCTATGGCCGCAGCCTGGCGGGCCGGCGAGGTGACGAAGAGGTTGGCCGGGTAGATGTTGAAGCTGTCGTGCGTGCCCAGGTGGGCGTTGTCGTCGGGGTGGATGGTGATGACTTTCTCTACCTCGTCGCCCCAGAAGACCACGCGCACTATTATTTCTTCGTAGGCCAGGCGTATGTCTACAGTGTCGCCCTTGACGCGGAAGTTGCCTCGCTGGAAGTCGACCTCGTTGCGGCTATATAAGGCCGCTACCAGCTTGCGCAAGAAGGCGTTGCGACTTATGCGCATACCCTTTGTCACGGTCACGACGTTCTCGTGGAAGTCCTCGGGGTTGCCCATGCCGTAGAGGCACGATACCGACGATACCACGATTACGTCGCGCCGGCCCGACAGCAGGGCCGACGTGGTGGCCAGGCGCAGGCGGTCGATTTCGTCGTTTATCATCAGGTCTTTCTCGATATACTTGTCGACCGACGGTATGTATGCCTCGGGCTGGTAGTAGTCGTAATACGACACGAAATACTGCACGGCGTTGTCGGGGAAGAACTGGGTCATCTCGCTATATAGCTGTGCCGCAAGGGTCTTGTTGTGGCTCAGTATGAGCGTGGGCTTCTGCACGCGCTCAATCACGTTGGCCATGGTGAAGGTCTTGCCCGAGCCGGTGACGCCGAGCAGCACCTGCGCCGGTATGCCCTGCGCCACGCCGTCGGCAAGCTGCGCTATGGCCTGTGGCTGGTCGCCGGTGGGCTGGTATTGTGAATGTATCTTGAAATCCATAGAGAGGGGTATTTAACCTACAAAGGTAACAAAAAAATCGATACAATCGCCCGAGCCTTTTGACAACTCAAACCGAAAATAACATTGCATGATTAAAAATATATCGAATGAGGGGTCTCAACGATAGGAGCTGGAACCTCCGGGGCCAGCCATTCGGGATAATGCTATCCATTTATACACAAGTAGTTAAATTGTAAATGCAACGCCTATGCAATGGCTCGCCCCGGAGGTTCGAGCTCCTATCGTTGATAATTCCTAAACATGCACCATGATTTGGTTTGAGTCAAAAAATCGATACAATCGCCCGAGCCTTTTGACTAATCGAAATTTATCGTAACTTTGCGAGGTTAAAAAATCACAATAACGTTATGAAGTGTAGCCATTGCGGATTTGAGATGCCCGACACGGCAAAGTTTTGTGGTAATTGCGGCAGCCCGTTGGTAGTGCCGGAGCCGCAGCAACAGCCCGACGATGATTTGCCCGACCGTGCGCTTTGGTTTCAAACCAAGGCCCCGATGAAGTTTATCATCAATAATCCTAACGGTGATTGTTGGAACCTGCCACAGGGGAACTCGTATATCGACCTCCGGGACAGGGGCGCGTCGCCCATATTGATGTGTGAAAATGCTTTCAGGTTCGAAGACGGTCAAAATCTGCTGTCGGCAAATCTTGACGAGCTGATTGGCGCAATTTATTACCGGATGGACGGCATGTTTGCCGGTTGCTCGTCGTTGACCGAGCTCGACTTGTCGAATATCGATACCGACCTTGTGACAAGCGTCGACTCGATGTTCGAGGGCTGCTCGTCGCTCTTCCGGCTCGACCTTTCCGCCTGGGACTTCGAGCATCTCAAGAGCTGCAAGCGCATGTTTTGGGGTTGCGACAGCCTCAGGCATGTCACCGTCAACGGCTGCGACGCACGAACGGTCGATATCGTGGCCAAGGCCCTGGCTATGGCCGACTTGCACAACCAGGTGATGCTCCACCGCGAGTGAACCGGCGGCGCGTTTCCTTTGTTATTTAAGTATCGCAAGTCCTCGGAGAGGACGTGATTGTGGTTAACCCCACCATAATTTGGTGGGGTAAATGCACTATGATGCAACAAGATGACCTCGGAGAGGTCGCCATGTATATATACGGCATCCTCTCCGAGGATACTCTTTTCTTTATTGTTTCATACCACCCCATGAATTATCATGGGGTTAACCACAAAAGCATCGTCTCCGACGATTTTTTCATGAGATTATTTTCGACAATATACAAAACTTGGTTAAATCTTTACTTGTTTACAACTTGTAAAGCATAGAAAAACTAATGAGTTTGCGAAACTTAAATTATTTACTTAAAAACACTAATAACAAAGGAAGACATGAAACTACGCACTATCGCCCTCATGCTGGGAACAGCCATGATTTTGGCCGTGCCCGGATGCGTCAGCAAAAAGAAATATGCAGAACTGCAGGCCGAGCACCAGGCCCTGCAGCAGAATTATACCACCTTGCAGTCAGACTACGGCAAGGCGCAGACCCGCGCGCAGACCATCGACGCCCTGCTGCAAGAGGCCAGGGCCAACAATGCCGAGCTAAAGGACCAATACGCCAAATTGCAGGAGTCGCTCGACAAGAGTATATCGCAAAACACCCAGGGTAATGTGAACATATCGAAGCTCGTCGATGAAATCAATGCCAGCAACAAGTATATCAAGCAGTTGGTGTCGGCCAAGAGCAAGAGCGACTCGCTCAACCTGGTGCTCGCCACCAACCTGACCCGTTCGCTCACGGGCGCCGACCAGGACGAGGTCAACGTGCGCGTGCTCAAGGGCGTGGTCTACATCTCGCTTGCCGACAACATGCTCTTCAAGTCGGGCAGCTACGAGGTCAACAGCCGCGCCATGACCACCCTTGGCAAGATTGCGAAAATAATCAAGGATTATAGCGACTACGACATCCTCGTAGAGGGCAACACCGACACGGTGCCCATTTCGCGCACCAACATACGCAACAACTGGGATTTGTCGACGCTTCGCGCCTCGTCAATCGTGCAGGTTCTCCAAAACGATTTCGGGGTCAGCCCGTCGCGCCTCACCGCCGCCGGTCGCGGCGAGTACAACCCCATCGCCGACAACTCAACCGAGGTAGGGCGCCAGCGCAACCGCCGCACCGAAATCATCATCACGCCCAAGCTCGACCAGTTCCTCGACCTCATCGACAAGGCCCCCTCGACCGACAACTAATGTAGATTATGCAAGAGGTATAGGATGGAGTCCTCGAAGAGGACGCTCTTGTTGTTAGCCCCACGATTATTCGTGGGGTAAAATGGAAACCAATATAAAGAAAGTCCTCGGAGAGGACGCAAAGGAGTTGATAACACGCCGTTTGCGACCTCTCCGAGGTCATTTTATCGTGGGGGCCTCAGAGTCCCCACCAATAATGGCGGGGTTAACGACAAAAGCGTCGTCTCCGACGACTTTTTATTTCGATGCATCCTCCTAACCGCAAGAGCGTTCTCTTCGAGGACTCCAGTCTATATCCTTTGACATACCATCAAGGATATGGTCGGCGATGTCCTGGCTGCCGGTGAGCGAGAATGGCGGTTCGCGCACGTCGATAAAATGCAGCTCGGTCACGTAGGGAATGAGGCTGTCGGCATACAGGCGCCACGTGGCCACCATGTCGGCATCGGGTAGCACCACCAGCCGCCGTCCGCGCAGGAATGTGCCGCGATAGTATTGGCTCTCCATCATCGCGGGGTCGACACGTAGCATCGATGCACCCCCGGTGGCCACGCATACGTAGTCGGCACTGCGGCCGCAGCGCATTAGCTCGAGGTTGACCACCAGGGCCGTCTTTTCGCTCTCGACCAAAATCAGCTTTGCGTCGGCATGGAGCCTGTCGCAAGCTGCCGCCTCGCCAAAGTAACAGGCACGGTAGTTGAAGTCGGGCAGGCGCATCAATGCGTGGGCATACGACACCGGCATACGGTTTGTCGATTTCACGCGGTGGCCTGTCGCGCGGTCATAGGCCATGACCTTCGCGCTGCGTATATAGCCCATACGGTCAATCAGCCAGAAGGCCGAGCTACCCCCGGCAAACCGGGCGTGGCTTACGCCGAAGTAGCGGCACGCCTGCTGCACCATGCCGATACCGTAGCGGCGGCTGAGGTAGTGGCAGAGGTTGTCGTCGGTATTGACCGGCGGCAGTCGCTCGTAGACTTCGCGAGGTATGGTAGAGAGCGCGTCGTCGGCAGGGCGGTCGAAGAGCGATGCTGTCGCCTCGGCGGCTGTGAGGGGTCGGTTGCCCGTGGGCCGGCGGTGGTAGCCGCACTTGACCTCGCGGTTGCAACGCCCTAAATAGTCGCCGGCCTTGGCACCGGTGACGGTGTCGATATAGTATTTGAATGTGTGGCGGCGGCACTGAGGGCAGACGCCCGTCAGCCGCCCGAGGCGATAGCGGTAGTTCATAGTCGGGCTTTTGAGAGTTTATGCCGCTGCCAACATGCGCTGTACGCGCATTCTCGAAATGCCTAATTCATCGGCGATTTTTTGCTGCGTCATGCCTGTTTGGGACAATTCGAGTACTCGCTGCCTAAGTTTTGCCGCTTCACCCTCGACCGGGGCGAGCAACGCGCTCTCACGGCCATAGCCGGTGTGCATCAGTGATATATAGTCGCCATCTTTGACAAGCCATGCCGTGATTACATGGTCTTCGCCATACTCCATCTCGCTGCTGCGCACCTTGATTTGCTTGATATATCGCCCGGCGGGACGGTCGGTCTGCGTGGCGCCGATGGCAAACATCGAGTCCATGAAGTTGGCAATCCGCTTCGACCCTGCAAGGGAGTTCTGCCCGAGCTTGGCAGCCGTGTTGCGTTTTGGCGTATGGGCCAGCACCAGTATCGACAGCCCCTTGCGACGTTTGAGGTCAATCAGCATCTGCATCAGCTCGCCTGCTGTATCGCCGCTCTCTGCGTTGTTGCATATCCACGTGATATTGTCGATGATTATCACACGCGCGCCGGTGCGGTCTACAACCTCGGTGATTTGCGATATGATATAGGCAAGATTTGAGACATCGACATTGACCGGAGAGAACTCCACGCGCAAGAAGTTGTCGTTGAACTTGTGGCACTTGCCTGTCTCGGCGTCGGTGTAGCGCAGTTGGAACTGCTTGTCGGTCATCTCGAAGTCGAAGTATAGCACTTTTCGCTCCTGCGACACATGGTCGGCGATTTGCACGGCATAGATGCTTTTGCCCATGTTGGTGTCGGCGAAGAGGCAGGCTACCTCGTTCTCGTACCAGAGGCTGAGCCACAGGCTCTTGGGGTTGGGGCGGCTGGCGGCTTCGGTGAGCCATTGCTTGGCGGGCTTGACTGAGAACACACGTGTCGACATGGCGTCCGGGGTGCTCGTTGCGTTTGGTTGGTTCATCGTGTTCATTGTGTTTGTGTGTTTAGAGGTTGATGATGTTGCTTATGTGGCCTTTTGTTTGTCACGTTGCAAAATTACGGCAGGACAAAAGCCGTCTGTCCGCATTTTTTCAACTCTTTTGTTTT
>ERZ778517.1135-NODE-1135-length-21682-cov-5.567346_pt1 | contig 21682 bp, 17 predicted proteins | sample MGYA00510341_ERZ778517 | MGnify/ENA primary metagenome ERZ778517 (study PRJEB29527, sample SAMN07138964) | mouse gut metagenome | material: feces | host: mouse | place: China:Nanjing | collected 2016-01-25 ... | reverse complement strand
CAAAATCATCCAGAAGCTTATCGTTCCAATCCAGTACCCCCGTTCATTCAGACTACTCCTCAGCCCATCAGCGGCAAAAGAACTGTTTCCAAGATATCCCGCCGCGAACATCAGAATCTGTAAGATCCATGTCATGGCTGCATCCGTGATCATCAGAATCATGATAGGCTTTTTCAGATTATACCGGCTGAAAAAGTGAACAAATTCACAAGCTACAAGAGCAATAGATACGAACAACAGCAATACAAATAATATGATATTCAAAGGAGAGTAAGACACATTAAAAATACCATAATAAGATGAGGCTCTCGAAAAACAGATATAATGTATCACAAATACAATCAGACAAAACGTACCTGAACTGTACAGCAGTGCAACCGGAGTAAGCCTGAATACCATAATCACACCCAGACCGATGGAAAAAATCATCAACATGATCCATGTAATATTCCCTTTCCCTACTACTGCGGCGACCAGTGATAACAGTGCTGTAAAACATACGACGCACCACAATACAAATTCCCTGACGACTCCTGCTGTTCTTTTGTGTGCCAAAGCTGAAAAAATATTGTGTGACATAACTATTTCCCCCTATTTTAATTTGTATATATTTTCACCGTTTCCAAGCTTTAGCTCTGTCAGCGGCTTTAGATAATATTCCTGATTTTTCTTAAGTCTTTCATTATTTTTGATAAATGTCCCGTTGCTGGAACGGTCTATTACCAGATATTTGTTCAGTGAACCGATATAAGTAATTTCCAGATGCTTCCTGCTCACCTTCAGACCGGAAACAATATAATTACACGATGAGGAATCTCTTCCTACGATCATTCTTTTATCACTTGGAAGAGGAATCATATTTCCTACATCCTCTCCTTTTATACAGATCATAGCTCCTGACAGCTCCGCCGACATCGCAAGACTTTTTGTTACCTGCATCGTTTGCATATTATTTACATATTTCATATTCTGCTGCCCCCCTGACTGTCAAAATAATTGCGGATCTCTTCTGCATACCGCCTGCTTACCGGTAACTTTTCACTGTCTACGTCTATCTCGGTACGGGAATAGGAACTGACATATCTGGAATTTACCAGATAACTCTGATGGCACCGCAAAAAATCATATCCCTGCAGGATTTCCTGCAATTCCCCTATTTTTGCATAAAAAGACGTCATGTCCTTCCGGCCTCTTTCACAGACAAATATCTTTCTTCCGTCAGCGGCAAAATATTTTACGCGGTCCAGAAAAATCTGTACCTTTTTCCCACCTATATTCACATGAAGACATTTAGAAGTATTTTCTTTCAACTTCACATACCTTTTCAATTCATCTGACAGCCTTCCGTATTCCAGCGGTTTGACAAGATACGAAAAAGCCTGGTAAGTATACCCGTCAAATACATGCTCCGCCGATACTGTCACAAAGATGATATCCACATCAACCTGATGTGTCCTGATATATTCCGCTGTTTTCAGTCCATTCCTTCCCGGCATATTGATATCCAACAGAAGGAGATCGCATCTGAATTCATTTTTTTCTATCTCTTTAATAATCTGGTTTCCCGTCTCATAATATCTAAACTCCACCTCATCAAACTGGAACAAAGATCTTACAACCATCTCATAAAGCATGTCCCTGTATTCTTTCTCGTCATCACAGATCCCAATCTCTATCATCCGCATCCTCCCTCTACATCAACATAAATACTTCCGTTCCGCCTGCAATATAGAGCACTGCGCCGGGAAAAAGCATCGTATATTCTGACGTAGCCAAAAGCCTTCCGTCCGGAAGAGTCGTACCTCCGGAAGAATAGTCTATGATCTGATAACAGGTATTCTCCGCATCATAGCGTACCCCGCATTGTCTGCGGCTTACCTTGGGGCTGGAAAATATCAGCATGCAATACTTCGGATCTCTTCCTAGAATAATCTCTTCCCCCGTACCTATTGTAATGCTCTGTCCTGCGTATTCTCCCTTGATTCCCCGCAGTTCTCCGGCCGTGCGTTTCTGCCGTCTTGTGTCTTCTCCCACCATCCCTTCTCCGGATACCTGATTCTTTTCAGACAAGCTCTCCCCGCCCCCGGAAGCACTTTTGCACATCTGCTCTTTCGCCCACAGAACCAGACAGAAGATACCATATCCCATTATCAGTACAGCCAATATGCTCACGATAATAAAACTCAAGCTGCCGCACCGTGAAAACAATTCTTCTAAGAACTTCTCCCCGGTTCCATACTGGTCAAGCGCCTCCTCACTGATCAGTTCAATATAAGAAACGGCTGACTTTCCTGTTAACCAAAGCATAGAAGGTATCATAAAATGACTTACACATTCACACAGCAGCGTCACCGCTCCTTCATACAGCAATGCCCCCGAAAAAGTACGCCCCTTTACAAGCATGAATACGAAGATGACCATCCCAGAGAGAAAAGGGAAGCAGATCAGCCATCCCCACAGCCGCAATACCGGTTTGATCCCGCTGTTTCTCAGCGACCGTCCGCTTTTCATCTCTATTCCTTCAAAATCAAGATTCTCATCTGCTGTCAGACACCATTTGGAAAGAAATAATCTTGTAATAGAATCTTTTTCATTCCTTATAATCTTCTTTTCATAATCTTTCTGCAGTTCAAAGCGTTGATCCCCGCCTCTCCTATATCTTTCTGTCATCTCCTTTGCTGCTGTCAGCCGGCTGTCTCTGTCAAAAGCATATTGATTCGCCGCGATGGCAGAGTCTATATATTTCTCTGCGCTGATCGACATTCCCGGAAGGAAAATGGCGGCAAGAAGCAGACTTACCAGTACCGCTCCCACTATAGTCTTCCACTGCAAATGATATCCCTTCACTTAAACCGTCCTCTCATTCCAACAATTTTCTTATCTCATCTCTACATTCCGCCGCAGAATGAAAACGTTCTTTTATTTCAAGCGACATGGCATGATAAATCAACTTCATCCACTTTTTCGGTAATTTTACCCCGTATTTTCTTGGCAGAACCATCTTGGGACTCTTGCTGCTTAACCGGCTGATCACATCGGCCGGCTTATGTCCCGTCAGCATATAGTACATTACAGCTCCAAGCCCATACAGATCTGTCCACGGTCCCTCACCCTTCGGAATGCCTTCCTTTGCTGTCCTGTACTGCTCCGGTGCTGCATAATCAATCTTCAAAAAAGCAGCGCTTAATACAGGCTGTGATTCCAGGTTATATTTTGCAGCGCCCAGATCAATCAGACAGATCCTTCCTTTCACAGAACGCATAATATTCCCCGGACTGATATCGCTGTGGACAATTCTCTGACTGTGGATTTCCTCAAGCCCCTCAAGAACCGGAAGGACCACCTCTGCCATCTCTGCCGGTGTATACGGTTTATAATTTTTTGCACGCATTTCCCGCCCGATACTCATCCCTTCGATATATTCCAGCACCATATAAGCGGTATCATTTGCCTCTATCGCATCATATACCGTAACGATATGCGAAGCGTGTATGAACTTTGCCGTAATACGCACTTCTTTAAAAAATGACTGTATGCCGAACTTGTATGCCTCCACCATTCTGGAAGCCTTCACCGCAACATATTCCCCGTCACGCTCCGCCCATTCCCCGGGAAAATATTCCTTTACAGCCACGTCACGATGTAACAGTATGTCTTCGCAAAGATAGGTAATCCCAAAGCCGCCTATCCCGATACATCCTTTAATCCGATATCTTCCATCCAGACATGTCCCTGCCGGAAGGGGATTTCCTCCCTGAGTATCTACACAGACTGCTGGTTCTTTTCCCTGTTTTTCTTCCTTCTCACCTTTTACATCCTTTGAAATCAAAAGCTCTTTGAGTTCCTCTGCATTCTTATAACGGTCTTTCATCGAAAAGATCAGCACGTGCTTCTCTTCAATAGTTTTAACCGACAGAATCTCGATCTCTCTTTTTTCACCAATATTACCTGCCGACAGTTTCCGGGCTATGGGATACAGTTCTTCTATAATATTCTGTCTCTTTCTCAGAACGAAACAGGGAATCCCCAGTACATGGTCATAAAACCTCCATACCGCGATATCCTGAATTCTGCATAAGATTTCTCCTACCAGATATCTCTTTTCTAATATATCCCCAGTCTTCCATGAAAACATTTCAGAATACAGCCTTTTCGGATTAAAACCGCAGTACGGGCACACATCCCATCCTTCTTCCCACTCTGAAAAACATCCTTTGCATACCTTAGGTGTCTCCATCTTTCAGCCTCCTGTTATCGATCCTGTATCGATCCTCCATATAGGTCACGGTAAAGATCCGCAATTGTCTGATACCTTCCAGCGGCATTGACAGACAGACCTTTTTGTATCGCCAGATCCTGTTTCTCCGATATGGGTACGCCCATTGCCTGAAGCTTTCTCACTGTATCTCCTTTCTGTCGTTCTTTCGCAGCAGGAATCCGTACTCCGGTCAGCAGATAATAGATACTTGCGCACATACTGTAGACATCCGTCCACGGCCCCTGTCTGCCATCCTTCGTATACTGCTCAATGGGGGCATATCCCTGCTTTAAGAGTACCGGGGCAGTCTTTGAGTTCTCATAATTCCTCGACGCCCCAAAATCAATCAGCTTCGCTTTCAGCTCATGGGTAATCATGATATTATCCGGGCTGATATCTCTGTGTATGATATTCGCTTTATGAACCTCATTCAGCGCTTTCAGAACATCCTTAAGAATTGCAAATACCTCCTGCGGAGCAAGCCTCCCGCCCTTTGCCTTCGCGTATCTCCTCATATCAATCCCGTCAATATATTCCATGACAATATATGCCGTATGGTTCCCGTAAAAGAAATCACGGACAGACACGATTCCCAGCATAAGATAAAACTGGGACAGATTTTCCGCTTCCTTGATATACGACTTTAATCCTTCTGTATATGCATGCTTTGCCCTCTCTGGGTTAATTGTCTGCATGTCCGCCCCGGTACTGTACCGGACAGACACAGAGATCTGCTCTGAGTATGTCCCCGCATGCGTATTCCTTGCGGCAATCAGTCTCGGAAAATATTCCTTGATACACACTTTCCTGCTCTGATAAAAATCCCAGCCTATGTAGGTAATCCCAAAACCGCCCTTACCGATCACTCTGCCGATCAGATATTTTCCATTCACAATCTCATACAACGGCAGGCTGCTCTCCGGTTTCTGATAACTTCTGACCTCGAACCCACAATGAGGACACCGGCTGCCCGGATACGGCAGCTCCGACATACAGCCCATACATAACCGATTGGGATCCGCCAGTTTTTTACCCATGATTTCTATCACCTCTTTAGTATTCTCTGATTAATTTATGTGTTTTGCTCCTCTATGCATTGGCTTTGATTTTGGTTTAGATTTCGACTTTTGCTTTGGATTGGATTTGCGTTTTGTTTTGGTTTTTGTTTTTGGCTTTTCTTTCTGGATATAAAGTGTAATCTTTTCACCCTTATCTTTAAAAAGGTTCATCTTCTTTCCGGCTTCTACGCTCTGGCTGTTCACCTGACCTGCTAAAATTCCGTCCAAGTATTCACCCGACGTTTCAAACTCCATCTTCAGTACATCCTTCAAAGCTGACGTTTTCAGCGTTTCTTTTGCTTCTTCCTCTGTCATACCTGAAAAATCCGGCACCTTTTTTATGAAATCCGATTCCGTACCTCCCACCGATACAGAGATCACTACTTCCCTCTCCGCCTCGCACCGTTCTCCGGCGGTAACGGACTGTTCATAACAGACTCCTGCAGCAATATCCTTTGAAAACTTTCGGTTTATGGTAATCTTTCCTGTCTTTTTCACCAGATTCTCATTCACACCCTCCACCGTATGTTTCTCCATATCATAAGGATCGTCATACACTTCCACATCAAAATTCCGGTCTGTGAAGAACTGTATCACATCTTTTTCCTCATAGCCCTCAAAATCCGGTATCGTGTAAAAGTGATCCCCACCGCTGACGGTAAAAGAAACTTCACTTCCAACGTCCACCACTTCGGAAGGTTCGATGGATTGTCCGGTTACCGCTCCTTCTGTCTCACTGCTGAAATCATATACCGGATCTGCAACATTCTCCACTCCCTGACGCTTCAGGTCGGTTACCGCATCTTCATATCTCTTTCCCACATAGTCTTCTACACGGAACTTTCCCACTTCAATCGTACTGCTCGGTCCCTCTACACTTTGGGAATTATTATTCCCGATCATAACCGTTCCCGCAATGATTCCTCCCATCAGGCAGATTACTCCGAAGCAGATTGCAGCTTTCGCTGCTACAGGAAGTTTGGAAATTCTTCCTAAAAAGCCGTTCTTATCCTCTGTGGGCGGCAGAATCCATTCTGGTTCGTATACCGGAACAAAATACTTTCCATCTAACGCTTCCATGAATTCATCCGCTGTCTGAAGCCGGTATTCCGGTTTCACATTCAGACAGACCATCATACCCATCTCTGCCTGCTCTGGGATCTGAATCCCCATATCAGAAGGCGGTATGAGTGAATCCTGCTGGACACGCTCATTGGCGGGCAGTGGCTTTTGACCCGTCAAAAGCCTGTAAAACAACGCCGCTACAGCATAAAGATCCGTATATGGTCCCTGCGCCGCGCTGCGGCTATACTGCTCGATAGGGGCATACCCCACCTTTAATATTACTTCTGATTTCATATTTGCTAATGCAGAAGCATGTCTTGCCGCACCAAAATCAATTAGCTTGATCACACCCTCATTAGTTACGAATATATTATCCGGCGCGATATCCCGATGCAGGACTCCTCTCTTATGAATCTCCCGCAAAGTGTGGAGGACGGTAAGAACCACCCGTCTGCTCCACTCATAATCCTTCTTATCTCCTGATTTTTTTAAAATTGTCTTTACATCCATTCCTTCCAGATATTCCATAACGATATACCCGGTTCCATTCTCCTCGAAGAAGTTAGAGATTTCCACAACTCCTTTGATATCCTGCAATGCAGCAACACTCCTCGCCTCCTCCAGAAACTGTTGAAGCCCTTTACGGAACCTCGGCTGCAGATTCCCGTCAGAGACCGTAACCGTAACACCATCTGCAGAACGTCCGCTGTACTGTTCCGGATAAAATTCTTTAATAGCCACCTTACGCAAAAGAACCTGATTCCATCCAATGTAGGTATTGCCAAAGCCGCCAGCGCCTAAAGGATAACCAACGACGAATTTCCTCTGAAGAACCGTACCCGGTCTTAGATATCTGGAAGGAACCTGCTGTAATTGCAGACTTTTCTTGCAGTTCGGACATGTATGTAATCGCTCATCCTTAATTTGCTGCATACAATGATAGCAAAGTTTCATCATTTTTCTCCTAGTTAACTCCCTTTCCATTTTCGTCGGTTTTCTTTTGACTTCCTTTATTTTTTTGAGAAGTATGTTTTTTCCCCGATGATCTGTTTGAAGAAGTATTTTTCTTTGTTTCCGATTTCGGTTTGGGCTTCTCTTTCGTTGTAATTGTAACTGTCACAGGTTGTCCTTTTCTAAAGTAACTTATACTTCTTCCTTCACTGTTTTGAACAGTTACATCCAGCGCTTCCTGCGACGGATCCTCACTTCCCGAATATCTTACATTCACACTGCTCCAACCATCCAGCTTTTCCTTTACCTGTGCTCCTGTCTGTCCGCCATAGGTAAATTTCGTTCCGATTGCATACAGCAAGGCTTCATCCATTCCCTGACTGGTATCCAGTTCTGTCCCAGCTTCCTGCGTCTGTTCGACGATATCGCCTTCATCATATCTGCCGCTAAAGGTATAATAGCTGTCATCCACCAGACTGGTATCCTGAAGCTTCTTTTTATTTCCCGTTTTCTTTCTCTTTGTCTCATTTTCCAGTTCGTAAGTTTCATAAGCCGGAAGACCTGCAAAGTTCTTCCCCTCAAAGGAATCCAAAGATTCCCAATAGAAAAACTCTGACGCATAATAGGTTATGGCCATCTCATTATCATCATAGGCTATTTCTTTATCTGCGTTTGATGAATCCTTTAATTCTTTTGCAGAGATTACTCCGTCCTTCGTCTGGATCTCTACCAAATCATAGTAGTTGGTATTATTCTTTTCTACTTTTTTAAACCGATTCGTATCTTTCGTATCAATTCCAAGTTTTTTCGCCATCGCATATGCATTTAGCTTACTAATCTCACTATAGTGCAGTTTTTCACTGCTGTATCTTGTGCAAACGATTGTTCCAGTTACTTTACCTTCCGAATCCATCTCCAGTCCATCGACCTTTTCAATTATCTCCGGATCAGACAATACCGTTGAAGCTTCCACAGACTGATTGCAGATTGTTTCATCATTTTCCGGATTCAGGTCAAAGATATAATTTTTTGTATCTAGCTGAATATCCCATCCATTATCCGAATTTAATTTTGCAATGTACGCTTCAGCTTCTTCTACCTTCATGCCGTTAAGATCATTCAGTGCTACAGAATTTGTACCAACAGTCCCTACCTCGTTTGCAGACATCCTGTTATACAATATTATTCCTCCCACTGCTACAACACAAAATAACCCGGCAACAAGACACTTTGCCCATACAGGGAATTTTCCTGTCTTATTCTTTCTTTTCTTTACTTTTATCCGCTTCACCGTCCGGCTGTTTAATTCTCTTAAAAATACTTCTGCTGACGGGGTTCGTTCCTCCTGATACACATTCAGTGCATTCATTAACGCATTTTCAATATTCTCCGGTATTGATATACCAAGTTTAGAGGGTTCTTTTAACTCATCCACTAATACACGTTCTACCGATTCCGGCGGTACGATGCCTGTAATCATACGGTACATAACTGCTGCCAGCGCATAAACATCTGTCCATGGACCACGCACACCACGGCTTCGGTACTGCTCTTCCGGCGCATATCCGCGTTTTAGAATAATAGACAGACTCTTAGAATTAGCAGTCGTCACATAGCGGGTTGCTCCAAAATCCAGAAGTTTAATTTTTCCAGAATCCGTTACCATAATCGTCTCCGGCGAAATATCACAATGGACAATATTCAAATGATGTACCTTTGATAATCCATTCAATATACTTTTAATAAATGCTCTGGCTTCTTTTACATTGTATTTTTTACCTGAATCCAGAATTTCCTTCAAGGTATGTCCTTCTATGTACTCTGAAATCACATAGCCTGTCTCATTTTCAATGACACAGTCGTAAATCTTTGCAATTCCTTCGGGGTTCTGTAACTGCTGGATACGATTGGCTTCATTCAGAAAGTTGGTCAGCCCCTGTTCAAACTGCTCCTGACCATCTCCTGAATATATGGTTACTTCTTTTTCTCCTTCCGAACGGGTAGAAAAATCACTCGGAAGATATTCTTTGACAATCACCTTCCGGTTTGCTTCCGCATCCATTCCCAGATAGGAGATTGTATGTCCGCCATAACTCATAACTTTTCCTACAATATACTTACCACCGACAATCGTTCCCGGATCAAGATAATATGATTCCTGTCTTAACGTTGTCTCATTAAATCCGCAGTAAGGACATGTAAAAAGATGTTCTTCTATCTGATTCATACATCCCATGCATAATTTCATAATCAATGTATCCTTTCATGTTATAAGGCTTTTATTTTGTTATTGTTAGTGTCTCTGACTGATTTTTCCCGTAATAAGCTACAATCTTAAATGTAATTTTATTATTCAACTTTTTCATTGTCTTCTTTGAATACAGCATATACGATTTTTTACCACTTTTCTTTTTACTAATATCCCTGTCAAATTCTTTATTAATTGACTTTGTTCCACCCTTTTGCATTCGTACCTTTATTTTACTTGCATCTTTAATATTATATTTAAATTCGTATTTATAACATTTTTCTCCTCCTACTGTAGTTATCTTTTTGATCACCTTTACCTTTGGCGCCGGAATTTTAATTTTTACTTTGACTGTATAATTCTTCCCACCTATCTTTACCTTAACAGGAATAGACTTGTTAATTTTTACTTTATAATATTTTTTTGTCCTGATTTCGCCTGTTTTGGCATTAAATGTAAGATATTTCTTATATTTAGAGGCATTCGCAAGCGCCATCTTACATCCGGATGCCTTGCTAATAACCTTAGCTTTCTTACCTAAATCTACTGTTATAGATTTTCGAGGAATAATTTCTGTCTTCGTGTGCCTACAGCCATTTGTACAAGTATAGGTAAATACACCCTCTGATTTGTCCGTTGATTTTTTAGTGGCTTTTCCTTTGTTCCATTTATAGCCTTTGGCTTTTATCTCAGATCCTCTTTCTCTTTGCACACCGCAAGACACACAAACGGTATCTCCTGTGTAACCCTTGGCTGTACAAGTCGCACTTTTAGTATTTACAGTTTTCGTTCCTCCTATATGGTTTTGAGGATTTTTTGCAATAATCTTTCCCGTTGACATTATCTTTTTACAATATTCGCATTGCTTATCTCCTTCATATCCCTCTGACACACAAGTTGATTCTTCTTGATTTATAATCTTAGTATTTTCGTGCTTACATTCCTCCGACAATGTCACATCTTTTATAGTTATTTCTACTTTTCCTGTAAAATCATTATAATTATCTGCCGTAACTTTATAATATATATTGTATTTACCTACCTTTATATATGATGGGCTATTATTTTCATTACACGCATCTTCTTTTTCACCATACCTAATTTCATATTTTTTTGGTCCTGTTACGCTTATTGTACCAATTCCATGTCCTTTTCCATCATAATCAACAATAACATTTTCTACTTCTACTTTTATTTCGGCTTTCTTAATATAGAAATCTTTAGTAGGCTCATTATCTGGTAATTTATAGTTTGGATTCCCCAACCCTACTGCTTTTGCTGTATATGCTTTTCCTCCTTCGTTTGCATTTGTATGTTCACCCTCCACTTCCACGCTAATATCACAACTATCGCCGTTACAAAGATTTGTTGCTATTGCTTTTGGCTGCAGGGCTTCACCTGTATAAATTAAATTATCTATATCTCTCCACTCAAATTTTATTTCTTTTGGCCGAATTGTTACAGTAGCAGAACCTCCAGCCGGATCATATCCATCTTTTTCCACTTTATAATATATTGTATAAGAACCAACATTTCCGTCTACAATTTTTACATTTTTAAATTCAGGCTTTGTTTCTGAATATGAATCTTCTTCTCCCGTTTTACTATATTTAATATTTGTCCCTTCAGGAGCACTTACTTGAATGGTATGATCCTTTCCGTCATACTCTACATCAATATTCTCTGCCGTAACATTTTCTATTTGATTTTTCTCTGGTGTCACTTCGCCAGCCTCTCCACTATCACTTCCTTCAGTCGCTTTCACCATTCCCCCCGGCATTCCTACTGCCAGCAACAATGCCAACACCAGCAGCCCAAATATTCCACTTATCTTTTTCTTCATCTTTACCGCACCCATCCTTTCATACTATATACTCTATTTTGTTATCGTAAATGTTTCCGATTGATTTTTTCCATAATAAGCTACTACTTTAAACGTAACTTTATTATTCCATTTTTTTATCGAACTTTTTGCAAGTAAAATATATGAATCCTTATTACTTTTTCGTCCGCTGACATATTTATCAAGTCTTTTATTAATTGCTTTACTGCCGCCTTTTTCCATTCGGATTTTTACCTTAGTTGCCCCCTTAATATTATATTTAAAGATATACTTATATCCCTTAATTCCATCCATTGTAACTTTCTTCTTTATTACTTTTATTTTTGGCGCCGGAATTTTAATCTTTATTTTTACCGTGTATGATTTCCTGGCAATTACTATTTTTACAGGAAGCATTCATAAATAACATTTTACATCCGGATACCTTGCTTATAATCTTGGCTTTTTTTACCCAATTCTACCGTTACAGATTTTCGGGGGATGATTTCTGTTTTTGTATGTCCACATCCATTTGTACAAGTATAGGTAAATACGCCTTCTGATGTATCTGTCGATTTTTTAGTAACTTTTCCAACATCCCATTTATAGCTTTTGGCTGGTATTTTTTCTACGCAACTTATTACCTGTCCACAGTCCATGCACTTTGTATCCCCCGTATATCCTTCTTCTACACATGTCGCTTCTTTCTGATTTACGGTGATCGTATTAGTATGTCTGCACTCTGTTGAATACTTCCTTATATGATAATCTCCGCCAGTATTTCCGCTTTCTTTCATATCTTCCGCTCTCGCCGTTCCTCCGGACAGCACTGATACCAGCAGCATCACCAGCAACATCAGCCCCGGTATTTTTCTTATCTTTTTCCTCACCTTCATAGCACTTCTTTCTTCTATTCCCCATTCACATACCGCATACAATATTCCTGCATCTCTCCAGCATCTGCCACATCTCCCAGACCAGACGAGAATTTCTCAATCTTCCCTGTCTCATCACACACTAAGATACATTGATGGTATCCGTTCACCATATTGACAAACCCATCATAATTGGCATTGAATGATCCGAACTGGTTGAACATGGTCTTTAAGATGGGATAGGTAGTCTCATCGGGAGCTGTCTTTTTCTCCTGCCCCGTCTCACCGAGCATGACCCACAGAAGGCGCATGCAGGCTGTCTGCTGATTTTCCGTAGATTCCTTTGTGATGGCATAGCGCTCTGAAAATGTAACCAGCATCTTATCGTCATGGGTAATGACATATGTCTTATACCTGTTCAGCGGGTTAGCCCCTTTCTTTTCGGAATCCGCCGCTCCATTCATGGTCTTTCGGAAAGCTACTCCGGCGACTGTGTTGCTTCCGTAGATACCGGTATCCTGCTTTGAATTTACTTTATATTTTTTGGCATGAGCCGTCTTATTAAAGCTTTGAATTTCAGACAATGTCTTTAACATATTCTGGTTTGGATTTTCTTTTTGCTCATATATCCCCATCCAATCCGGGTTCTCAAGCACCGCCCCATAAGCTCTGGAACTTCCCCGGAATACTGCCAGTCCATTGTTCAGCTTTTTATCTGCTGTATAGTTTCCTGTATCTTCTGATACCAGATCCGTAAGTTCGACTGTTCCGTCTTCTGTAACAGGAGTATTCGAATCTTCAAGACAATTGTTCTTGTTATAATCAAACTGACAGGTATATAAAAGCTGCGTATCAATTCCTGTAGGCATCTCTTTCATTCCGCTAAAATGCTTTTCATACTCGGACATAAACACATACTCTTCCAGATTCAAAGATGCATATACATTGTCCTCCATAGAGACAAGATCATAATTCTCTATATCCGACACATGATCTGTCAGGAACATATTGGGCATCCTGATATTCTCATCCGCACTGGCCGTTTTTAAGTCATTTTCCATATCCGGATGCACTTCAACTTCTATCTCGACTTTTTCATTTTCCGCCTGCATAATACGGACCTTTTCATCTTCTGACACAGAATTTCCTTTTCGGAATCCGTCTGTTTTTAATTCATCGATCTGTTTTTTCTGATCTTCATTCTCTACCCAGACCGTAATCGTATCTTCCTTTACACTTGTATCAAATATCCGATTCTCCGGCTTTAATACAGTAGAATACAATCCGAAGCCAATCCCTACGGCAAGCGCCAGCGTCACAGACAGGCTGATGATCCAGTTTCTTTTTCTCTTTTTCCTGCGCAGCTTTTCGCTTGGATACTCTGCCGCCCTCTTATTTAGCAGCGCCTCTTCAAACTGCTGGATTCCCTGAAAACGAAGCTCTGGACGCACAGCCAAAGCTTCCATTACCGCCCGGTCTGTATTGGCATTAATTTTGATTCCCAGTTCTATAGGGGATTTTAATTCATCCTTAAATTCCCGTTCTGTTGATTCGATCGGTTTCATGCCTGTCAGCATCTCGTACAGAATTGCGCCTACCGAATAGATATCTGTGTAGAATCCCTGTCTGCTCTTATCTCGGTACTGCTCGAGAGGCGAATATCCTACCTTGATAATTTTTTCCGCCGCCATGCCTTCTTTACTGTCATTGAGCTGGGCCGCTCCAAAGTCAAATATCTTTATCGTATTTTCGTCTTCAATAAAGATATTATCCGGACTTACGTCTCTGTGGATGATTCCCTTGCTGTGAATCTTTTTTACCGCTTCAATGATCGGCATGATAACACTGAGCGCCGCTTCCGGATCCATGGCTCCCTGCTGGTCAAGATAATCTTTTAACAGCACGCCGTCGATATATTCCATAATGATGTATGCCGTTCCATTTTCCTCGAAAAAGTCATATACATTAACGATATCCTTTGCTTTTCCAAACTGGGCGACACTCTGCGCCTCCATCAGAAATCGCTTTAATCTTTCTTTATATTGTTCCCTCCTGTCGCCTGACAGAAGACCTACCTTCCTCTCTCCCGGCGAACGGTTTACAAGTCCCATTGGGTAGAATTCTTTTACCGCTACTGTCACTCCAAGCGTTGTGTCAAAGCATTTATATGTAATTCCGAACCCACCGAAGCCAATCACCGTCCCTACGATAAAGTGATTCCCGAGTATCGTCCCCGGCGTCAGGTAATGAGGCTGTTCCGGCGGCGTTCCTTCCACATATCCGCAGAAGGGACACACTTCATATTGTCCTTTCACGCTAAAACAATTCATGCATAATTCACTTGCCATATCTTTTACTCCTTTTTATTCCAGCCGGAATGTATTCGTCTCATCACCAATTGCTACCACTGTTCCCGGTTCCATCTCTATTTTTAGATTCTGGGGCAGACAGTCCTTTGAACCATTGACAAAGCTTCCGTTACTGGAATAATCGCAGAAAATATATTTTTTTCGTCCTGCTTCCCACTTAATACGGCAATGATTACGGCTGACATTTGGCTGTCCCTCGAAGATCAGATGATTGTCCGCCTGTCTTCCAAGCTTAATATATTCCCCGTCTCTTAACGGAATCTCAGCTCCCTGATACATACCCGTAAGTCCGACGATAACTCCGCGCGGATTACCGGGCTTATACTCCGGGGGAGATTTCTTTTCGGATGTTTCCATAATAATATTGTATTTTGCTTCTACCTGCTGCTGCCTGATCTCTCTTACCTGTGGGATAACTGTTCTGGCAGTCTGCACCTTTTTCGGAGTACAAAACAGCGCTATACATGCTGCCGCTGCTGCGCATACAGAGCATATCAGATGCATGCTGCATGCGATTCCCCGTTCAAAAGTCTGTCCTGCCGACGCTTCAGGCCATACTATACTGACAGAGAAGTACATACCGATATATAACCCTAAGACAAGAAATGTGAGAATACTGCTGACGATCTGCCTGTAACTTCCTACAATTCCCCAGATACCGGCAATCATAGAAAAGATTACCGGTACTGCCATCAGAAATATAATCCAGATTGTCTGTACAGCGCTGATTTTAACAGTTACATGATCGCCAAAAGGCACTCCTCCCATAAACAATCCTTTTATATATTCAAGCTGTGACCAATCCAGCGCAGCATAGTTTTCCTGTACACGTACTGTAACGGGTTGAAAAAACACTGCAAGATTTAATAAAATAAAAATACTGCTCACCGCCCGAAATCCTTTTGCTGAACGATTCATACCTATTCCTCACTTATTTGTTATTCTTCTTCATCTCCTCCAGCAGGTCGCTCCAGTTGAAACGTTCGCCGCATAATGGCATAAATAACAAATTAACATCACCGACAGTTATCATATCGTAAGCCTGAAGCTGAACCGGAGTCAGAACTACCTTATTATTGTGATATACGAGGCTGCTCGACTCGCCCGGCTGTACCAGATACAAATGCTCTCTCGGTTCATATACAACGATTGCGTGCTTATCCCTCGATACGCTCTTATCTTCTGTTAAAGCTATGTCCATCTGCGGACTGCGCCCTACAAAGTTCTTTCCAACCTTCAGACGGAAATCCGTCCCTACATGCTCTCCTCCTAAGGCAATCAGCCATCCGACACACGGAGTACTTACTTTATTTGCAGCAGGCGATGCAAACATTCCATTCTTTGATCCTCCTTTTCCTGCTGCTGGACCTCCAAAGATATCGTCATCAAAGAATCCTACCGTATGGTCATCGTCTTCATTCATTCCTTCTGTCTTCGGTATATGGGACACTGGCCCAAAAGTAGGAAAGATCTCAGGCTGAAGAGGAACTGTCGGTGTATCCTGATTGAATTCATTCACAGCTACTGTTTCCTGATCTGCTGCCATACCAGCGACCGGGAACGGCGGCGGTCCGGGAACCTCCTCCATGCCTCCCGCGGCTGTCACCGGAGCTGTAGCATCTTCTGTAAATACTGTCGTAAGAGTCTCGTCTGACGCGCTTCCTCCGGCGCAATGAGGACAGGTATCATATTTTTCTTTATCATAAAAATGACCTTTCTCACATCTGCATAAATTCATAATTTTTTCTCCTTCCTTTTCCTTTGTTATTCATCGCCGGTTTACCGGTGAATTTTCTTGATATCTTTTTCCTGATAATGGATCAGCGCTACCGTTGTATTATCCTGTGAATGGGAATTGATATGAGTAGCTGCATCTACTAGCGCTTCTGCCTTCTGCTCCGGCTTTACTGCATCTGCCGTGATAATCCTTTTAATCTGTTCGTCCGGCAGTGTCTTTGTGATACCGTCACTGCACAGCATCACCACATCCCCGTACTGCAGTTCAAAGGGCTGGCTGTTAATATCCATTAAAGACACATTTCCCATCCCAAGATAACTGATCAGGGCTTCCTTCTGTCTTACTGACATGGCTTCTTCCATCGTCATCTGTCCAGCCGCAATCATATCCTGAAGATGAAGCCAGTAATTATGATCTCTGGTCACCTGCTGCATCTGATTTCCGCGGATAATATAGATCCGGCTGTCTCCCACAGATGCCCAGTAAAGCTTGTTGTCTTCTGCGATACAGGCTGCCATCGTTGTTCCAGAGCCTCTTCCGTCCGTTTTCGGAAATTCGTAGATTGCCCGGTCTATTGCCCGGATTCCCTGCTGAAAAAAATAAGGAATATTCAATTCCGGAACTTTTTCTACCCTTTGAAAGCCTTGCACCATCATCTGTATCGCTGTCTGACTTGCCCTGCCTCCGTCAGCCATTCCTCCCATACCGTCGCATACAAGTGCAAGAACTCTTGTCTTTTTGTTGGAGGCCAGTACTTTACTTTTCGTGATATATACGGCATCCTGCTGATACTTCCGGTTTCCGGTAGCTGTTCTGACCATCGTTGTCAGCTCCGGTACTTTCCGTTCAGTTTTTTTTGCAGAAGTACTCTGTCCGTCCATAATCTCATCATCTTTTCTTTTTCCAAACATATTTTTCTACTCCACCTCCAGATAAAATGTATAGACTGCCTTTGACGTCCGTATATAAAACCACTCGCCCCTGTCAAAATAGGCGCCCTTCCCTTTTTTTAATGTTCCTCTGCTTGTGAAAGTACAGTTAGAAGAATAATTTTTTATGTAAAACCTGTTGTTTCTGACATCATATTGCACCTTGCAGTGTACAGCGCTCACCTGTCTGTCACTTAACACAATCTGATTGGTCTGCGGCGCTCTTCCAATACAGAAAGTATAATCCGGTCCAATAGGATAACGCATATAACGCTCTCCTGTTTTCATCAAAATATAAGGTGTACTCAGCATTCCCATCTCTGTGAGAAATTCCCGCATACTTTTTGTCCGTTTCTTCCAGTCCTCTTTCAGCGCATGTTCCACTGCTTTGCTGATACGATAAGGAATATGCAAGTGCGGATTTGTCTGTTTATGAAGCGGAACCAATGTTGTCCCGGCGATACGGTCCGGTGCCTGCGGCGGCTTTGTACCTGTTACTAAATAATAATAAGTTGCCGCCAGCGCATAGACATCTGTCCAGGGTCCTTGCTTTCCGGTGCGGGAATACTGCTCAATCGGTGCAAAGCCCGGTTTTATCAAAACAGACATACTCTTATTTGAATTCATGGCATACATCCTTGTTGCCCCGAAATCGATAAGACGAATCTCTCCGTTTTTTAAGAGCATGATATTATCCGGTCCCATATCTCTGTGCAGAAGCATCTTCTCATGCACCTGCTGTGCGGCGATTCCGGCATTTTTTATAATCTTTCCCGCCATATCATACGGCATATATTTCATGTTTTTCTGTCTCATATAACCGCTGAGCGTATAACCGTCAACGTATTCCATGACCATATAGGCAGTTCCGTTTTCCGCAAAGAAATCTTTTACATTTACAACACTTGGAATATTCTGCAGTCTGTTCAGAATCTTTGCTTCATTGATAAAAACCTCCTGCCCGTGTCTGTATACCTTATTCTTTGTCTGACCGCCTGGTACGATTCTGATGCCTGCCTGTTCGCGCATGGCCCATTCTGCCGGAAAATATTCTTTTATCGCCAGCCGCTCCCTCTGCTTCTTATCGTAAGCCGCGTATGTAATGCCAAAACCGCCGATGCCAAGGACATTTCCAACAATATATCTTTTATGAAGCGTGATCCCTTCCGGCAGAACTCTGGCATCTTTTCTTCCCATTACCCTTAAGTTCCCCCGTTTATCTCTTCAACAGGCTGGTTCTTAGGCATATGGAAAACAATCTTTTCTCTTCCCACCGTTATAATGTCGCCGTCAAGGAGCATTCTGCGGCTCGTAATCTTCACTCCGTTTACAAATGTACCGTTTGTAGATTCCAGATCCTCTATATAACAGCCCATCTTATTTACTTCTACAACGAAATGCTGTTTTGACAGGCGATCATCGTCAAAGTAAATATTACAGATGTCTGAACGCCCTACAAACAAGCTTCCCTCTACATCCCATTCCACATCTTTGATCGCGCCTGACCGGTCTGTGATTGTCAGGCGGATTAATTTTCTGTCTGCTTTAATCAAATCATCCGGATTTACTTCCACAATCTTTACTGCTTTTTTTCTGATGATTCGGAGTGCGATGATTCCGATGATTACTACTAAGATGATAAGTCCGATCCACCAGTAAGCTTTTACAGTACTTTTTACAGCAGCAATTTTCGCATTTACTCCGTCTTCTATCCTGAACTCCACTGTGTCATCCATTTTGTTTGCATCCTGTGAGTCGTCCCGGATATTGCTGCATTTTAATACATAGTCTTGTTTATAAAAATCTTCCGTTACGGAGATTGTTACAATGGCTTCCTTTCCATTTGAAACTGCTTTTACCGATTCAATATTCCAGATTTTACCGTATTCTTTCTCTGTCTTTGTCTGGATTGCATAATTAGACTTTTCATTCGCATCAGCAAGATTTATACCATTCTCATCCTGCAGTTTAAACGTGACGGAATTACTGTTTACTTTTTCAACATCCCCCGCAATTACCGGAGCGCTTTCATCCGCTTCATAATCTGAATAATCAATGGATACCGCATCAACTGCAGAATTATCTACAGTCAGCTCAAGTTTTTCCTTTCCGGTGATCTTATTTGTCTGTGCGCCAAGATTTACCACATAGGTTTCCTTCTGCAAAATCTGGTCAATAGTCTGAAATGCTTTCTTTACCAGATTGGCCGACGAGTCAACACTGCAGTCATAGTAATATCCGCGGCAGTTCTTTTCAGCAAGGATCTTATTTCTTGTGTATTCTATCTTTTTATCTGCTTTCCCGGAATTTCTTTCCAGTAAGACACCGTACACCGGAACGTATGCCTCTTTTACTTCCTCTGCTGTGGACACCTTATCTATATCTTTTCCTTTAGAATCATCTTCACCGTCTGTCACAAGCAGAACAATCGTCCTTTTTGCCGGCGCTGTCTGAGATGCCAGAACTTCATTCAAAGAACGGTACAATACTGTCTTACTGTCCACTGAAGCCATATATTTAATATTTTTGATTTTTTTACAATCGGCAGTTTTTTGATCTTCTTCTGACGCATTTGCCGTTCTCCCAAGCACATTCTTTTTTTCTCCCGCCGCGCTTTTTGCCCCTACTGTATAAAGTGTCATTTCATCATCATTTTTTAATGATTTTCGCATCTTTATCAGCTGTTTTTTTGACTCATCAAACTGTTTCTTATTGACAGAGCCGGAATTATCTAATAGAATAATGTAACTGATACTTTCACCGCTGTTTTCAAAAGGTATGATCTCTCCCTTCCGGGTAAGACTTATCTCCCCGACAGTGCCGGATACTTCTGATGCCTCCTGCATCTTCGATCCAGTCATATAAGCTTTCACATTGGGCGCTTTTCCGATTGCCTGTTCAAGATTATACGGCGACTTGATATTTGCCGCTTTTACCGTATTCATATCTCCTCCCGATGACAGTAGCACACATATTGTTATCATCAGTACTATTCGTTTTCCCATGTTCTTCCCTCCCTGCAGAATGGTATAAACATTAATTTTGTCTCTCCGATCGTAATCATATTCCCGTCCTTAAGTTCTTTCGGATAACTTACCAGTTCGCCATTCAGATATACCAGATTCCCGCTTTCCGCAGACACAAAAAAAATATTCCCTTTCGGGTCATACACGATAGAACAATGTCTGTCTCTGGATATACTTTTATCATCAATCAACACCACATCCATAGAGGTACTTCGCCCCACAAAGTTTTTTCCCGCATGAAGCCGGTAATCCTTTCCCATCTCACTCCCATTCATACAGATCAGCCATCCAACAACCGGTCTGATAGCTGTCATACCGAAAAAGCCAAAGGAAATCGTCTTATCATCGTCATATGATGTTCCCTTTGAAACAGGCATTGTATGATTCACAGAGTTTCCTATGATGGCTCCCAGCTCCTCTCCTAATGATAAATCTGCCTCTGCTATGGATACTGTTCTGTCGTCTTCCACTATATCATCCAGACGAATGCTTAATTTTTCGCTCTCCTGTTTGCAGTGCGGACATGACCTGTTCACACTGGAATCATACCAATGTCCGTTCTTACATTTTGTTATCATTCTTTTTCATTTCCTTCCTCTATAATCAGCCTGCCTGTACATAAATAATCCATCATATTTCAATCATCATCGTATGAATACAGCAATTGCTGAATAATTATCCATATTGGTTCCTTTTCCATTTTCCAATACAACCTTTTCCATATTTTGAAGCCACTCCTGCGGCATACTGGATTTCTTTAATATTCTGCACATCATTTTTTCATCTATAAGTTCCCAAAAGCCATCGCTGCACAATAGAAAACTCGTATGTTTTGTAAGAGGTATCTGTGCGGATATCTGATATTTTGGTCCGTCCCATTCCGTTCCCATGACACGAAGAAGTCTGTTACGATCTTCATGATGCCTGATATCTTTATCTTTTATATCCCCGCGGGAGGCTAACATCTGAGGAACACTGTGATCTTTGCTCCTCAATATATACTTATACTTTTCAAAATGATAGATTCTGGAATCTCCGACATATCCGAACCTTGCATGATTACCCGAGACTGTAAGGCAAGTCACTGTTGTTTTCATAGAATCTTCTGCATGCTCCTGAATCTGCTTCTGCAATAACCCTGCCTGTGCTTGCATGATACTATCCTCAATCGATAAGGATTGTTCCAAAGAATTTTTTATCTGCTGTCCTACAAAATGAGAAGCTGCGTCCCCTTTCCCATGCCCTCCAAGACCATCGCATAGAATAAAACCTAATCTGTCAGGAGTAATAGAAATATCTATGTAATCTTCATTTACTTCCCTCTCCCCTCTGCTTGTTAAACT
>ERZ778517.1132-NODE-1132-length-21723-cov-6.372208_pt1 | contig 21723 bp, 23 predicted proteins | sample MGYA00510341_ERZ778517 | MGnify/ENA primary metagenome ERZ778517 (study PRJEB29527, sample SAMN07138964) | mouse gut metagenome | material: feces | host: mouse | place: China:Nanjing | collected 2016-01-25 ... | reverse complement strand
CCCCGAAAGCATAATTGAAGGCAGAAACACTAACTGCGCTGTCATCGTCAATTTCGCTTGATTTTTTATAATCAATCCTAAAATACTTCCAATGCTTAATGACACAATAATATATATGGCAAGTGCAAAAAAGAAAATCGGAAGTTGTGCTGGCAAAACTGCTTCAAATAGCACGGGAGCCAGCAGCACTATCACAGCACAGGCAACCATCAAATGTATAAATGCGGAAAGAAACATTGTAACAAGGCCTAGATAGATAGGCACTCCGTTTGCTTTATAGATTTTGTTTATGTCACTTCCATAAGTTTCAATCAGCGATGGCGGCAGTCCAATAAATGCCCCCATTGAAACACTCATCACAATCATAGATTGGCTGAGCGTACTTCTCATATCGGGCATAACAGAAGTGAAAATACCGCCCATAAGAAGAAAGAATATAAGCGGAATGATATAGCAGGTGACTAACAAAGATTTGCTTCGTATATCCAATTTCCACTGTAACGCAACGCCGTATAAAAACCCACTCATTCTGATCCCCTCCTTGTCATTTCCATAAAATGCTGTTCCAGTGTGCCACGGTCAACTTTAATATCTAACACATGATTTCCCTTTTGTTTCAATTCGCCAAGCAGTGCAATCAAAGTATCTTCAATATTGTCTGTTTCAAAAGTGCTGTCCCCCAGCAGCGTTTTGATATGGATAAAATATTTTTTCCCAACCTTGTCTGTGAGTTCCGAAGCTGTGCCGCAAAAAATGATATTTCCGTGATTTAAAATGGCAATACGGTCACATAAGGTTTCTACCTCCGCCATATCATGGCTTGCCAAAACAATTGTTTTTCCTTGTGATCTGAGCTTGCGGATTTGCTCATGAAGCGAAAGCCTGCCCTCAACATCAAGCCCCGCAGTCGGCTCATCAAGGAAAATAATATCTGGATTACTAATCAGTGCAAGTGCAAGATGCAGACGCCTTTTTTGCCCTGTGGATAGTTGGACATACTTCTTTTTTTCAATTTCTTTGATACCAAGAGTATTAAGCATAGAGTAGTCAATCTTTGCCTTATTCCATTTTGCAAACAGCTTTACAGCCTCCATTGGTCTGATATGGGCGGGCAGGGATGATGATTGTAGCTGAATCCCTATCTTCCCATTTACGATAATTGTACCGCTGTCGTATTTCTTCAAACCCTCGATACATTCCAGAGATGTCGTTTTTCCTGCTCCATTTACGCCAAGTAGAGAAAATACTTCTCCTTTTTCGATTTGAAAATTAAGTCCCTTAAGAACAATGTGACTGCCATAGCTTTTCTTTAAGTCACTAACTTGTATTGCAAGGTTCATTATTCCACCTCCTCAAACGGATTTATTCCGAGTTTTGAAAAATAAATTTGCAAAGCTGGCTCTAAATAGCCGTTTACGCTTTTTTGTCTTTCTTCCCAGGAATTTGCAGCTGTATCAATATTGCTTATTTCCATCAATTTTGGCAGCATACGTATATCGCCGTTTGTAAATTCCATAATCAAGCCCCAATATTCTTTTACAATCTGTTGACACTTTTCACTTTCGGGGAGCACATTTTCCTTTTGAAGTTGTATAATTTCATCGCTCAAACGATTAAATCTGTCCATAAAATTTAGAGCGCTTTCCTTATCAAAGTGATTACGGATATGGTCAAGCGTGTCATCATCGAAACGCTTAATAAGATAGTATAAGCTATTTTTCATTTGTAAATTGACAATAATGTCTGCATATTTTTTAAAATTGACTGTCTGCATTTGTAACACTTCTGCTTTTAACTGTTCCATTGCTGTCAAGGAAGCTGTTAGCTGCTCTATTTTCCTCCGAATGTCATCAGCCTGTTCCGTAAGAGCGTTTGCAACATCCGTCGGTGTTTCCAAAGAAATTAAGCGATGCTTTATATCTTCCAAAGAAAATCCTAATGATTTCAAGGATACAATCTGATGAAGCGTAACGAAATCTTTATCCGTATAAAGCCTGCGCCCGCCCTCGCTTTCTGCGGATGGAGAGAGCAGCCCCTCTTTGTCGTAATATTGCAAAGTGCGTACAGTGATTCCCATTTTTTTCGCTGCTTCGCCGACTGTCATATATCCATCTGGAATTGCTCTGTATTTTGCCATAGCTTTTACCTCCTGAAACATATTATAAATCATTACGCAGCGTCACAAGCAAGCCCTAAAATAAAATTTTTAGACGGCAAAGAGAATACCCATAGAATGAATGTGTGACGCATTTACGTTTTTTGTTGACTTTGCTTTTGGCTAGTATATAATAAGGTTACAAGTATGGAACAGTTTCTAAAAATTGGCAGACTCCGTTTATAGCAATCGGCTTAATGGCAGATAAATGGCGTCGTATGTCAGTTTCAAAATCATGGGGGCAGTTGTTATGGATATACAAAAATTTAATTGGCTTAGGGAACCTGGGGAATATCATATAGAAGAGAACCGGATTGAGATTGTAACCCAGCCGAATACGGATTTGTGGCAGCGTACATACTACCATTTTCGAAATGATAACGCTCCGGTATTTCAGATGGAGACAGATGAAAAGTATTTTAGTTTTGTTGTAAAGACGGATTTTACGGACAGCCATCACCGCTTTGACCAGTGCGGTATCGTCATGTATTTAGATTCTGAAAACTGGCTGAAAGGGTCTGTTGAATATGAGAACGACGAATTTCAGCATCTTGGAAGCGTCGTGACAAACAACGGTTATTCTGACTGGGCAACAACGGAGATTTGCGCGGATGTGAAATCCATGTGGTATCGTTTTAGCAGGCGTGAAAGCGACTACTGTATTGAATGTTCCGAGGACGGCATCCGTTTTAAGCAGATGCGGATTTGCCATATGGAAAAAGGCGGCGGGAAAATAAAATTCGGGATTTATGCCTGCTCGCCGGAGGAGTCTTCTTTCCGGGCAGTATTTTCTGATATGTCAATGGGCGAATGCCAGTGGCAGGCACATGACGGGCAGAAGCCAGATGCCGTTTTTGAATGAAAGATGGGGACAAAATACATGACAGAAAAAGAAAAAATGCAAATGAAACTGTTCACAAATTTAGAGCCATATATGATGTGCATGGGGGCAGCTATAGCATCTTTTATTGGTAAAATTTATTATTCACTTGATGCGCTTTCTTATCTAATTACTCCCAAACGCAGACAATGCTGGTAAGGAGAGGAGAGAATGTATGGACTGGACAAAATTAAATGTAAAAGAAGTTGTTTATTACTGTAAATCATCAGAAGTTGATTTTAACTGTTCGCCATTTTCCCTGCAGATGGAGGAATTAGTTTTAATGTTTCATTATTATGGGATAGGACAGTTTACAGTAACGGATATACAGGACTTTTATGATAAAATGCAGATTCCAGAAGTAAGAAGTGAAGGACTGCTCAGACCGATGCCTGGTAAAATACGAAAAGCTATGGAGCAGATGCAGAATATCAAATTTGTTGATGATAATACCTTTGAGATTGTCCAGGCTGTGAAAGGGCATTTTCTGCCGTTTGATACCAGTATTTATTCCGGTGAGATAGAAAAAGGATATCAGACAGGAATTGCAAGGAGCAGGATTGAAAGCTATTATGAAAAGTACCGTGATGTTTTGGACTTCTAAACTAAGGGAGGACTGACCAATGAAAATTATTGAATATTTCAATAGTGACCGGCAGGTGCACTGGCTAAGCCAGATAAAGAAAAGTGACTGGGGAGCCGGACAGTATCTATACCAGCTGCTGGATGAAGGGAAGCTACAGGATGCTGTAGGCGAAAACGTAAAGGTATTGCTGCTCACAGAGGGGGACGAACTTATTTCGTTTTGTACCTACGCCGAAAAAGACGATATACAGCCGACAGACCTGACCCCGTGGATTGGATTTGTGTATACTTTTCCCAAATACAGGGGACACCGCCATATCGGAAAATTGTTCTCGGAAATCGAGGGCATTGCCAAATCCGAGAATGTGCATGAGCTGTACATATCAACAGACCATACAGGGTTATATGAGAAGTACGGATTTACATTTTTCCAGACAATGACCGATATTGGCGGCGGACTATCAAGAGCATACAGGAAGCATGTTGGTTAAATTCCTATTCTTTTTTGCCAAGCGTTTTAACACAGATAACGACTACAATCGCAGTAGCAATCATAAATCCTGCAAAAAATACAGATGGGTTGGCGACCCATTCCCAAAAATGAAAATGCCCAATAAAATACGCCGCAAAAAATATCAGATAAACCGCAATTGCATACAGGATACAGCCGGAAATCTGCCGCTGTTTTTGTTCCCGTACAAGCATCTGCTGCTGCTGTTTTTCCAGTATGTCTGTTTTTACTGATAAATCATCGATCTCGGATGATTTTAATAGATAATCGGTAGTGACATCAAAAATTGCGCTTAATGCCACTATCTTGTCCAGTTCCGGTGTCGCCTGTCCGCTTTCCCATTTTGAGACAGACTGCCTTGATACATCCAGCTTTTCGGCAAGCTGCTCCTGTGTCAGATTGTTTGCTTTTCTAAGTGTTAATAGTTTTTCTGAAAAGTCCATATGTTTCTCCTCCTTGTTTTGATACTTAAATCATATCAGAAACCACGCGGATTAACTATATTGCTGTCTGTACATCTGCGCAACCGTAGGTAGAAGTTTAATAACAAATGTGCGACAATTACAAAAATGGAGGAAAAGAGAAAGCCGGTGGGTATAAGTTCATTCCCCGAATTGGACAGAAAAAATATAGATATCGAAACCCATGGCGCTGCCTTTTTCGATTTCCATGTTACATTATTTTCGAAATAGAATTTGTATTCAATCCAAATATATGTTATGATACGATAAAAAGTGTAGTAAAAGGAGGAGCAGAACATGGCAGTATTCAGCGGTCTGGAAGATATGGATGAGCTTGAGGCAAAAAAGCAGCATCAGCAGGATCAGGAAATCGATGATATCATCAGGATGCTTGACAGCAAGACGGAGAACGGCGTGAGCCGCATCAAGGTGAATGTGTCCGACGAGCAGCAGGAGGGAACCGTCAACACGCAGTACCACCACGGACGCTGTGATGTGGGCAGCCCATGGTCAAAAGGGACTGTCAGGAATTTCGGATGCGATTAAAGTATAGATAAAAATATTAAAAAAGAGATGAGGAACGGTTATGGCACTGAACAAAAAACCTGTGACAGGCATGAAGGATATCATGCCGGAGGAAATGCAGATTCGCGACTACGTAATCAATGTAATCAAGGAAACATATGGTAAATTCGGATTTACCCCGATGGAAACCCCCTGTATGGAGAATATCGAAAATCTCAGCAGCAAGCAGGGCGGCGAAAATGAAAAACTGATATTTAAAATCTTAAAAAGAGGAGAAAAGCTCAATCTTGAATCGGCGCAGTCAGAGTCTGATGTCGTTGATTTTGGGATGCGTTATGACCTGACTGTCCCCCTCGTGAGATATTACTCCAACCATGCCAATGAGCTGCCTTCCCCATTCAAGGCATTGCAGATTGGAAATGTATGGCGGGCAGACAAGCCACAGAAGGGCAGATACCGCCAGTTTATGCAGTGCGACATCGACATACTCGGCGAGGAGTCCAATCTCGCGGAAATTGAGCTGATCCTTGCAACGACGACCACACTGGGAAGACTGGGATTTAAAAATTTCCAGATTCGGATCAATGACCGCAGGCTCCTTAAGGCTATGGCAGCCTACAGCGGTTTTGCGGAGAAGGATTTTGATGATGTGTTTATTACATTGGATAAGATGGACAAGATTGGCATGGAAGGCGTGGAACGCGAGCTGATTGCGAACGGATATGACAATGGCAGCGTTGCAAAATACCTCGCACTGTTCCGGGACATGAATGCGTCAGAGGACACCCTGTCCTTTATCGAGGAAAAAATGACCGGATTTCTTGACGAGGAAGTCAAGATGGGATTCCGTGAGATTATTGAGAGCGTCAATGCCACAAAGGATGACTGCTTCCAGCTTGTCTTTGACCCGACCCTGGTGCGCGGCATGTCCTATTATACAGGTACCATCTTTGAAATCATGATGCCGGAGCTCGGCATCAGCTGTGGCGGCGGCGGGCGCTATGACAGGATGGTCGGCAGGTTTACGGGAAAGGATGTACCCGCATGCGGCTTTTCCATCGGCTTTGAGCGCATTATTCTGATTCTGATGGAGAGCGGCTTCAAGGTTCCGAACCAGAATAAAAAGACGGCATACTTGATTGAGAAGGGTGTGTCCGGTGACAGGCTCTGTGAGATTATCGCGGAGGCACAGCGTGAGCGGCAGGACGGCACACAAGTACTTGTGGCACGTATGAATAAGAATAAAAAGTTCCAGAAGGAACAGCTCACCGCCGAAGGGTATGAGGAGTTTAAGCAGTTCTATAAGGAAACGCTGAAAAATTAGAAAAAGCTGGGGAACAGGAAGCCGAAGGCTGAACTGTTACAAGGCTGGCGGGATATTGTCAGGATTGGGAAAGAAAAATGGAAATCAAGAACAAAAGAAAGAAAAAAGCGCTTGCACTTGAAATCATAGAACGCCTCAAAAAGGAATATCCGGAATCAGACTGTACACTTGACTACAATGAGGCGTGGAAGCTGCTGGTCAGTGTGCGCCTTGCGGCACAGTGCACTGATGCAAGGGTCAATGTGGTGGTGCAGGGACTGTATGAAAAATATCCGACAATCGAGGCGATTGCGGATGCCGACGTGGAGGACATTGAACGCATTGTCAAGCCCTGCGGGCTTGGGCACAGCAAGGCGCGGGACATCAGCGCCTGCATGAGGATGCTCCGCGACGAATATGACTGCAAGGTTCCGGATAGTTTCGACGAGCTGTTAAAGCTTCCGGGAGTAGGGAGAAAGAGCGCAAACCTTATTGTGGGGGATGTGTTTGGCAAACCGGCAATTGTGACGGATACACACTGCATCCGGCTGACAAACCGTATGGGGCTGGTAGATAACATCAAGGAGCCGAAAAAGGTGGAGATGGTTTTGTGGGAACTGATTCCGCCGCAAGAGGGGAACGGCTTTTGCCACAGGCTTGTTGACCATGGACGTGAAATCTGTACGGCAAGGACAAAGCCGTATTGCGATAAGTGCTGTCTCAGTGATATCTGTAAAAAGAATCTATAAGCCATCACGACTAAAAAAGAGTGTATATACACTCTTTTTTAGTCGTGATGCGGATGCGCACCAATTGTATTGATTGCTGTCACAACAGCAGTAAGGATTTCTGTTTTTGCCTGCGTGGATGAGGTATTCAGTTTATGAAATAAAGCACCGGTATTCGTTCTGACATAGTTGGGCTTTAATCTGTTCAGTGCATAGGTAGCCATATCCAGCCTGCATTTTTCACATGCGCAGATATTTGGCATTGTGGGAAGCAGTTGGTTTAACTGGTACTCCACATCATCCTCCATGATATTTTTTAAGCCTTCCATATTCCTGCCTCCTTTATTTGTTATTAGGACTTTTCAATAAAACTATATATAATATGTTAGTACAAAATTGTCGGATAATCAATACAATTTTTGGAATTTTCACATATTATCGCATTTTTGTACGAAATTTATGGAAATTAGCAATTTTCATTGACAGAAATGCGAATAAACTATAAAATTTATTTGGCATCTAAAAATTTTAATCGAAAGAGGAAACGAAAATGTCAATATTTAATAGAATTTCAGACATACTAAAAGCAAATATCAATGATTTACTGGACAGGGCAGAAGACCCGGAAAAAATGGTAAAACAGATAATTGCTGATATGGAAGAGCAGGTCCGCGATGCGACAGAGGCGCTTGGGCAGGCCATGGCAAGTGAAAAACAGGCATACGCGCAGCTCGAAAAAGCAAAGCAGAATTCCAGGGAATGGGAAGACAAGGCGAAACTGGCAATCAATGCGGGAAATGAGGAGCTTGCAAGGAAGGCATTGACGTCCAAGGTTGAAGTGGACAAGAATATACAGGCATTTCAGGCATCCTATGACCAGATTGCAGCGCAGACAAGTGAACTCCATTCCAGGGTTGAAGTGCTCAGGCAGAAGCTCGAGGAAGCAAGGCAGCGGCAGAATATGCTCATAGCGCGGGCAAAGATGGCAGATGCAACAGAAAATGTGGCGACGGCAATGACAGAAACCGACCCCAACAGTGCATTGGCAAAGCTGGAAAAGATGGAGCGCAAGGTCGAGGATAAGGAGGCAAGGGCAGAAGCGTTTGCGGAAATGTCAGGTGAGACCGTGTTTGCCAAGGATGAATTTGCGGAGCTTGAGACGAACCAGGCTGTCGATGCCGAGTTGCAGAGACTTATGAAGGAAATGAGCGGCGGAATATAAAATTTAATCAGAAAACAGGATGGGAACCCAAATGCTGGAGCAGGAAAAGCTTATCTTTCATCCGATAACAATGGATGACAAGGACTGGATTGACGAAAAGCTGAAGGAGGACAATCTGGGTGCATGTGAATATACCTTCGCCAATAATTTTATCTGGGCAGGGGTATACGGAATACAAGTTGGGAAGGTGCATGACTGCGGAGTCATCCGATATAAGGAACAGATGAATTACAAGTACTCTTTTCCGTTTGGAAATGGAGACAAACGGGCAGTGATAGAACTTTTAAAGGGAATTTGTGCCGCACACGGACACAGGCTTGGCTTATATCCTGTTGATGAAAATGACCGTCTGCAGCTGACAGGCTGGTTTCCCGGTGAATTTGAGATAACGCCGGACAGGGACAAGTATGATTATGTGTACAGTGTAGAAAAGCTTTCCTCATTAAGGGGGAAGAAGCTTCATGGAAAGCGGAATCACATTGCGCGTTTTATGGACGACGGCGATTGGAATTATGAAAAAATGTCAAAAGAAAATATATCAGAATGCCGTAAAATGGCGAAAGAGTGGATTTCCATGCGCTCAGACAAATGGAATGAAGAGATGGCACAGGAGATTGGCGTTCTGGATGTTGCATTTGACCATTTTGGGGAGCTGAAGCTCAGGGGAGGTGTACTGTACAAAAATGAAAAGATTGTGGCATTCACAATTGGTGAACCGTTAAATGATGATACATTTGTAGTGCATTTTGAGAAGGCATTTCCGGATTTGCAGGGCGCATACCCCATGATAAACCAGCAGTTTGTGCTTCATGAAGCGCAGTCGTTTGCGTATGTAAACCGGGAGGAGGACACGGGCGATTTAGGACTCAGGAAAGCAAAATTATCCTATTATCCAGATGTCCTGGTGAAAAAGTATGATGCGGTAGAGAGTCATGTGGTTTTTGCGTGTGAACGTGACAGAGAAGATGTCATGCACATTTGGCGCTGTTGTTTTGGCGATAGTATTCCGTATATAACGATGTATATGGAAAACCGTTTCAGGATTGATAATATGCTTGTAATATATGAGGACGGACATCCTGTGTCGATGGCAAGCTTTCTTCCGGTGCAGATAATCATAAATGGAGAGAAGACGCATGCCCGGTATGTTTATGCAGTCGCGACCCTGCCGGCGTACAGGGGAAAAGGCTATGCCTCTGAAATCTTAAGGCATGGTGCGGATAAGTATAAGGAGCCGCTGATATTGCAGCCATCTGACAAAGAATTGTGCCAGTATTATATGGAACAGGGGTTTGAGACGGCATTTTGTGAAAGCCCATGCTGGATATTCAACAGGGGAGGTACCAAACAGGCAATTGCGCCGGACACGCAATGTACTTGCCTGAAGGCGGCAGAGTGTTCTGAAAATGTATTACAATTTGATACACTTGGGGATTGGATGGTTTCCAATGTTGATGAAAAGGAGTACAAGGCTGTCCGTGACCGTTTTTTTGAGCGGGAAGGGTACGTGGAGTGGGATGAGGAAGCGCTTGCCTATGCAATAAAGGAGAATGCATTTTGTAACGGGCACACGTTTTTGCTTTCGAAAGAGACAGAAAACGGAACCCCGAAAAAGGCAGTACTGATGTTTCGTGTTGAAAAATGCAGGCTTCATGTCATGGAGACAACGCTCGACGAGGAGGCGCTTCAGGATATTTTGCCAGAGCTTCTCGATGCGACGGGAGCTTCACTTGCATATGCGGCGAACGTGGGAGGAATGATTTTACTGCCAGGGCGATTAAAGCTTTGGGATCACCGAGAGGGATATCTGGGGCTGACATTAGGATAGAATAAAAAAAATCAACTAAAATGATTAATTTTAACTGTTGTATTCTGTCCGGAATGATGGTACCATATAACCACAAATAAAAAATAAAAGGCGATGAAAAGAAGTAGTAACTGCATGGAGCATTCCAGAGAGCTGCCGTCCGGTGCGAGGCAGTATGCAAAGTACAGCGAACTCATCTTGGAGCTTTGTGTTTGAACGGACGCTGGCGTACAGCCGGACTGTCAGTAGGATACAGCGGTTTCCCACCGTTATCAGGGGAAGGCATGATAGTGCTGATGAGTGCATGTTCTGACATGAAGTAGAGTGGTACCGCGAAAGAATAGTGATGATAATAGAAAGTCTTTCGTCTCTACAACGGTAATGTTGTGGAGTCGGGGGACTTTTTAATTGCTCATTACCGGAATATAGAAACTATAAACAGGAAAATGGGAGGATTTGAACATGAAAAACGCAGCAAAATACGAAAAATCATATTTTTTACCGCCTGTCTGTACATACGACTGGGTCAAGAAGGATGCGATTACGGAACCGCCTGTATGGTGTTCTGTCGACCTGAGGGATGGAAACCAGGCATTGATTGAGCCGATGAGCCTGGATGAGAAATTACAGTTTTTTGAGATGCTTGTGGAGATTGGATTTAAGGAGATTGAGGTCGGATTTCCGGCAGCATCAGAGACAGAGTACGAGTTTATGCGCGCGCTGATTGAGCGGGACATGATACCGGATGATGTGACCGTGCAGGTGCTCACACAGGCGAGGGAGCATATTATCAAGAAAACGTTTGAGGCAGTCAAGGGTGCGCCGCACGCGGTGATTCATCTCTACAATTCCACATCAGTTGCACAGCGGGAGCAGGTATTCCGGAAAAGCAAAGAGGAGATTAAGAAAATTGCGACAGACGGCGCGGAGCTTTTGAAAAAACTTGCGTCGGAGACAGATGGGAATTTTTCGTTTGAGTACAGCCCCGAGAGCTTCCACGGAACAGAGGTGGACTATGCGGTTGAAGTATGCAATGCCGTGCTTGACATTTGGCAGCCGACGGCAGATAAGAAAGCAATTATCAATATTCCGACAACTGTTGAGAATGCCATGCCGCATGTGTTTGCGACACAGGTGGAATATATCCATAAAAACCTGAAGTACAGGGATGCAGTGGTGCTTTCCGTTCATCCGCACAATGACCGTGGCTGTGGTGTATGTGACGCCGAGTTCAGCGTCCTCGCAGGGGCTGACCGTGTGGAAGGAACCCTTTTTGGAAACGGTGAACGGACAGGAAACGTTGACATTGTCACTGTGGCGATGAATATGTTTTCCCATGGTGTGGACCCGAAGCTTGATTTTTCCAACATGTCAGAGATAAGGGAGAAATATGAGACCTTCACGCGCATGAGGGTGCATGAGAGACAGCCATATTCCGGGGATCTTGTATTTACGGCATTTTCCGGTTCGCACCAGGATGCCATAGCAAAAGGGATGCAGTGGCGGGAGGATAAGAACACAGACAAGTGGACAGTGCCATATCTTCCGGTTGACCCCAAGGATGTGGGCAGGAATTACGATGCGGACGTAATCCGTATCAACAGCCAGTCGGGAAAGGGCGGTGTGAACTATATCCTGAAACAAAATTACGGTATATCCCTCCCCTATGCAATGCGGGAAGAAGTAGGGTATCTTGTGAAGGATGTTTCCGACCAGGAACACAAGGTGCTTTCTCCACAGTGGGTTTATGACATTTTCTGTGAAAATTATGTGGATAACACGCCGATGTTCCAGATTAATGAGTGCCATTTCAAGCAGATAGACGGCATTATGGCAGAGGCAGTGATTATCTGCGGTGACAAAAAGACAACCGTGGATGCGAACGGAAACGGGCGGCTGGATGCAGTCAGCAATACCATCAAACAGTATTTCGGTATCAGTTATCAGCTGTCTGACTATGAGGAGCACGCGCTCACAAAAGGCTCGTCCTCAAAAGCAATAGCATATGTAAGCGTTACCTGCAATGGCGAAAAATTCTGGGGAGTTGGTATGGATGATGACATTATCAAGGCATCCATCCATGCACTTTGTGTCAGTGTCAACAAGCTACCGCAGATTTGCGACAAGGCAGTGTGCCAGGATGAACGCCTGATGGAAATTATGAATTATCTTCAGGCAAATTATCAGGCAATTGCGCTGAGTGATGTGGCGGAGCATTTTCATTTGTCAGAGCCGTACCTGAGCAAATATATTCACAAAAAGTCAGGAAAAACCTTTGGGGACATTGTAATTAATATTCGTTTGAAAAAAGCAAAAACGCTGCTTCGGAACGGAAATATGACAGTTGAGAATGTGGCGATGGCAGTAGGCTATCCCAATGTGGAACATTTTAACCGCATATTTAAAAAGAAAATGGGAATGACGCCTGTCCAGTACAGAAAAGGCGGACAGGAAAAACGAAGTTAGGGATACGTATGAGGGAAGAAATAAGAAATTTACTTGCACAGCATGCTGATTTGAATTATAAAGAGTTTTCGGCAGGTCTTATCCCCGGGGCAAAGCCCCTTGTGGGGGTAAGACTGCCACAGCTGCGGAAAATAGCAAAGGATATTGCGAAAAAGGACTGGCGCAGGGAGGTTGACAGCCGTGATTCGGAATATGCGGACATTTATTTTGAGGAGACGATGCTCCGTGGGATGATTATCGGTTATGGAACGGCACAAAAGGGCTTTCCCTGTGACAAAGGACTGGAATATCTGGTAAAGTTTATCCCATGTATTGACAACTGGTCCGTCTGTGACAGCTTTTGCAATTCGTTTTCATTTGCCAATCGGTATCGCGCTGAAGTCTGGGATTGTCTGCAGACGTATCTTTATTCGGATAAAGAATACGAGGTGCGGGCAGCCCTGATACTGCTTCTAAGCCAGTACCTGAAATATGATACCGCCAACAAAAAGGTGCCTAGAAACAGGAGCGTGGCAATAACGGATATAGAGGACAGTCCCGCAAATCAGGAAAAGTCTGTCAGCATAAAGGCGCATTATCCGTATCTTGAGAGAATACTGGGCACTGTAAACAGGAGATTTGACCAGGGGTACTATGCACAGATGGCGGCTGCGTGGCTTTTGGCAGAGACCTTTGTCTGTTTTCCATATGAGACAAACCAGATGCTTGCGGGGGCGTGTGAACTGGATGCATGGACGTACAATAAGGCGCTTCAGAAGATACGTGAGTCCCTGAATCCTGACAAAGAGGTAAAGGAATATATAAAAAGCCTGAAAAGATGATGACAAATGACAGATTTAATGGTAAAATCTTTCATTATATCAAATGATAATCACTGGAGGAGTCAGATGGGCAGTTTTAAGGAAAGTCTTTATGAAAAGAAAAGTTTTATTTACCAGATTGGTGACGAATATTATGCAATCGGGGCAAATACATTTGCGAAGGTAACAGATTCACAGGAGCTTGACAACATAGAACTTTTGCAGAATGCAGCTGACAAGGGGAACGAAAGGCAGATTGTAAAGTATCTTGAAAAGATTATGCGGATTGCAAATTCTTACCGGGGGGATGCGAAAGAGCACTATAAAATACAGGACAGGCTTTTTAGGGTGATTGACCAACTGGAAGCACATGATGAAGCGGCATTTAAGACGCTTCAGGAGCAGGTATTCCGCTTTGACGAACTGTGTGAAAAATATCAGCAGCAAATATAGGAAAGAATGTAAAACAAATGTAATTTTTTTTTCTTGTATGGACAAATTCAAATAATTGTGTTATGATAACAAACGTAATATTCATAATTAATTTTTAGCACCCGTAGTCTAATGGATAGAACGAAGGCCTCCGACGCCTTTAATGCAGGTTCGATTCCTGTCGGGTGCATTTCCTTGAAAAGGATTGATGCACGTATGTGTTATTGCTTATAAGGAACTGTTCGGAAGTATCCTGTGCGGGCTGCATGGGTTATTTCCGGACAGTTCCTAACTGTAAGGGACAGGTAGTCGGCGGGGGAGATTTGGCAGTGACAGATAGGAGTAGAAATGGATAACAGGAAGAAAAAAAGAAACAGGCAAAAAAATAAACCAATTTCCAATGATAACACAAAACAGTTAAATGCAAAGCCGCAACAGATGGAGGAAGAGCCAAAAAGCGAACCGAAAAATGGGATGGCAGACACAGCCAGTACAAATGAAAAGCCTGATAAAATAGAAAATACTACAGAAATGAACAAAGATATCGGCGAAGTCAGACAAAGTGCAAAAGAAGATGTTCAAAAGGCAGACAACCAGCCGCAAAAAAATAAGACGGAAAAATCGAATGAAACAGAGAAAAAGGATACGGTCAGTCCGGCAAAGCTGGCTGAAAAAGTGAGGCAGGAAAACCGTTCAGAGTCAGCTGTCAGGAATGCCATTATGCAGCTAAGGGAGGGAAATATCAAAGAAACGGCATTGAAAGCAGCAAAAATCTTACTTCCGGCTGCTGCATGTATAATTGTTATCGCAGTGATTGTTTCATATATTGGTTCCCAAAGGACAAGGGCAGTCGAGAATCCTGGTTCGGATTTAGAGGCAGACGGAGAGACAGTCACACTCAGTGATAAGCCGCTGGAGGAGAATGCGTACAGTAGCGTCAATGAGCTGATGAATACGTTTTACAAGGCTCTGGCAGACGGTGATATGGAGACAGTAAGGGCAATTAAGGATTATAATGATGACAAGGAAATTATCACTTATGAGAAAAAGAGTGAGTTTATTGAGTATTATGATAACATTAACTGCTATACGAAGCCGGGGCTGAGTGACAACACGTATTTTGCATATGTCACATATACTGTAAAGATACAGGATATCGAGACAAAGGCACCCGGACTCAACGCATGGTATGTCTATACTGCGGAGGATGGAAGCCTTAAGATAGACGGAGACACGGAAGAGAATATCAAAGCGGCGTTTAAGCTTGTCACAAGCCAGGATGATGTCGTTGACCTGTATAATAAGATAGATGTAAGCTATAAGGAGGCAGTGGCGGCTGACGAGGCGCTCAGCGCGTTTTTGGAGGAGCTTCCTGTTCAGATTAAGACATCCGTAGGCGAGGCGCTGGCACAGCTTGAGACCCAGGAAGATAATGCTGAGACATCCCAGACAGAGGAAACGCAGCCATCAGGCGGCGAGCAGACACAGCCGGCGGAGTCTGAAACTCCGGGCGAAGTGGAGGAACAGCCGCAGAATCAGGTTGTTAACCAGATTGTGCGGGCAACGGATACCGTGAATGTGCGGTCTTCGGACAGCGAGGAAGCGGATAAGATTGGCAAGGTTCAGTCAGGCACAGAGCTTACGCGCGTTGAGGAACGGGTTAACGGATGGAGCAAGGTTATTTTTGAGGACAGGGAGGCATACATAAAGAGTGACTACCTTGAAGTCGTAACGACTGAGGTGACGGCAGAGCCCATTGGTACGATAACAGCCCTGACAAACGTAAACGTCAGAAGCCAGGCAAGTCAGGAATCTGCAAAGCTTGGTACGGCGCAGGCCGGAACGGCATATGACCTGCTTGAGGATCAGGGTGAGTGGTTCAAGATAAATTACAATGGTTCAACAGGTTTTGTTAAGGCAGAGTTTTTTGAAAAGTAATAAATTTTGGAAAATTTATTGAAATATCATACATAAATTGTTTATAATGGAGTTGTGTCTAAATGCAGACCCATGTAGCATTGTGCTACATGGGTCTGCATTGTAAATGGTCAGACTGGTGTCGGCACACCGCACGAAAGGTAAGGGATTGTGTATGTTTAATCAAAAACGAGTTGGAATCATGGGAACTGGTAAAATTGCAGGAGTCATGGCAGGTACAATCAAAAGGATGAAAAATGTAAAATGTCATGGCGTGGCGTCCAGGAGTGAGGAACGAGCACAGAAATTTGCGGAAGAGTATGGGATAAAGGTGGCATATACTTCTTATGAAGAGATGGTACTTGATGACAAGATAGATTTAATTTATATAGCAACGCCGCATTCGGAACACTATGCGAATATGAAATTATGTATCGAGAATGGAAAGAATGTGTTGTGTGAAAAGGCATTTACGGCAAATGCGGCACAGGCGGAGGAAATTTTGGCGCTTGCAAGGGAAAAAGGTGTGTTTGTGGCAGAGGCAATGTGGACGAGGTATATGCCGATGCTTACGACGATAAAGGGCATAATTAACTCAGGCATAATTGGCGAGCCGACAATGCTCACGGCAAATCTGGGGTATCCGGTATCCGACAAAAAGAGGCTGACAGACCCGGCGCTTGCAGGAGGGGCTTTGCTGGATTTGGGTGTATATACACTTAATTTTGCATCCATGATTTTTGGCAGGGAGATTGAAAAGACAGAGTCTTCCTGTATTTTGACCGATTTGGGAGTGGATGCGAGTGAGAGCATTACGCTGAAATATAAGGATGGCAGAATGGCAGTCCTGAACTGTACAATGAATGCAGTCAGTGACAGACGGGGTGTTGTGTATGGACCAAAGGGGTACATTGTAATTGAAAATATCAATAATTTTGAGTCCGTAACCGTATATGACACGGGCTACAAGCCGGGAAAGCCAGTGAAGGCTCCCAGACAGATTACTGGCTATGAATATGAGGTATACTCGTGCCTGGAAGCAATTGAAAAAGGCGAGAAAGAGTGCTGGGAGATGCCGCATGAGGAAACGCTTCGCATTATGCGGCAGATGGACGGGCTTCGGGCGGACTGGGGTGTTGTCTTTCCTTTTGAGAAAGAGCTTCCCGAGGGGATGGAGCTTCCCACAGGGATGGAACTTCCTGAGGAAAAAGCAGAGATCTTAACCGGTGAAGTAGAAGACACTGTGAAAGGGGACACAGATATTCTGGCATAAGCTGTTAAAAACTGGCAATACTATAGTTATCGAATCATTTTGTTAATTAAGCAGCGAAGGGAAGATAACTATGAAAAAAGATGACCAGGAAATTTTAAAGGAAGTACAGAAAAATTCCAGTATGGCAATGAATGCGATTGATACGATATCGGAGAAGGTTCAGGATAGGGAGCTGCAGCATGAGCTGTCAAAGGAGAGGTTATTATACTCTGTCATACAAAATAAGGCGACGGACAGACTTCAGAGTGAGCGGGCAGAGGGGTATCATGCCAGCACGATGCAGGACATGATGCTCAAGGGTGGAATACAGATGAATACCCTTACGAATTGCAGTGCCAGCAAAATTGCCGAACTTATGATACAGGGAAGCAGCAGGGGGCTGACCAACATGTGGAAATCCATTAACCATCATCAGAATTCAGGCAATACATCGATGGAAGTTGCAAAAGAGCTGATGGATTTTGAGACGAAGTCCATCGAGAGGCTCAAAAAATTTTTATGATAATATCTCTTCACTGTGGGACGAACGGTATGAAAGGATACGGAGATGACCAGATTAAATAAATACCTTGCAGAATGTGGAATATGCTCAAGACGGAACGCAGATAAACTGATAGAAGAAGGCAGGGTATGCGTAAATGGTCAGAAAGCCGTGAACGGCATGCAGGTTTGTGACAGGGACATCATAGAGGTAAACGGAAGAAAGGTAAAAACAATTTCTGCGAAAGTCGTTCTTGCATACAATAAGCCGGTCGGGGTTGTCTGCACGGAGAAAGACAGGCATGCGGAAAGGACAATCGCCGAAGCGGTAAAATATCCAATAAGGCTTACTTATGCGGGACGCCTTGACAAGGAGTCTGATGGGCTGATGCTTATGACAAATGACGGAGCATTGATACAGCATATGATGAAAGGGGCAAACGGTCACGAAAAGGAATATGTTGTCAGGGTGGACAGGGAACTGACCGATAGCTTCCTTTCCGGAATGTCACAGGGTGTATATCTAAAGGAGCTGGACAGGACAACGCGCCCCTGCAAATTGGAACGTGCTGGCAAATATACATTTAGAATAACGCTCACGCAAGGGCTGAACCGACAGATTCGCCGGATGTGCGGCGCCTTTGGCTATCAGGTAAAATCCCTTACGCGTATCAGGGTGCTCAACATAGAACTGGCGGGATTAAAAAGCGGCGAATACCGGGAACTGAAAGGCGATGAGCTGTCAGGGTTATATCGTCTGTGTGGAATGCCTGACAAAGAAGGCGGATTTTGAAATTTGAATCAATAAATTTGGAGGAATATATGGAAGAAAACAATGAAGCGATACATAGAATGAAAGAACTTGTGGGGAAGCTCCGGGAGGCTTCGAAGGCTTACTATGCACAGGACAGGGAAATCATGAGCAACCTTGAGTATGACAGGTTGTGTGATGAGCTGGCGGCACTGGAACAGGAGACAGGGATGGTTCTGGCTGGAAGCCCTACAGTCAGCGTGGGATATGAAGCGGTGGACGAACTGCCCAAGGAGGCACATGAAAGTCCGATGCTGTCACTTGGAAAGACGAAGGACAGGGAGGAACTGAAAAGCTGGCTGGGAGACAAGGAGGGACTGCTGAGCTGGAAGCTGGATGGGCTTACAATTGTTCTCACGTACCAGAATGGAGAATTGCTGAAGGCCGTCACCCGTGGAAACGGCGAAGTCGGTGAGGTGATTACCAATAATGCAAAAGTGTTTCAGAATATTCCGTTCCGCATCAGGTATCAGGGAGAGCTGGTTCTCAGGGGAGAGGCAGTGATTACGTACCATGATTTTGAGGAAATCAACAGCCATATCGAGGATGTTGATGCAAAGTATAAGAATCCGCGCAATCTTTGTTCTGGTTCGGTCAGGCAGCTGAACAATCAGATAACCGAGGAAAGAAATGTCAGGTTTTATGCATTTGCCCTTGTGAAGGCAGATGGCGTTGATTTTGGGAACTCCCGGGAGAAACAGTTTGTTTTTTTGAGGGAACAGGGATTTGATGTCGTGGAATTCCAGAAGGTCAATGCAGGCAATGTCACGGATGCAGTTGATGATTATGAGAAACGCGTGCAGGATTATGATATACCGTCAGATGGCCTGGTATTGATATATGATGACATTGCGTATGGGCGTTCCCTGGGGCGGACTGCCAAGTTTCCGCGCGATGCGATAGCTTTCAAGTGGGCAGACGAAATAAGGGAGACAATACTAAAAGAAATAGAGTGGAGTCCAAGCCGAACGGGGCTGATTAATCCGGTTGCCATTTTTGAGCCGGTAGAGCTTGAGGGAACTACGGTAAGCCGCGCTTCTGTTCACAATATCAGCATACTCCGGGGACTGAAGCTTGGCGTCGGTGACAGGATTACAGTCTATAAGGCAAATATGATTATACCGCAGATAGCGGAAAATCTTACTGGAAGTGACAGTGTAGAGATTCCGTCTGCCTGTCCTGTGTGCGGAGGGGGTACGGAAATCCGTGCAGTAAACGAGGTGCAGTCCCTGTACTGTACAAATGCTGACTGTGATGCAAAAAAGATAAAGTCTTTTACCTTGTTTGTGAGCCGTGACGCGATGAATATTGACGGTCTGTCAGAGGCCACACTGGAAAAGTTTATTGCAAAGGGCTTTATTCATCAATACCAGGATATGTTCCACCTTGACAGATACCAGGACGAAATTGTGGCAATGGAAGGATTTGGCGAGCGGTCTTACAAAAAGCTGATAGACGGCATAGAAAAATCCAGGAATGTAGAACTGCCAAAGCTTATTTACAGTCTTGGCATAGCAAACATCGGTCTTGCAAATGCAAAGGTTATCTGTAGATATTACAAGTTTGACGTGGATGCCATGCGCCATGCGACAGCCGAAGAGCTTAGTGAAATTGACGGTATCGGGGAAGTTATCGGGAAGGCATTTGAGGATTATTTTTCTGATGATGCAAATAATGAAAGATTTGACAATTTATTAAAGGAAGTTCATATAATTAAGGAAGACATCAATGAGGCAGAGCAGACGCTTGACGGCAAGACCTTTGTGATTACGGGCAGCCTGGAGCATTTTGAGAGCAGAAATGTACTAAAGGAGCTGATTGAGAAAAAGGGTGGAAAGGTGGCTGGAAGCGTGTCTGCCAAGACGGTGTGCCTGATTAACAATGATATCGCATCCAATTCTTCCAAAAATAAAAAGGCAAAGGAAATCAATGTTCCGATTTGCACGGAGGAGCAGTTTATGCAAACGTATCTGGGAATGGAAATATAAAGAGATTACAGAAAATTAATTGACAGGAGAGTAAGAAAATGCCTATTAAAGTACAGAGTGACCTGCCTGCAAAGGAGATACTGGAATATGAAAATATCTTTGTGATGGATGAAAATCGTGCAATCCATCAGGATATCAGACCACTGCAGGTCTGCATACTGAATCTGATGCCTGTAAAACAAGACACTGAATTGCAGCTTTTGCGGGCATTGTCCAACACGCCATTGCAGGTAGATGTGACATTTTTGATGGTGGCAAGCCATATATCCCTGAATACATCGGCGAATCATCTCAACCGCTTTTATACGACGTTTGACGAAATAAAACATAAGCGTTTTGACGGGCTGATTATCACTGGTGCGCCTGTCGAGGATATCACCTTTGAGGAAGTGGATTATTGGGATGAAGTGTGTGGAATTATGGACTGGGCAGAGGAGCATGTGACGTCCACGCTGCATATTTGCTGGGGGGCACAGGCAGGACTTTATCATTATTATGGGATTCAGAAACGCAAGCTTCCCGAAAAGCTGTTTGGTATCTATTCACATAAGGTACAGAACAGAAAGGTTCCACTGGTGCGTGGCTTTGATGACTATTTCCTCGCACCGCACAGCCGCCACACAGAAACACCCGCCGCTGACATCCACCAATGTGATAAGATTACTGTTCTTGCGGAATCTGAGGAAGCAGGCGTCTTTCTTGCCTATGCACAGAATGGTAAAAAAATATTTGTCAATGGCCATCCGGAGTATGACCGTTATACACTTGATGCAGAGTATAAAAGAGATTTGGGGAAAGGGCTTCCCATACATATTCCGCGGAATTATTACCCCGATAATGACGCGGCACAAAAGCCCAGTTTACAGTGGCGCTCACATAGCAATAATCTATATACAAACTGGCTGAACTACTACGTCTATCAGGCGACGCCATATGAGTGGTAGGGAAATGCTTGAAAATGCTGTATTTATCAGGGTTTACAGTATATTTGGTATTTAGACAAATTATCGTAAATTCACATCATTTATTGCAAAAATGGGGTACGGATGGGGTACGATATATCTTAAAATGGGGTATGAAAATTGACTCATATAACTTAAATCTTAGTTCCTATAATTAAATATTCGGGCAAATATATAAGTCCATTATCAGTTACATTCCAATAACTGGTGGTGGGCTTATTTTAGTGCCTGAATATATTTAGTGAGGAAATAGACATAGTCCTGTCGAAAGCGGCTGTATGAGCCTCACAGAGCGTCAGGGAGGCAATCTATAAGCACATATACAGCACTAATTGAAAAGCACATTTCATTGACAAAATGACAGAAAGCTTCCTGTATACTTTAAATAGGTCAAGAGATTGACACAAAAAAATACCT
>ERZ778517.1129-NODE-1129-length-21745-cov-4.653481_pt1 | contig 21745 bp, 15 predicted proteins | sample MGYA00510341_ERZ778517 | MGnify/ENA primary metagenome ERZ778517 (study PRJEB29527, sample SAMN07138964) | mouse gut metagenome | material: feces | host: mouse | place: China:Nanjing | collected 2016-01-25 ... | reverse complement strand
TCATCATACCGTTTTAAATTCTCCCTTAACGCCTCGTAAGATTCCTTTTTAAATTCTATGCTGTTCATCCCATCCACAAGAGAATAGGATAGCGGTATGACGCGGATCAAAACCGTAATATAAACTACCATTGATACAAGAATATGAATCAATGCCTCCTCCTGCCTCCACATAAGAAAAGCAAAAACAAGAAAGAGAAAACTCATAACCGAATTTTGCATGATCACGCTGATTACGCTGGTTCTATATTTATACTTTTTCTGTACCTCAGCATATGCACTGCTCTCATTCTGATAACGCTCTAACACAAGTTCCGGACTGCCGGAAAGCTTCATTTCCTTAAAAACACCATATGAGATCGTAACCTGCGCATTTGTCTTAACCAAACTTTTCCTGCTTCTTACACCGTAGTCCCTAATCTGCGTTCGAAATTTACAAAACATCACAGCCATAAATACGAGTAATAAAATACAGCTTATAATGCCAATCCATTTCGACACATAGATCAGGACGACAAAGCAGCCTGTCATCGTAATAAAACTCCGCCATAATCGAATTCCTGTTATCAAAATGTCAATACCGTTCTGAGTATCCGTCCGCACCATGGACAATGCCTGCATGACACTCTTCTGATTATGATGAAGCAGATCCTCTTTTATAAACAGCTCACAAACCTTCACAGACAACCTGTGAGTTCCATAATATTCCAACCGATTCGATATCTCGCATTTGTACAATTCAAAAAATCCTGCAAGGAGCGAGGCAATCCCCATAAAGAGAGCAAACCGTATCATTTCCTCTGAAATCTGTTCTTCACTGACAATTGTATTAACGATATAAATAAGCGAAGAGAAACTAAAAACATCTATGACCGGACTGAAAAAACTAAAAATAACCAGTATTCTCCATGTCTTTTTATCCTCTTTTTCCAGAATACCTGTTAAATATCTAAACATTTCCATACTATTTTCCATTTGTTTTATTATCGTTTTTTCCATTTCATCCGAATATGCCCGATGCGGCAAATCAATCCCACAACAGGATAACAACGAAACCGAAAGAAAAAAAGCAATACTTTCCTTGTCCAGTCTCCTGTTTGCCGGTTCGAATATTTCACTGCACGTTCAACCATCTGCAATCCGCGAATCTTGCGGCACAATTTATATTTTTTACTGGTCGAATCGGAATTTTGCGGATGAAAGATACCCATTACCAGTATCCCTTTTAAATTAGAAAGCACTGCGTCATAATACCCTTCTTTCCAGACCGGATAACATGGATAGCTCTTCAGAACATCTTTCAGATGCCTGAGAAAATATAAATAATGCTTCCATGTATCTGCCTGATAACGCTGCGTTGCAGAATCCGGATGAGTCTCTATAAAGTAAACCGCCTTTTTTAAATATATACAGCGCTTCACCTTCATCTGATAGCCAATCTGGAAAATCTGATCCTCCCCCATAATAAGTTCTGCGGGAAACTCTAGAAAATATTGCTGTATTATCTTTCTTTTATAGGCTTTTGCCCAGACCGAACGCAAATCTGTATGACCGCCTTTCATAAGCTGATGGCAGCGCAGCATTTTATCTACCAAAAGCAAATTGTCTTTTTCATTATATTGCCTCTCCATAATCGCCTTTTGAGAACTTTGTCTTCTTCTCAAATAGCGCCTCCACTCATCTGAGCCGGCAAAATCAAAAATCAAAAGGTCCTGAGCTTCGTATTCTTTCCGCATAATAAGACTGAAAAAATCATCCGTAATAAAATCGTCTGAATCTACAAAGACAATCCATTCCCCGCTGCTTTCGCAGATTCCCCGGTTCCGTGCAGCGGATACCCCCAGATGTTCCTGTTCAATCAATCTTACCCGCCTGTCTTTCTTTTCATACCATTTACAGATCGAACGGCTTTGATCAACAGATCCATCATTCACCAGAAGCAATTCAAATTTTTTAAATTGCGAACAAAGAATAGACTCTATGCATCTACGCAAATATACTTCTGCATTAAAAACCGGTACGATAACCGAAATATTGTCTTTTGTGTTCATTTTGCACTATCCCCCGAGTTTCTTATCCTGCTTTCCTTTCTTTCCGTGCCCAGTCCCTGCAAAAGAAAAATGCCCCATGCAACCAGTCTATACAGCCTCATACAAAACAGAACCGACGCGCCCTGCAGCAATATTCTCCACACAGGAGCGCGCACTTCTTTCAGGTATTTGCCCTTTGCCAAAGCCTGAATCGTGCAGTGTACCAGATTATTTTCCCCGTATCTCTTCAAGATTTTTGCTGCCTCTTTTCCCTTCTTTCTTCCGGTCTTAAGGTTCTGTCTTCCAATTGTAAAAATCCCGCAAAAAATATGGAAAGCCAGCAGATCTCCAAACTGTTCCAATTTCCGGTGTTCTTTCAAATACCTGTATAAATATACCGACACACGAATCCAGTCTCTTTCCAAGACTTCTATGTTTCTCCGATACTGGCTGGTAATCGAACCTTCCGTGATGCGGTATAAATAGACACAATCATCCACAAATGCGTACACCGGTTCACAGACGCAGCACATCATATTGCGCAGCTTATCTTCCATATGAATCTGTCTTTTACACCACAGATGATTCTGCAGCAGGAAATCTTTCCGATAGAGCTTTCCGCAGTCCATAATCAGATGCCCTTCCGTCAGGAATCCCCGAAAGCGGAAGTCGGCGGTTTTTGTATAATTTCCGCCCTGCAGATGGTGCCGGTTTACTGCTCCGTACCTTTTCCCCTGAAAACGCCTGAAATTGCCTGTCACAATATCTGCATTTTCCCTGACGGCTGTTCCTGCCAGCGTTCGGATCGTATTCTGCTGACTTAAGAGATCATCTGAATCCAGAAACAGTACAAAGTCTCCTTTCGTCTCCTTAAGTCCCGCATTTCTGGCCGCGCCAAGTCCCTGATTTTCCTGATGGATAACTCTAACCTGACTGTTTTTTTCCGCATACCAGTCACACAAACTAGGACACCTGTCCGGTGAGCCGTCATCCACCAATATAATTTCCAGATTATTATAATCCTGTGCCAATACGCTTTCCACACATTCTCTCAGATATGCCTCCGTCTGATAGACTGGAATCACTACACTAACTTTTGAGAATCTCTGCCCTTTCATATTCCTTTTATTCCTTTTCTTATAAACTTCTCTGAACGCTCCCGTTCCTCCTGCAGACATCTCCTGACAGCCGGCCAGTCTATTTCCTTGTCCATACAGACTAAATCTGCCGCCGCTCCCTGTTTTATAAGACGCCTCTCCAGCGAAAACTTCTCAAGCAGATTTTGAAGTCTGGTATGATAGACACTGTGTTGGAATACAAGAAACTGTTTTTCAAACAATATGGAAAAAGCCAGTCCGTGAAAGGAATTTGTAATCACGCAGGATGCATACTGAAAATAGCCGACGAATTCCTCTGGTCCTGCATCCGTACGGAGCAAAAAGCTCTTCTCTTGCTTCCCCTTAAATGGGCAGGATAACTGTATCACCGGCATGCCAGATGCTTCTGACAGCTCTTTTGTAAACCAGAGTATGAAATCCTGCGGTTCTGTAAGATAAAAAAGAATATATTTTTTTTCTTGAGGTTTTTTGCCCAGATTCCGCCATACTTCTTTGTCCAGAAGGAATACCGGATCCAGAACATCCGCCACCGGCCTTCTTAAAAGACGTTCTACAAAATCCGCTCCTTCTCTTTCACGAAGGGAAACTGCCGTAAAATTATTGCTGATCGCATTCTTGAATTCCCGCCATTCCCGTCTTGGAGGTTGCTCTCTTCCAAAGCTCGCTCCATAAGCAACCAGTCGGCACGATCCTCTCTTGATATTTCCCATATAAGCGTCATCTAATCCAAAAGTAATTGCGGAATTCCAAACCTGATCGCTTCCGACAAACACCACTTTATATGGCTGTAGTCGCAGCTTCCGCGCATCTTCGATCGGTTTTTTCCCGCTCAGATATTTTTTTCGGAAACGGCACATAGACATCCGCCTTTTGTAAAACTGCCCGGCATAACACAACTTATGGGAAAAGCTTGAAAAGTTTCTGTAAAACATCCATTTTCCACACTTATATACTGCATTCACAGGTACAAGCTGATACCTTCCCCGCAGTCTCAAAGGCGCATAAGGAATTATCTCTGCGGTCTCTCCCTGCCTTTCCAGATATGTTTTTAATGCATATACTTGAAGCATCGCTCCATAATCATCCGCCCAGTAAAATGTCAAAATTCCTATCAAACTATCACCTCTTCCATAGCTTTGTCTCTATCTTATATAAGAGATCAAGCAGCATATAAGCCGGATAACAATAAAATGCCAGCCAGTACTCAAGCTCTGCCCTCCACCCCATCCATTTTTTTGTCGGACAGCCTCTTTCTTTTTTCACAAGCTTATATGTGTATTTTATCAGAGGACGGTCTCGTTTCATGCGAGCCTCCGCATGCCATGCACAAAGTCTTCTCACAGTATCTTCTGTCCACTTTTGTGCATACAATTCTCTTCCATTTCTTTTTTCTTTCAGCCAAATGTATTTATTACACGCATATATGCCCCTGCATACTTCTACCGTCCGCTCCGCACTTCTGCTTCGCCGATGCTTTCTGTAATAATAAGACTTCTCATCAAGCACTGCAGCATCCGCCCCCTCTGCCAAAAGCTGATACATATACTTTGTATCTTCACCGCTGCAAATCGTCTCATCAAATCTGACTCTCCTTGCAGCCGGCTTTTGGATTAGTTTACCTCCGATTGCATAGAAACATCCTCTCGGACAAACGGACATAAAATACTCTAGTGCTTTCCTATGATCCAGATATTGATACTTTGTCTCTAAAAAAGGACTAACCTCTTCCGACAGCCGAAATACCTCTCTCTCAAAATGTCTGGAAGAGATCCTGCAGAAATCTTCTGCGATGATCACTGCCTTCGTTTTTTCCTCCACTCGCATTAGCTTTTCCAGAAGCTGCGGATGAATGGCGTCGTCGCTGTCTAAAAAAAACAGATATTCCCCCGCCGCCTGTTCAAGTCCTACATTCCGCGCAGCGGAAACCCCTCTATGCTTTTGCGGCAGAAAGCGGATCCGGCGATCCTTACGGGCATACCTTGCGCAAAGTTCGTCTGATCCATCCGTGGGACCGTCCGTTATAAAAAGCAGCTCAAAATTTTTGTAAGTCTGTTTTAGTACCGATGCAACGCACCCTTTCAAATATGGCGCGGAATTGTAGACCGGAACAATAATTGAAATCATCTTATCCATCGTCCGCCTCCTATTTTTGCCGCTAACCAGAACGGCAGCGTTTGATATGCTTTCATAAAAAGTTTCCGGTACTTTGCCGGCTTTGTGGGTTCTATGAGCCGAGGCTGAAGCACCTCCTCTTTATTACAGGCAAACCATCTGACGGATTCCCTGACAGACTGCCAGATCTCTTCTGCCTTTTTTGTATGCAGCATGACAAGAGAGGTTCCTATCCCGTCGTTCCATGCAGGATTGCAGTTCTCGATTCCCCAGAAATCCCCGAGCGTAACATCACTGTCTCTCTCTGCCGTACAAAACCTGCAGGTATGACAGGCAGGACGCAGCATACAATTTCCAAAATACAGCCGGCAATAAAGATTCCTTCCCATCGCCTCCATTTTCTCTTTCCCGTTTATCACATAAGAGCAGCTCCTCCCTGAATTCTTACTTCTCTTATCCCGGAAAGAAAAACGCTCAAGCTTCCCCTTATCCTTACGTTCCAGATCGCCCACATAAGCTTTCCATACCCCCGGAGAGGCCGCCCCGTAGCAAATTAGACCTGCAAGGATCAGATTAGAAAAATCTTTTCCCAGAAAAAGCTTCATCCCGCGCACCTGGCAGGGTGTTCCACAGAACAGTACCCATCTCCCCTCTTCCAGATGCTTTTGTACCTCGCGGTAAATTCCGCTCATATCACTCTGAACATATTTTGATTTCAAAATATCCCTCAGACTTCCATCATCATAAATTCCTTTATGGACTACCGCCATCTCCTGATTGAATCCCGCCCCATACACGACCCCCTGCTTTTTCAGCACAAAATCTGCAAGAACCGAAAACATTCCTCCGGATGAACTGGCAAACCGTACTTCGTCTTTTTTTGCCTGCACACCGATGTAAAGGCGCTCTCCCCGTTTTTCCTCCGGATGCTTCATCGGACATACCCTCTCGCAAGCCATGCAATGGGTGCAGCGCTCTTCCTCTTTTACCGGATACCAAAAGCCTTCTGAATCCAGATGCATGTGAACCGCCCCCGCCGGGCAGACGTCCTGACAGGCCTGACAGCCGCAGCACTCTTCCTTCCTCACGATCCATTTCATCTCCCTTTCCTTATAGGTTCTGACTCTTTTGGAGAAATCCGCAGCCATGCTTTCTATGACCGTCTGACCTTTCCAATTCGGTATCCGTACCATTCCGCATCCTCCTCGTTCGCTAATAAAATAAGCTCTCCCGTATCTGAATCCATGATTGAAAAATATACGGTATATTCTCTCTCCGAAAGCTCGTGAAAAGGAATATTTACCGAAAGCGTAAGCGTATCTTCTTTTTCAGTCCCACCGGCCAGCGTTCGTAGATTCTGTGCGACTGGATAGGAAAACGTCTGTCTATTCTTTTCATTATAAAGAATAATCTGGACTTTTGTCTCTTTGTACAGAGGAGCAAACCCGATATTTTTTAACGTCACCTCTGCCGTCAGCGTTTCCTCTTTACTCTGATAATGAAGATTAGTATGTTCAATCATAAGACGGTATCCCAGATGCCGCTCCATATAAGTCAATCCGTCCATCCCTTTAAAGCATCCCGTTTCCGTTATGACTGTATCGGCCCATTTTTTTAATACTTCCTGATCATACACTTTATTCAGATATGTCACATGCATAGTCTCAAAATCCTTTATGGCGCTATCCAAATCATTGTATACATTACTATGGATCACCTCTCCTCCATTCGGGACCTCACTGCACAATCCATTCTGAAATTTTAGCTCTTCCTCTCTTTCCAGACGCGGAAAAGGCATGCCGTCATCTGCATTTTCTCCTGTCTCGTAAGTTCCATAGTCACTTCTATTCCCAAGCATTCCATCATTAAAGAGTCCCAGTCGATCTGCCAGTGTCTTCTTTGACTGCCATGAATGTGACCGCATGATACTTCTCCATTGCGCCGGCGAACGGACAGCCAGATAGGTCGATTGTTCTGTCGCATCTGCCAGTTTCTCCGCCAGTCTTCTCAAATCTTTGTCAGAGTTGAACTTCGTTCCGTTCATTTCCCCCCAATTACCGATGAACAGCCCCTGTAGACTGAAAATCTCATGATTGTATTTCTGCAGAATATGAGATAACTGTTCCATATGCGTCAGAATAATGTCCAGACTGTCCGGCTCGTACTTTTCATTCTGTCCCTCAATATCATAGGTAAACCGGACAATCAACTGCTTATCCAAAGCTTCCAGTGCTTCAAACAGCGCTTCAATATTGGAAAGCCCTTCTTTTGTAATGCTTCCCTCCCGGTAAGACATAAGACAGATCTGAACCAAAGTCAGCCTCGTATTCCCGTCTCCTTGATAAACCGCTGAAACTTCTTCTGGATAATCCTGTTTTTCATCTGTAATCAGGAAACTATACAGCTTATAAAATCCCCTGTTTGGATTCGGAAGCTCTCTGGGAGATTCTGTAAATAAATTACTCTCAACTCTTACTTCCCGTTCCTCGCTCTTTGTCATGGAAAACAGAAGTCCTGCCGCCCATACTGTTACGATCAGGATGCAGCAAGAAAATATGAATTTAGCGTTGTGCTTTTGCATCATTTTACTCTTCCCTCAGATGATATTGCGAGCCTTCAATCTGGCTGAAATAGTAACAGACAAAATCATCATCCTCATAATATATTTCTGTATTTTCCGGATAAAGCTCTGCGAATTTCCGGCACCAGTCATATGCCTTTGCTTCCAGAATCGTGCGGTCCGGAAGTCTCGTATAAGAAAACCACGAATTTTCAGAGACGGTCAGGTCTTTCCCCGCCTCTTCTTCCGATATTTCTGAAGCATTGATCTTCGGCGCCTGAGCCGCCCCGGTATCCGGATATTTTTTTGCATATTTGTCCCAATATATATCTTTATACTTCGCCTTAGCTAACCACGGTGGACCGTCAAAAAAATAGGCCTGCGCATACTGAAGAGGTCTTTTTTCTACGAAAAAAAACGCCTGCTCCGGTGCGAATTCGTACCCCTCGGTGCCGATATTCGTTACAAATGTGAGCAATTCCTCATGCCATCCGTCTTCAATCACCGGATAAAGTTCATCGGTCGGCGATACGATCACATAGCTTTTCTTGGGAAATTCTTCTATAATCTGGTTTGTCACTTTAACTGCTGCGTTATACCTTGATAATTCAAAAAACAAATATCCGTGAAACCGCCCTGTTAATATCGTCAATATATAAATCCCCGCAGCGCAAGAATAAGAGACTGCTTTTAAAATCCCGCCCCTGAAAAACCGGAGAAAAACGGAGAAACCAACGTCTGCGGGCAGCATCATAAGAGCCATAAGCAGCAGATGCCCCACTGAGCAATAACGGGAATCCGATATGATTTCCGGGAATCCCAGACGCGGCGCGGCATAGAGAGCCACAAACACAAATGTAAACAGAATCAAAGGCGGATATCCGGAACATATTTCCCTCATCCAATCCGGCAGTCTCTTTCCGGACAAGAAACACAATGTGATTCCCGCCGCCGTTACAAAGAGAATCATTCCGGCTCTGAATCTGCCGTAAAGTTCCGCATATCCTTTCATGTACACTCCCGCCGCTGTCTCTAATGCAGCGGCAAAAACGGGTCTCTCCCTTTTTTTCATCTTGTCTGCGGAAGTTTTTTCTTCCAGCGCTCTGGTTTCTTCACCATTCATAGCGCCCACCGCCCAATTGATCGAAGCGTTAAACTGCGTACCCGATATCATCGCACCCGCCATGGGAGTCCCTGCAATGACACATGCACACAATACAGAACATGCCAATGGGATAAAATGTTCTTTTGAAAACAGTCTTCTAAGCAGGAACACCGCAAAAGATCCGCACAATATAAATGCCATGATGACCGCATAATAATGGATCGAAATCGCTGCCGTCAGGGACAGAAAAAACAAAAACAGATTTTCATCCCAGCAGTATCGGGAAAGACCTTCTTTTCTCACAACCCTGTGATTACTTTTCAGATAACGGATCAGATAGAAGGCACACAAAAATTGCGTGTACAATCCGAACTCCAGCGGGAGCGTAATCTGCAGGCGGAACATACTGTAGACCAAATCCGCGCTGACTACGTCCAGCGTCAGAAACAGCGTCAGCGCAAGAAGCGGCGTATACCGCCAGTGGAAGATCTCCCGCATCAGCAGATACCCTGCAAGCAAAAATACAGATACATGAATCCCCTGTAAAAACATCAGACTACTGTACACCCGGATCCCGAATAACGTATCCAGACAGTAAATAAAGCAGTGCATCGCCTCAGGATACACCCCGCCGGAAAAAATCTTCCCCTCTTTCAGGCCGTAAATCCACTCATGATGGGTGTACAAATCCCCGAAACCATAGGAATGTATCTGAAATGCCCCGTAAGAAAAATAAATCATCCCAAATATCAGAACTATGGCAAGAACGCCATACTCCCCGATATATTCACGTTTTTTTCTCCATGCCTTTTGCACGGCTCCTTTCACCTGAAAGAAAAAGGAATGCTTCAAGATTCCTTTCAAGAGTGCGTGCAAAAAAATCCCATAGAACAAAACAATAATCACCCTCGGATGAAGACAGTGAAACAATCCCAGCATCAAAACCACCGTACTGGCAATTACAACCTGCACCGTGACACAAAAGCTGAAACGGTACGTCCTGCCCCTCCCCTTTAAATGGCTGTAAAATACAACAGAAGGCCAGAGAAACATCATAAATATGTACCCCGAAAATACCTTTCCATATTCCAAAACCCAATACCATGTATCCATGCAGCCGGCTCCTCTCTCAATTTATCTATACTTACATATTCCCAGCAATACTCTGTCATCCGCCCCCTCATTCGCAAAGCGAATCACCTTATGATCTCTTTTTCGCCTCATCTGAAAGAAAACCTTGCTTTCCGTTGCTTCTGTTTCTATATCCGACAAGGGAATCCATAGTACGATTCTTTTTTCACTTTTCCATTCAGAATCATTCATCTTAATGTTCCTTAAAACTGTCTTTCCCGTATTTTCCTCTATGATTAAAAAAAGTTCCGCTTCTTCATAAAAACCAGAAAATCCATGATTTTCAATCACGACCTCCAGATATCTCTGAGAAACTCTTCTCCGGGAAACTCTTACACGGCAGATTACAAAACGGCTGCCCAGATGACGCCCGATATACTCATAACCGCTTAAGCCCTTCCAACAGCCCGGCTCCTCTACCCGTTCATTTTTCCAATGATCCAGCTGCCTTTGCTGATAACTGCTGTTTAAATAACTCAGATGCATGCTTTGCATCTCCTCCGCCGCCTGCCGGTATCCGACCGGCCGCTCTCCGGCGATGACCTCTCCCCCATTGGGAGCAGAATCAGCAAAATACTTCTGCCACATAAGCTCTTTCTCTCTGGTGCCCTCCCGATAAGTTCCCAGATCTGTAGAGGAACCGAATATTCCGTCATTAAACAGACCCATTCTTTTTTTTAAGCCCTGCTCTGCTCTTTTATAATCTGTAATATTTCGCCATTGCTCTGGCGTACGCACTGCCAGATAGCATTCTCCTCTTACAGCACGATACAAACTGCATATCAGTTCTGACATGTCAGAAACCGTGAGAAATTTGGAATGATGCATCTCTCCCCAGCTCCCGACAAAAATCCCCTGCAGTATCAGGATATCTGTCGCAAACTTGCAGATAACCTCTCCTAACTGCTCCATATGTTTTTTTATCAAATCTATACTCTGCGGCTCTTTTTCCATTCCTCTTCCTTTGGAATAATAGGTAAACCGTACGATCATCTGTTTCTGACTGACACGAAACAAATGAAAAATATCAGAGACCGTCTCCAGCGCCTCCTTTGGAATTTCACATGACTGAAACGCACCGATATCAATCCGCACCAATACAAGATTCTCTTCCCTGCTGATGTCCAAAATACAACTCCTCGTTTCCTCAAGCGAAAACTCCGGCGGATTCTGAATCACAAAAGGATAGATATGATACCAGCCGCGGCCGGGATTCCCTAATTCCTTACTGCTTTCCAGAAACTTTGCCTTCTGGAACCGGATCCTTTTTTTATCTTTCATCCACATTCTGTAAACCCGCCTCAACATCTTCCTTCAATACCCTTATCCGGAAAATAACTGCCGGAATCTCAAAAAACATCCGGCACATATACCAAACGGCCGAAACCCCTTTATGCATGCTGCTCCCTCCCGTCCTCGCATGCATGACTGCCGGAATCTCTACTATAACAAACTTAAGCAGCAACATCTGAATGATCATATTTGCATCCGGATATTTATCATCAAAATGCCGAAAATCAGAATAATAACAAAACGCTTTCCGGCTGAGCCCCTGAAGGCCCGTGGTCGGATCCGCTATTTTTCTTCCTGCCGCCGTATAGACCAATAGCCGAAACCACGCATAGGCAATTTTCTTGAACAAGCTGACCGGAAACGGAGAACTTTCTTTCATAAATCTCGAAGCCAGCACGATATCCGGAGCATGGCCGTTAACATCTGTCTCAAGCAATCTTTTATAGATGACTGGAATATTGCATACGTCATGCTGGCCATCTGCATCCATCTGGATCACATGCCGATAATTTTCTTTCACCGCATATTGATAACCCACCCGCAGGGCATTCCCATATCCCAGCCTGTATATGTTTCTAATCAGGCGATAATGTCCGTCCTGCACGATCCGGGCAGTGGAATCCCAGGAGGCGTCGTCTATGACAAGAACATCCGCCAGTTCCCCAATCCGCTGACTTCTGATCTGCTTTAATACTTCCTTTATATTTTTCTCTTCGTTATAAGCCGGTATGATCACCAGTAATTCTTTCTGTCTGCTCATCATCTCTTTCTTCCAGCAACTCCTTTAAAAGCAAATTCTGCTCCTGTGGTATTCTCCTTTTTTCTGCCATATGCCCCAGCCATTTTCGTTTCCCTTCGTCCTCCAAAAGCACGGCGATACTGTCTGCAACAGCCACAGGTGTAAGCGCACAGATGATTCCGTCCTCTCCATCCGTCAATAACTCCCGGTTGCCGTTACAATCTGAGACGACAATTGCACAGCCTAATGTCTGGGCCTCCTGTACTGCAATACTTTTTCCCTCAAACCGGGTTGCATGCACATAAATATCCGCCTGTACATAAAAAGGATAAGGATTTAAAACGGCTCCCAAAAGTACAAAGTCATCCTGAAGTCCAAGGCATGCAATTTTTTTCTCCAGCTGCCTCCTTAACTCTCCCTCGCCCAATACATACCATCTGACTTTCTTCCCTGACGTTTTCAAAATGCGCATGGCCTCTATCGCAATATCGTATCCCTTCTGATAAGTCAGCCTTCCCACCGTTAACAGCCTGATTCCGTCAAAATTGTCTGAAAATCCTCCCGGCTCCTTTGCCAAAAGACGAATCGCCTCTTGATTCATATAATTATGAAAGACAGAAACCTTTTTCGCATATTCCGGATAAAAAGCCTGAAAATGTTCCTTCACTTCACCGGAAATTGCAAAAATACGATGATACTGCCCCCAGCATGCACGATCCATCTCCTTTGTATATCCTGCGTTTTCATAATCAATGTGTACGAACGCCGCCTTTCTCTTTGCTTTTACGTAATCCGCCACATAATAAGCGGAACCGCCCTCCAGCCATGCAACTGCCAGATCAAATTCTGTTTCAAAACGCTCCGCTCCGTCGGAAATCGTCCGCCAGAATAATTTGCTGAACTGGAACCTTTTCTTTCTTGCCATGTCAGTGAGATTGAGAAAAATGAAGCCTAGCTTCCTGCACCATCTTCCATGGCTCCAGAATGCGTGCAAAACAGTGCGCGCCATTTTCCTTCTTCCCTCATTTGTAAAGACTGACAGGTCAGAGATCGACTTGTTTAACACACGGACACAGGATGGCAATCCGCGGATCATTTCCCCCTGTCCCATAAGCACATAGAGAAACATCTCATATTCATCACTGTCTATCTGCCTTAAAAGCTCCAGCAGAGCCTTCTCCGCCCCTGCCCGCCCCAGTGTGTTGATGACAAACAGAATCTTTTTGCGCTCTTCCATCTGATTCAGACATTATCCTTTCATTTTCTCCTAACAGTAAAGATACACAGATCGCCAATTCCTGATTTTTCATCTTCAGCTCTGAAAGCTTTACGCTTACGAAAAATCCCCCTGCAAAAAATAAGATACTGGCAGCTAACAATCCTGCATCCGACTTCTTACATACCTTTCTGACCAGACCGAAAAAGGGGGACACTGCTCCTCCTACTATAAGAAGCGTCCCCAAAATCCCCCATAGCCCTGCATAATCCGCCGTCAGTTTTTTTTCAGCGCGAAACCATAAAACGGCCAGTACGGTCACGACTCCCGCAATGATCATTACCAGTCTCATCTCTCTGCCGCTTCTTTCGCACTCTCATCTTCTCTTTTATAGACCATTCCGGACGGCATCGGAACATTCTCCTGCTTTAAGATAAAGCCCTGACAGAAAATATGCGTATCCAGATTTCTTTCCACCCAGCGCAGCCGCAAATACGCGACCGTCCATCCAAGGAAAGAACCCACGACCAGACCGATCCCGTACCAGATCTCCGGCAGTCTCATTGACAAGATACTCCCAAAGAACGTAAAAAAGAAAAAGCTGAGTACTGTCATGACGGCTCCCTTAAGATCGCTGAAATAATATAAAAGCAAAAGCGCCGCATACATCAGGAACATTATGAAATACCCTGCGGCCAGACAAGGGTAGATACGCATAACGCTTCCTGCGAATCCAAACTGAGGCAGGAATACGACACAGAGCAGATACGCTACCACAGAAATAATGAACTGCACACGCACAAGATTCATCAGCTCATTTCCCAGCTGACGGAACAGCCTCTTCTTGGCATTCTCGATATCCGCCTTTTTCCCGCCGATAACCGCCTCTGAATATGCTTTATACTTTTCAAAGAAATGCATTTCCATATGCGTGATAAAGATAACTGTAGCAGACAGATTCGTGAACAGTGCAAGACAGGTTGCCATATCATACGGCTGATTAAACACGAAGCTTTTTACAAGCACTCTCCTGTCATCTCCTGTCCAGAACACAAAATTATGGACATACAATCCGCAGACGTAAAAAAAGTTTGTAATTACAAGCTGCCACCATCTTACAAAATATCCAAGAACCGGTTTATACCGGTTGCTGTTCTTAAGGAAATACCTTTTTACCGCGGCAAACTCCATCACTGCGATCAGCAAAAAGCCTGCCGTAAGCGCCGTAAGCATACTCTCTGAAATTCCCCACCGGCACAGGAATCTAAGTACAAGAGAAATAAGAAATGCTGCCACCATACCTAAAAAGAAAAACAGAGAGATACGCTCATAATCCTTGCAGATCGACAGGTAGATCATTGAATAAAATACCAGTATCATACAGATATAAGCGCAAAATTCCAAAAAGACATAAAAAATACCGACTCCGCCCACAAAATGCTCCCACAGGCAGAAGGCAGCTCCAAGTATACTGCCCGGTACCAGATTCAAGATCAATCCTATATAATAGCAGGGCAGAATATCCTGATAACGCTCCTCATAAATGGCATCCTGCACATACTTGGATAACACTGCATTAAATGCAGACACTACTAAAAGAGAAAAGATAAACACATACAATACCGTACAGGAAAACAATTCTCTTTCCAGATAAGATATTTCATCAAACCCAAGCACCCACCCCATCAGCAGGATGCCTAAAATGACCACCAGCGTCGGAGCTATCGTAATGATAATACTGTAAGTAAATCCTGCAATATCTGCCGCAATCGACTTTTTTTCAAATATCCGGTTTAATCTGACGCCTACGCCTGCCATTTTTCCATTCCTCCGTTTTCTGTCCCATTCGTTTCTTCTTCTCCTGCAAGTTTTTTATAGAGGTCTCTGTATGCATCCTGCAAATATTCAAAACGGTATCGGGATACTACCCGTCTTAAGCCGTTCTCTCCCATACGGCTGCGCAGCGTTTCATCATGAGCTAATGTAAGGATTGCTTGGGCAATCTCTTCAACATGCATAATACGCGTAATAATGCCTGCCTCTCCATAATCGTCATTCTCTCCAAGTATCAGCCCCCGACAGTTCCCCACATCTGTAGCTATGACTGGCTTACACGACGCAAAACCTTCAAGAATCGTCAGCGGCTGTCCCTCGCTGATACTAGTCAGGATCAGCATATCCATCTTCCCGTAATATTCCGTGACATCCACCCGTCCTGTGAATACGACATCTGAAATACCCATGATCCGCACCAGTTCATAACAGTCCTTTGCATACTCATCTTCTTCCTCACAGGTACCCATGATCCAAAGCTTTAAGGAAGGCTCCATCTCCTTCGCAAATCCAAATGCCTGGATCATCGTCATGATATCTTTAATCGGAGTCACACGCACAACTGCTCCAATGTTGACGTATTCTTTCTCATTCTCTGTCTTTCCCGGAAGATTTTGAAACTTCTCTACTTCAATCCCATTTGGCACAATCCGTATTTTATTCGGATCACATCCCAGCTCCGTCTGAAGCTCTCTCGCATGCTCATAAAGACATGTGACTGCATCTGCCCTGTCATATGCCAGTGCAGACATTTTCCGAAACTGCTCGATCCATATGTCTTTATAGATTCCCTGCACCCACTTTGCCTTAATCAGTTCTTCTTCGCGCTCTCTTGTATAGACGCCATGCTCTGATATAAGCAGACGCCCTCCATACATATATTTCGCCATACTCCCCAACACGCCTGCATAACCAGTACATGTACAATGGTAGATATCTGCTTTCGGTATCTTCATCCTGAGCGCCATAAACAAAGGCAGATAGATGGAACGCAGCATCCACAGAAAATCGGCAAATACCATCTGATTGTAATTTAATTTATAATACTCTGTAACTGCATTCAGGAAATCAGGGCCCATCAGCATGTCGTTTAAAGAGATTCCGGATTTTTGGAAAAAGTCAAATAAAAGCTCCCACTTTATCTGCTCTCCAAGCAAGAGACTAAGCAGCGCCTGATGTTCCCTTTTATTCATTCGCACTCTGCGCCGCGCCCGCCTTTTCCCCCAATCGGAATCATTCAGATACAGTTCATGTATCTCTGTCACATTTTCAGGTATTTCATATACATATTTCCCCCGCATGGAACGATCTGCCACGATCGACAGTATCACAAACTCGTGTTCGGGATAAGAGTGTATCAGCCCGTTCAGCCATTCAGACACACCCCCTACAATATATGGATAACATCCTTCCGCTATTATACAAATTCTCATTGCATTCCTTCCCTTTCGGCAATATGCTCTATTCTTCCAAAGGCGCAAGATCGATCGTCACCTGATCTTCTTTTGCCTCAATCAAATACACGCCTTTCTCCAACCGCTGACACTCTCCGCCTTCTACGCGGTTCACCGACTCCTGCTCCGTCCTGAGGAGAAACCATACCGAACTCTCCATGCTGGTATACTCAAGAGTAATCTTATTATCTTCCCGCTTCTGCGTATAATCAACCGCCATAAAATTGCGGATTCTCTGATCGCACTCTGATACGGTCGTACCTGAGAAAGCATGAAAATTTTTCCAGTAGTACCGGATGTTCCAATTAAAATCAGAAGCCAGCTCATCGATTCCCTCTTGTCCTTCCTCCGGATAAACTCCCTCGCTTACATCCATCCGGACACTGGTATAAGCAAGCGCTGTCTCCACACTTCTAACCCGGAAATCCTCCATATATGTATGTCTTGTTCCATCGCTAAGTACGCTCTGTTTTGTAATACTGTCTGAAAGGTATCCGATAACCTCGCTGCTTCCGCTATAATCACCCACGATGGTCCGCACAGATTCAAGCAGCTCTTCCTGCAGAGCCGACTCTACCTCTGCCTCTGTCATCTCTCCCGCATAAAAGGAAGTGAACTTATAACTGGGAAGCGCCTTGTTCATAAAACGCCAATCCTCCTGAAGCTTCTGTCCGACAGGAGTATCTGACACACTCTCGCCGGACAGCCCGGTCTCCGCACTCTGCTCTTTGATCCGCTTCATATAAAACTCAAGATTTGTCTGACTGGGGATATTGTCCTCCTCATAATCATATTGCGGCGTTATCATACAGGAAAGTCCCAGCGTATTCTTCCGATACGCAGATATGACCGACGGCCATGCAATATTCCAAAGCACATCCGACATCGACTGCCCGTAACGCCGCCTCATCTCTTCCTCATTTTCTGAAGCAAGGGAAGGATAGTTTACGATCAGCATATTCTGTGCGTTCACTACCGGATATATGTCATACTTCCTGATCTTTGCAGACATTGCAGACAACAGCCCAAGTCCAGCCGCATCCTCCATATAACTTCCATTTACAGCAAACACATGAGCGCTCCCGCACGGATTTTCCCAAATAACCGCAGGATATTCCTCTTCCTTCATTTCTTTCTCTGGAAGTCCCTGCATATATGCCTCGGCCTTAGGATCCAGCGTATACCACGGAAATGTAAGCTCCATATCCTGACGCTTCTTTGTTTCTTCTTTATCTTCACTTTGATATACTGTTTCTCCTCCAATCAGAAAGCCTTCCTTGAGACGAATTCCTTCTACAGATGCAGTTGCTTCCTTAACCTCTTTGATTCCCAAAAGCCGCTTTAACTCCGGCATTTCCTCTATCACAGATGTATCCGGCAAATTACAGAAGATGAGATTGATTCCCTTTTTTGTATATTCCGTTAAAAGCGAACACAAATCCTCCTGCCGCCAGTCAATTCCCGCGGCATCCATGATCAGAAACTCTGGATTTTGCGTCTCCTCCTCTTCTCCTGCCGCCTGATACTCCTCTATTGTCCCAAACTTATGAATCTCACGTTTTGTATAGACAGCCCAGTTATAGACAACCATTCCGATCGGCTCACTTCCGCCGCCGATATAGATCACTCTTCTGCGGGTTTCATCGCCGATACCCCCGCCCTCTTTCCCGCCCGTCTCATAGGCGGTACTGCGTGTGGAAAGCTGCTCTCTGTCAAGCGCATACGGATTTTTCTCATATCCTTTCCAACTCTCTAACACAACGTTCGTAAACTGAAACAGTAAGAACAAAATAAACATTACGATCGTAATAGTAAAATAATTTCTACGTGATACCATCTTTACTCTCTCCTCAACTGAAAATCCGAATCATTTCCAGTGTTTCGCTGTCAATGACCACATCTGATTTTTTCAGGGCGTTCAGCGTCTCAAAAAAAGCTTCCCTGTCTTTTAACAAAAAATAAAGCTTCAGTCTGCATGTATAGGCGCACAACTCCTCCGGGAACTGCTCCGCAAGCCTCATGCACCATTTTCTGGCGCTTTCAAACTCCCCAATCTCCATCAGCCGCAGACACAGACCTTCGTATCGTTTTCCGGTCATCACTGCAGCATTCTTACTATATAAGATCTCTGCGGTCTCTTCCATCATCCTGACAAAACCGCTTTGCTCTAATTCTGTAAACACCTTCTCTTTCAAGGTATGATTCATATAATCTATCAGTTTTTCCTCGTATTCCGTCTGTTCAGAATTTTCCTCCCATATCTTCGTATACATCTTTCTCACATTCATACGGAATTCATTCAGTTTATCGCTCAGTACAGAAGCCGCATAATGCGCCGTCTCGGAATCCTCCGCATCTAACGCAAGGGCAATAGATGAAAGAGACTCTTCCGTCTCTCCTCTGATAATACTCATCATCGCTTTGCGGAGACTTTTTTTATCATTCACAGCAATTGCCTCCTCTACAGGTATCACGTTACGTTCTATTTCTTCATTTGCTTTTACCTGCGTCTCAACACGGTCCTTTTTAAAGGTTACATCTTCAAGGTTCACCCCAAATCTGAAAATCGTCAGATAAAGCAGATGTGACACCAAAAAGAACAGTATTCCAATTACCGGGCACAATATGATCACAACAGACCGGATCAGGTATGTTCGCCTGTTGTCACGCAGAATCTCTGTCTCCCCTTCTCTTTTCAGAGTTTTCAAAGGAGCGGCAATGAACAAACCGTAAAGAAAATATACAACCGCCGCCGCTGTATTCAGAAAAAGTATGAGTAAAAAAAGACTTTCTTCTCTCGTCATTATCATACCGCTTCCTCCTTCAGCAGGCTCTCATAGCCAGAACGTGCAAATCGTTCCCGAACCATTTTCGCATTCTCAGCATCTGTATTCGACAGCAGGACATAGAGCCTGCCATCCTCTAATACTCCTATATAATCGGACGATCTAATGTTATCGCCAAGCACCGCTGCCGCCTGATCGCAGCTTCGGTCCCCTGTCACAACTTCCAGCAGCGCACACTCAGTCAGCCCTTTTCTCTTCGCTTCAAAGAATGCATGGACTAACTGTGAAAACGCACTCTCTGTCATCACATCCGTCCCTTCCATATAACGCTGATTCCTGAGTTTCTCTAAATAATGGCTCGCACGCACCGTCGCATTCTGAATCAAGGTTCCTATGATTGTCAGGCGGTTGGTTTCTGCAAGGGTCATACGCTGCCACGGAATGCCCCAAAGCATCAGAATTAGCTGCATCTGTCCGTCCGAATATACTGCACTTGCAACTAATGGGAACTTATCATTCATCTCTTTATTAATGTAGACATGCCCCGCTCTCAGTTCGCCGTACATTTCCTCCATTGCATCATATCTAATGGAGTTCCCCAGTTTTCTGGCATCTGCCGATGTTGCGGAAAACAATCTGGCATAACTTTCATTTGCCACAAGATAGATGGCCACATCCTTGCTGTCCATCAACTGCCCCAGCATCTGCGCGGCATAGAACAGCACCTCCTCCGGCGCGTACCTTTCAAGCCTTGAAGTGATCTCATAGATCTTTCCGAGGCTGTCCCGCTGATTCACGAGCTGCGTCTCAAAGTTCTGCTTGATGCGCACATTACTGTCATTAATCACTGCAATGCCTTCAATCTTCTCATAGAGATACCGTATCTCCTCTTCCTTATCATCTGTCACATGACGGAGATGATCTCTCATATATCCCACAGCCATTCCTACGATAAATAACTGCGCCATCCACACATATGTACTATAATCCAGCAGCACCTCATACCCGCTGCGGTCATAAGACTGCCGGAACCAATATCCAATCGCTGCCAAAAGCGCCGAAAAAATTGCCTGCTGCTGCCCATGGACAATTGCAAAAAGCAGCACATACAATAAAAAGAAATCCAGCTTATCGAAATACTGGCTTCCCACTGTATGACTGTCCAGCCAGAAGAACACAGCAAAACCGGCTATACTTTCAATAAAAGGTATCGCGTTCTTAAAGATTACCTTAACATTGTGTCTAAGCTTTCCGCTCCACCCTCCGCCAGCCTCCTCGTCCTTGATAAACGTCTCGCTGTAACGCTTCATAAATTGGACAACCTTCTCCACACCTTCTTCATAGTGATGGAAAATTTTCTGTCCAAACTCTTCTTCAAACCTGCGTCCGTCCAGGATTCTGCGTCGTCCCTCCCCGGCCGAATGATCTGAAATCGTGATTCCTGAGCCAAGCTTCTTCCCTATCAGCTCAGCAAGCCAAAACTCGTCAATCTCTTCCATGGAAGAAATGTGATAGCAAGGCTGCGCAGTCTCCTCACTCATTACCACTTTATAAATAAGTTCTACCGCATCATTCAGATAAAGCATCGAGAATTTTTTCCGTCTGTTTGCCGAAATCCGCCCCGTTTTTAAGGCCTCCAGACACATCTCAAAACAGGGGCTTCCAATCTCCTGTCCTTTGCGGGGAATATGATAAATATTATCAAGGCGCAGAATAACCGTATCCGTCCCCTGTATCTCTCTGTAATTGATACAAAGACCTTCTCCCTGAGATACGGCCGGCGCCTTAAATCCCCTCGGAGATACCGCTGTTGTCTCTGGAATATCATTCGCAAAAGAACTGTCATACACTTCCTGCGAAGAAAGATAGATAAATCGTCCTCTTCCATACATCGAATACGCCGACAGAAGATTCACCATCGACGTCGTATAACGCAATGCCTCCGCCTGTCCGTTGTATCTCCAGTCAAAATTCGTATCATACGCACCCATGAACAATATCACGTCCGGCGCCGCACTCTCTATAATATCTTTCATGTTGCCGTCAGTATATAAAAACTGGTATTTTTCAAACACATGCTTGCGTGAGATTCCTTTTTCCTTCCGCCCTGTCAGCCAGTATATCCTGTGATTATCCTTATTAAATTTGTCGATCATGGCATCAACGATCATGCTGTCATCGCCAATTAATAATACGTTCATTGTCTCCTGCCATCCTTTTCATTATTTTGGGGGTTGTCATGCCAGTCTTTTTATGCATGAGTAACATTTATTTAGCTATAACATATTATACTATAACTATATAAAGATGTAAAGGTCAAAAGAGTTGACAAACAACGCCATAACCCTCCATATAGTACCTTGAAAATT
>ERZ778517.1111-NODE-1111-length-22190-cov-4.660899_pt1 | contig 22190 bp, 10 predicted proteins | sample MGYA00510341_ERZ778517 | MGnify/ENA primary metagenome ERZ778517 (study PRJEB29527, sample SAMN07138964) | mouse gut metagenome | material: feces | host: mouse | place: China:Nanjing | collected 2016-01-25 ... | reverse complement strand
AAGAGATGTTGCAGATTATCTAGTCTAGTTTTGCACTTCGATTTAGAATCTGCAATTATGCCCCGAAACAAACCCAAAATACCAAAAGATAACATTTTTTTGCTTATATGATTGAGTTTAGCTAACTTTGCGACATACCAAACACGTTGGAAAGAAGAATGAAAGAATCCATCATCATTAAAAATCTTGGCCCGCTTCAAGATATAATAATAGAGGACATCAAACCCCTTTCTATACTTATCGGCTCATCAGGAAGCGGAAAAAGTCTCCTGATGAAAACCATATCCATGATGAGATATATCTATAAACGTGTCAACATCCGTTCTTATCTCATTAATTCGGGCTTGAAACGGTCGCCTTTTCGCTTACGTTTCGAGTCGATGTTGCATGATGATATGGATTTCTATCTCAAACAATCCAACGTCAAAATAATATATAAAGTAGAGTTTTCAAGTGGATGGAATTACACAGTCGAATACTCTGACGGCACTATAAAAGTCCCCAAAAAGATAGCCGACGACGACCTGGTTTTCGCCAAAGAATCATGGGTCTCAGAGACACGCAATGTGATACCGCAGTGGATAGCAAATCCGGCAAACGGTCGTGGTTCTTTAGGTTTCTATTTCACCGAAACACTCAATGATTTTGGAGAAGGAGCCAATGTGCTCAAAGAAATCGACATGGCATTTGTCGGTGCCAGACTTGAAATAGTAAAGGTAAAAGGCATATTAAGATTTATGCTGAAAATAGAGGGCGTTTCAAATCCGATTGAGTTGCGTTTCGCATCATCGGGAATGCAAACATCGGCCCCCTTGGCTCTGCTTGTGAAATATTTCTCAAATGATTTTTCATTTAAAGATGCAAAGAGACGCTCCGTACTAAGCTATCTATACGATACCGACCAACTCGCCGAGTTCCACCCATCCATTGAACTCGCAGCCGTAAAGTCTCTCGTTCAAATGCACATAGAGGAGCCCGAATTGAGTCTTGACCCACGGTCACAAATAAAACTTCTTGATACGCTCATTGATACCGCTTTTATCAATAACACCAATAATGTCAATTTGATGTTTGCGACTCATAGCCCATATATCGTCAACGCCCTCAACCTGGTGATGGCGCGAACCAGGGGCACGGCACTTGCTGCCGATAAAATAGGTGTTTATAGACTTGTCGATGGACGCAACATCAATTTAATGTCACAAGACCAAGACGGCCGACATATCGTAGATACGGGAGACCTTACCGAGCCTATGGCTGAAATTCTCGACGAATACCGGCAATTAATGCGTTGAGCCATGGCAATTATAGAGGATTTACTCAAAGCAAAGGGTGTTTCTTACTCTAATGATTTCGCACTGACCGACAACAACTCTTGCGATTCTTGCAAAGCCGGCCAACTGCCAAAAGGCATTCGCTGCAATAGGGATATAATGAGCGTACACCCGTTAGAATCTGTCACGGTCTTACCTCTTGACCCATGGTTCAAAAACCTACCACAAACATCAAAGACCGGCATCAAGAACTGCGACTATCTTCTTTGCGATACAGATGAGATTTTGGGTAGAAAACGTGTTGCCTTATGCGACCTCACTTGCTCGGACAGCGCCTATATCGAGCCTGGGAAATCACTAAAATATCCACAAGGCAAGCGAAGCTATGCTATCAGCCAAATGATTTCTACAGCAAAGTTTTCCTTGACACTGATGTGCTGGGATTTCAAATAGCAATAGCGACTGAGCGCGACATGATTTTCGGAGTCAGGAGCTTCGATACAGTCAACAATGGCATTGTAGAAAGTGCTTTGTCCGGTTTTACCAGGACTCCGTCACAAATGGCCGAAACAATCAGGTCGGAGCAATATGTCGACGACTGCAAATTTTTCTATATTGAAGTCAAATATCCCACAGCGCTGGCATGGTGACCATGCTGGCTACTCAGCGCACGGCGAAGTCGACCTTGAGGGGATAATGGTCCGAGGCCCTGAGTGTGCCCTTCGATATATATAGTGGGGTCAGACCACCACGGTAGAGCACATGGTCGATACAATAATAGAGGTGTCGGGCGTTATACGTTATCATCGGCCCGAAACCGATTGAGGGATACACCGAGTGAAAACCGGCATCGGCAAAAGTGCGTATGGCATGGCACCCCGGCACATCGTTGAAGTCGCCGCATATTATCACGTCGGGACCACCGTAGAGCCTCAGCCACTGCATAATCTTATTGACCTGGCGCGCCCTGCCAACGGAGGCTGTACGCAACTTGTCGAGCACGAGCTTGCCGTCGTGGGCGTTTTCGGTCGCCTCGCGAAGGGGGGTGTTAGACAGGCCAAACGAACACAGGTGCACATTGAATATACAGATACGGCGTCCTGATGGCAAAGTAACCCGGAAGACTGCCACATCGCCCGAGAAATCAGAGCGGCTGACGTCGAGATGTATGTTTTCGACAGGATATTTAGACATTATACCCTGCGTGCCCGACGCTCCGCCGAAAATAATATATGGATACCTCGCCCTGAGACTATCGACACGGGCCTGAGTAGTGGCATCGCGACGAGGGAGCGCTATCGCATATGTCTCCTGAGTACATACGATATCTGCATTGGTCGACAATATATAGTCGGCAACCTCGGTGTTTCCGTCTTCGGCATACACCCCATCCAGGATATTATATGTAAGTAGCGAGAACTGCTCTGCCCCCTCGGGAGCCTTGGGTGTGGTGACATGCAGGGGAAAATATGTCAGCACAGGGCCACCGCAGGCAACAAGGCCGAGACCGAGCAGCAACGCACCACGGCGATACCACAAAAGTTGCAACACCAGCAATATCACGGCAAGCCAAAAACATATTGGGAAAGCCAGAGGCAACACACCCCACCAGGCACTATGACTCAGCGGCGACACGCAGCCGGCATAACCTGTGAGCAGCAATGCCACCACTACCAAGGTATCTACGAAAGCCGTAAGGCCGCGCAGAAAACGTAGCCATACCGGCCTCCTTTTCCGGGCTGCTGTTGTGTCGGCTACATTTTGTTGTCTTCGGGGACACATATTTACTCCGTTCTAAACCAAGATTGTAAAGAACGGCGGCTTAGAAGAACCAATGGTTGCTAAATACTCCCTTTTTCTTCCAATACAGCAGCAACAGGAAACCGAATATCATGCCGCCAAGGTGCGCGAAATGGGCCACGCCGTCGGCCGAACCCGACATACCGTAGACAAGTTCGAGCACGAAATATCCCAAAATGAGCCATTTGGCCTTGATTGGCACCGGCACCAGGATGAGATATACCGGCAAGTTCGGGAAGAGGAAGCCGAAAGCCAACAACACGCCATAAATTGCACCCGAGGCTCCCACCATGGGAGTATTGACAAAGGCATTGAGCTTGGCAAGGTCGGGGTCGGAGTAGTTATACCCACTCTGTATCAAGTCGAAACCCTCGTGTATGGCACGGTAGGCAATATCGGGCGGCAAGATGCCTTCCAAACTATTGATATAGATGGCAAACACACCCATCTGCACCAACGCGGCACAAATGCCACAGGTGATATAGTAGAACAGGAACCGCGCCGAGCCCATAGTCATCTCTATTGTACGGCCGAACATCAGCAGGGCGAACATGTTGAAGAACAAATGGGCAAAACCGCCATGTAGGAACATGTAGGTAAACAACTGGAACGGCTGGAAGGCCGGCGACGTAAAATAATACAATGCCAGATAACGGTCAAAAAAACGGTCTGCCGCCGGCAAAAGAGCCATAAGCAGCCATATTAGCACGTTGATTATCAAGAGGTTTTTGACAACCGGCGGTATAGTCTGGAAAAACGATGGTCGCGATGAGTACATTAGTATAATTTATAAATCGTATTGAACGGCAAATTTACGCAAAATTCCCCAAACAGCAAAATAGCCGCAAACAGGCCTCTCAAAATCACCGCAACATTCATTTTGCTAATTTTTGCTCAATAATGACGCGATTTCTTGCTGATTTATGGAAATTTGATTACCTTTGGCGCGTTAAACAGACCACAATAATCTGCAATGGACACAATTTCTATCCTAAAGGCTGTCGCGGCAATAATTCTGTCAGGCGCCTTTATGTCGGCCCACGCCATACCGGCCAAGCCCGGCCTGCTGACCGTGAGGCAGATAGACGGCACCACGGTGCCCGTACACCTCGTAGGCGATGAACGCGCCCACATGTACACCACACCCGACGGCTATCCGCTCGTTTCGGTCGGCGGCATTTTCTACTATGCCGCCTTCGACGGCAGCACCCTCGCCGGTACCACCATGCGCTTCGAGGGCGATGCCGCCATCGAGAAGACCTTGCCGTCAATCGACAAACGCGCCGCATTCAAGGCCGTAAGCGCGAAACGCCGTCCGGCAAAGGCCGACAAATATCCGGGCCTTTATACCGATGCAGCCTTCCCCCTCGAAGGCTCACCCAAAGCCCTGGTGATACTTGTCGAATATGCCGATGTAAAGATGACTCACCATGATGCTCTGAATTATTTCAGCAGAATGCTCAACGAACCGGGGTTCTCCGACTACGGCGGTACCGGCTCGGCAGTAGATTTCTTCAAGGAAAATTCGGGCGGAAAATTTACTCCTGTTTTCGATGTGGTCGGTCCTGTCACCCTGGCCAGGCCGCGTGAATACTATGGCGGCAACTCTGTCTACGGCGACCGCCACCCAGAAGATATGGTAATCGAGGCATGCCAACTGCTCGACGACGAGATTGATTTCACACAATACGATACCGACGGCGATGGCGTAATCGACAATGTGTTTGTCTTCTACGCCGGCCAGAGCGAAGCCGCCGGTGGCGGCGACGACTGCGTGTGGCCGCACTCGTCGAACATCGCCCAGCTTGGCGACTACTTCTTCGACGGCAAGCGGCTCGACTACTACGCATGTTCGAATGAATGGCAGGAAGGGCGCCCCGACGGCGTGGGCACGTTTATCCACGAGTTTTCACATGTCCTCGGCCTTCCCGACCTCTATGCCACAGTCGAGAGCGACGCCTTCACCCCCGGCGCATGGTCAACACTCGATGCCGGGCCATACAACAACAGCGGCTGCACGCCACCCCTCTACTCGGCCTTTGAGCGCACGGCTCTTGGCTGGCTATCGCCTGTCGAAATCACCGAGGCTTGCAATGCCACACTGCTGCCACTATCGTCAGGTATGGCCGGAATTGTAAAGACCTCGCAGGCCCAAGAATATTTCTTGCTCGAAAACCGCCAGCAGCATGGCTGGGACAAATATATCCCGGGCCACGGCATGCTAATATGGCATGTCGACTTCGACGGGGGTGTCTGGGCAACCAACACTGTCAACAACGACGCTGCCCACCAGCGTGTCGACCTCGTCGAGGCCGACGGGGTGGCGACAGCCTCTACACGTGCCGGAGACTCGTTTCCGGGCACAGCCTCGGTCACATCGCACACACTTAGGGCATGGGGCGGCAGCATCGACGCCCTACCCCTGACCGACATAGCCGAGACCGACGGTGTAGTGACATTCAAGGTCGCAGGCGGCAAGGCATCGCAGATTACCGAAAAAGCACTCGCGGCGACAAACATAGGCGCTCACAGCTTCACCGCCAACTGGGTCGCACGCCAGGGTGTAAACTACAAGCTCACCGTTACCGATGACAATGGCGTAGTAGACGGGTATGACAATCTCAACGTGGGTGCAGTCAGTTCATACCTCGTCGACGGCCTCGTAGCTGATACCGAGTATAGTTACACAGTTACAGGCTTCGAAGGCCTGCAGATGAGCGAACCATCGGCAGCCATATCGGTGACCACAGGCAATACACCCCTCGCCGAACTATCAGTCACGGCACTCGAAGCCGAGGAAGTGACGGCGGACGGTTTCACAGCATGCTGGCAGGCTGTAGCCGGCGCCACAGGCTACAATCTGACAGTGTTTACTCGCGAAGCCGCCGGGCCTCTGACCGACATCATGGCGTTCGACAACGGCCTGGGCGATGTCACCGCAAACGGCTGGAGCGCGACCTCTACAATGATTTACAACATGGCCGGAATGGCCGGTTCGTCGGCACCGTCGCTGCGTCTTGGCCACGCCGGCACCATCACGTCGCCCACATATACCGACGGCATATCTGCCCTTTCGCTATGGCACCGAGGCAGCGGCACTCCCGACAATGCCCGCATACGCATCGAGGCCCATACCGCCGACGGCTGGCAGACCGTAGACGAATCGCCGGTATCAACCGAAAAGGGTGGTAAGGTACTCCGATATGCCGACATTCCGACGGGAACAGATGCCGTGCGCATCACTGCACTCTGCGAAAGCTGCAACATCGCCCTCGACGATATCGCAGTCAGCCACGGTACGTCATATAGCGCTACCCCCGTCAGACCCTACGACCCCGTGCTTGTGAGTGATGCCACACATTATGCCGTGAGCGGACTCCGCCCCGGCATCACATATTACTACACAGTCACAGCCACCGACGACGAGGGCAATTTGTCGAAGCCCTCGCGCCACATCGAGGTTTCGACACTCAGCGGCATCAGCTCAGTCGCTACTGACACGGCTACTATCCGCGCCGAAGGCCTTACCGTATATGTCAGCGGCATGGCGCATGATACCACGGTACGCCTGTGCGACACCATGGGACGTAACGTAGCCACCTCAAAGGGCGACTGTCAGCTCACAGCGACAACCCCGGGCCTATACATACTGATTGTAGGCAACGTTGCAACAAAAGTACTCCTCCGTTAAAAAGACACAGTCATGAACCATAATATATTACGGACATCAATCCTCGTCCTCGGCCTTGCAGTCGGCATCGCATCGACCGCCCAGGAAGCCCGGCGTATGCATCCGAGACAAAAAGAACTGACCCGCGAAGTCAGCCAGACGGCAAACCCGTCAGAAGCCGTGCTTGCCCCACGAGTACGCGGAGCTAAAGGCCAACTGTCAATGCCTCTGACAGCCACGCCGCGACTGAGGGCACCGCAGCAAAACAGCGACACATCATTGCCTACTGTCGCCGGTGGCGTAATCATATCTGACACCTGGGGCGACACCAAGCAATACGGTGTATACACACTCAGCGCCGCAGGGTCGAAATTAGTCGTCGACAAAGCAAAGGCCACCGACGGCGGCGTGCTGAAAGACGACATATTCTATGCACACCAAATGGAAAACGACGCCCTATTCGGCCCAACGGTCTACGTGCAAGGATATGACATCAACACCTCTGAAAAGGTCTATGACGAAGAGACCTATTTTGCCAACCGCGCCGCCGTCGACATGACTGTCGACCCAGTCACAGGCACCATCTACGGCATCTTCTGGAAAGACGATGATTTGTCGGGCTATATGCTTGGCAAAATCGAATATCTCCCCACCGGTCCGAAAACAAGAAAAATCATCGACCTCCCCGGCGACTGGTGCGCCCTTGCCGCCGACAAAGCCGGCAACCTCTATGGCGTACGCCGCGAAATCGAGGGCAATGCCGTAAAATCATCGGCAATCTATCTCTTTGTAGACATCGAGGAAGGCGAAGTCGCCAAAATAGGCGAGACCGGCCAACAGCCGCTGTATCAGTCATCAATGACTTACGACGCCTCTGCCGACCGTATGTTATGGAACGTCTGCCCGGCCGACAACACCGGCTCGATTTACGAAGTGAGCCTTACCACCGGCATTGCCACCCTGCTCTACGCCCTCCCGGGCAACGAGGAAATCATGGGCATGTATATCCCTGCCGCCACGTCGTCGGCAAACACTCCTGCGGCACCCACCGACCTTGCATTTGACTTTGTCAAGGGGTCGCTCGAGGGCTCTATTGGCTTCACAGCCCCGTCGACACTCTTCGACGGCTCGGCACTTACCGGCGAACTGAGCTATACCCTCACCATCGACGGCACAAAGAACTACGACGGCACATGCACACCCGGGCAGAAGGTAGCGGTGCCTGTCACCTTTGACAAGGGCGGCAAACACGAAGTCAGCGTGACAGTTAGCAACGCCGATGGTAAGTCACCAGCACTAAAAGGCAGTTTCACCGCCGGCTTCGCGACACCTAAAGACCCGGCAAACGTAGTTATGACCGTCGACGGCGACAATGTTTCCGTTACATGGGATGCAGTGACGGCTGCCGCCGGCGAAGGTTATTTCAATGCCGGTGACGTGCGCTACCGACTCGTACAAAACCCCGGGGCGACTGTAGTGGCCGAGGCAATGACTGAAACTTCATACACAGGCAAACTCCCCGCCGCCGATGGCTATACCGTCTACAACTTCATTGTAACGGCAATCATGGGCGATGCCGAATCTAAGGCCGTGAAGTCTAACTCGTACAGCGTCGGCACCATAGAACCGCCATATCTCGAAGACTTCGCGGACGCGGCATCGTTTGAGAGTTTTACCGTCGCAGGCACATGGCGTTATGATAGAAAAGGATATGTCTACTCATCGTATGCCGACGGCAATGCATGGCTCTTCACCCCGGCAATAAAGCTCGAAGGAGGTAAGACCTACAAACTCACCTTCGACGCACTCGCCGATATGGGCAGTTGGGATGCAGAAAAGCTCGAAGTAAAAATGGGACAAGGCACAAGTGCCGCCGATATGGTCACCACCGTCCTTGCCCCGTTCGAAATCACATCGGAATCGTTTGTCAACTACAGCGGCCTGCTATCTCCTGCTACCGACGGCCTATACCATATAGGCTTCCACAACATGGCTGTAGACTCATGGGGTCTAAAAATCGACAACATCAGCATCGAGGCACCGCTCGACAACAGCGTGCCGGCAACTATCACCGACCTTACGGCCCGTGGCGATGCCGACGGCAAGCTGCTTGTCAATCTCAGCCTCACCGCGCCTGACAAGACATTTACCGGCGAGGCCCTCGACCACATCGACCGCATCGAGGTATATCGCGGCACGGAATTAATCAAGACCTTCGACGCCCCCGCACCCGGAGCACACCTCGACTATACCGACACTACGCCGGCACCCGGTGTCAACGAGTATTCGGCGACAGCCTACAATGCAGCCGGGTCAAGCGAGAAGGCCACCGCGACGGCATTTGCAGGACTCGACAAACCGGCTATGCCGGGCAACCTTAAAGTTGTCGAAATCGAAGACGGCATTGTCACCGTGAGCTGGGACAAGGTCAGCAGCGGCATACATGGCGGCCCAATCAATCCCGACCTGATAACATACGACGTGGCAACATATATCAACGGCGACATGGACCTCAACGCCATGCAGCTCAGCGACAATAGTGCCACATTCCGCGCCATCGCCGACGGGTCGCAGGAATACATGCAATTTGTCGTCTTCCCCATTATCGTCAACGGCGACGAAGAAATAGAAGGCGACCCGGCCATGTCGGAGCAAATCGTCGTCGGCACGCCCTCAGAGGGGTACCGGGAGTCATTCAGAGGTGGTTTCTGCCTGACACCCCTCGCCATCGAGCGCGTCAACAAAGGCGGCGTGGCCCTGCACACCGATGCCGACGGCGTGCCCTCGCAAGACGGTGACAACGGCATAATCGCCATCAGCGGCAACACCGTGGGCGCAAGCGCGGCCATCGCAAGCGGCAAAATCAGCCTCAGAGGCATGGTAGAGCCAACTCTGACCTTCTATACATTTACACTTACCGACGCTGCTGCCGGGCACGCCTCGCGCAACAAACTCGAGGTCGCCATAGCCGAAGCAGGGGGTGAGTTTGCAAGCGAGCTCGCCACCACTATCGACGCGATTGGAGCCGAAGCCGGGTGGCACCTTGTAAGCGTGCCGCTGGGCAAATATGCCGGCAAGAGCATCGTATTCAAGATTACAGCCGAAGTTGTCAACTTCTCTTACACGCCGATTGACAACATCCGCGTTGGCAGCAATATCGACCACGACATAGCAGTCAACACACTCTCCGCACCTGTGCATGTACGCGCCGGTGAGGAGTATAAGGTATCAGTACTCTACGCCAACCTCGGCACCAAGGCTGTCGATAAATTCGACCTCGCCCTCTATGCTGACGATGAATTATTACAAACGCTGCCGTGCAACGCCATCGCGGCCGGAGGCAGCGGGGCACGCCAGTTTACTGTGACCATGCACCCCTTGCAGAGCGACGACGTAACCCTCCGGGCCAAGGCCATACTCAGCACCGACGGCAATAGCGACAACGACAGCGGCGCGGCCGTCACTGTAAAACCTGTCGTGCCCAACTATCCGTGCGTCACCGACCTGCATGGCACGCTCCACAACTCCGGCAAACCGGTATTGACATGGAGCGAACCCGACTACGACGACTTCGCCCTGCCGCTTGCAAAATCAGAGGACATGGAAGATTGCGAGGCTTTCAAACCGAGCCTTGAAGGCTGGACATTTGTCGATGGCGACGGACTGCCGACAGGCACGTTCCAAAACGTGGTCATGCCGGGCATAGATAAGAACTCGCTGCAGTCGTTCTGGATTGTCGACGCGGCATCAGATGCCATACCGCCGCGCTACAGCAGCAGCTTTGCCGCCGTTTCCGGCTCGAAGTACCTTGTGGCAATGTATGCCATCGGCGGCCGCAACGACGACTGGGCCATATCCCCCGAGCTATCAGGCGAAATGCAGTATGTTTCGCTCTATGCAAAGAGCTACAGCTCTACAATATCAGAAGAATTCGAAGTCCTTGCCTCGGCCAATGGTACGGCAAACAGTGATTTCAGCCTTGTGGGCAAGGTTGCATCTGTGCCTCACTCGTGGACGGCATACGAATTTCTTCTTCCTGTCGGGACGAAATATTTCGCCATACGCTACTGCGCCGACGATGCCATGATGCTGATGATTGACGACATCCGCTACAACGCAGCCGGCGAAGACGAACGCCTCACACTTGCAGGGTTCAACATCTACCGCAACGGCACCAAGGTCAACGAAAAGCCCGTTGAAGACTTTGAATATACCGATGCTCTAGCCACTGGCTCGACCAACACCTACGTCGCAACGGCAGTCTATACCCACGGTGAATCTGCCGGGTCAAACGCAGTGACAGTCGAAATGTCATCTGTTGCCGAGATTGATGCTTCGCAAATCAGCATCAAGGCCGAGGACGGCGCAATCGCCGTCTACGGTGCCGACGGCCAGGAAGTAAGCGTCTACACTCCCGACGGCCGCACGGTGACGACAGTCACCGCCGCAGCCGAGACGCATATCCCCGTGGCAAGCGGCATCTACCTCGTACACACTCCCTCCGTTACCGCCAAGGTAATCGTGCGCTGAGGGCCTCCGCCAACAAGTTTAGTTTATAGACAAAACTTACGCCAATTTCAGGAAAAGTTTTGTCTATAAACTAAACTTTACTTATATTTGCAAAAAGTTTAGTTTATGGAAGAAAGAAGCACGATTTTAGAACGGCCTATATATATGGATAGGATAACCCCATATATAGACACCAATATAATTAAAATCCTTGTCGGGCAGCGACGAGTAGGTAAAAGTTATATCCTAAAAGCAGTTGCCTGGGAAGTCAGACATCGCAATCCTGAAGCCAACATTATAAGCATCAACCTCGAAGATTTCGCCTTCTCGCATATCACTGATGCCAAAGAACTCAACGATGCAATATCTTTGCAACTGGCCGACGGCAAAAGAAATTATATCTTTCTTGATGAAATACAAGAGGTAGAAGGTTTCGACAAAGTTGTGCGTTCCCTTATACTCAACCCTCAAAACGATGTGTACCTTACCGGCAGTAACAGCAGCATGTTATCATCAGAAATCGCATCACGACTGGCCGGCCGCAGCATACAAATCCATGTACACCCACTCACTTATGGCGAGTTTTTAGAGTTTCATTCATACACAGATTCCGACGAATCACTTGCGACATATCTCCGATATGGAGGTCTCCCCTATCTGATGCATCTTCCCGAACAAAAGACTTGGTCAGAATATCTTGGAGGGGTAACCGATGCAGTGGTCTACCGAGATGTTGTCAGCAGACATTCTTTGCGCAACACCGACTTCCTACAGCGTCTACTTAGATTTTTGGCCGATAATATAGGACAAATCTTCAATGCCAAGCGTATTTCGGACTATCTCAAATCGCAACGAATATCCACCAGTGTGACAGGGGTTCAATCATATATCGCCTACGTAGAAGAAGCCTATATAATAAACCGGATAAGGCGTTGGGATATCGAAGGCAAGCGCTATTTTGAGATAGGTGAAAAAATATTCTTCGAAGACCTCGGAATACGCAACTCAATCGTCGGCTATCGTCCCAACGACATAGGCGGACTGATGGAAAACGCAGTATATAACCATCTTAGAGCCCATGGCTATGAAGTCAAAATAGGTGTTGGCATACAAGGGCGCGAGATAGACTTTATAGCCGAAAAAGATAATGAATACCGATATGTGCAGGTCGCTCTTTCCATTCTCAATGAAGCGACAGCCCGACGCGAATTCGGCAATTTAGAGAATATACCAGACAATTATGAAAAGATAGTTGTCACCTATTCCGAATCTGCCCCCAACACATACAACGGCATCAGACAAATGTCTCTGCGCGAATTTTTACTAAGTTGAATTCGTAGAAACTCATAACTGCTGGCAGAGGAGGGTTATGGCGGTGGCGGAGGCGCGGTCGATGACTGCGGCACGGTCGCCCGAGAAGTGGCAGAGGCGTGTCACTGTGCCGGCAGGGGTGTGGGCTGCAAGCCATACGGTGCCGACGGGTTTGCCGGGGGTCGCACCGCCGGGGCCGGCGATACCCGAGCTTGCCACTGAGCAGTCGGCGCAACATGCGCGAGCGACGCCCTCGGCCATTTGCCGCACCGTGGCTTCGCTGACGGCACCGTCGTTTTCGAGGGTTTCAGCACGCACGCCGAGGAGGCCCATCTTTACATCGTTGGCATACGACACGACACCGCCTGTAAAGGTGTCGGAGCATCCCGGTATGGCTGTGAAGAGGTGGGCGATGTTGCCGCCAGTGCAGCTCTCGGCGGTGGCAAAAGTCCAGCCGTGCGAACGGAGTTTGTGGAGCGCGATTTCGGCGGGGGTAAGTTTGCCTTCGCCTGCAAGTTTGTCGCCGAGGGCGAGGCGCAGCTTTGCCGCCTGGTCGGCAAAGACTTCGTCGGGGGCTCCGGGTGCGCCGTCGAGGCGCAGCACAATCTCGCCCGGCGAGGGCAAGTAGGCCAATTTGAAGCCTTCGGGCATGGCATCTTCGAAACCGGCAAGGTGTTCGGCCAAACCCGACTCGGTGATGCCTGTCACGGTAAACTCACGGTGCATGATATGGTCGGCCATGCCGAAGTGTTCGCGCACCTGGCGACGCACCTCGGGCAGCATGCCACGAGTCTCGAAGGGCACTCCCGGCATGGCGACGAGGACGTGGCCGTCGCGCTCGAACCACATGAGCGGCGCCGTACCAAGCGCGTTCATAATGACGCGGCACGAGGTTGGCACCCATGCCTGACGGCGCGTAAGGTCGTTGAGCTGCAGGCCACGCTCGGCAAAGATGCGCTCAACGTTGCGCGACACATCCGGGTCTTCTACGAGAGTGCCGCCAAAGATTTCGGTCATTACACCCTTGGTAATATCATCGCGCGTGGGGCCGAGTCCGCCGGTGGTAATGACGAGGTCGGAAACGGAGAGGGAAGCCTCGATAGCATCGCGGATATCGGCGGCATTGTCGCCGACGGTGCGTACGCTGGCAACCTGCCAGCCCTGTTCGCTAAAGGCGCGGGCGATGAGACCTGAGTTGGTATCGGTAACGCGCCCGAGCAGTATTTCGTCGCCGATGATGATTATTGAAAGTTTCATATATAATTCAAATCATAACATTATATTTGGCGTCCTCTCCGAGGACAAAGACCTGACTGCGAGTTTTTAACCCCACGAATAATCGTGGGGTTAACCACAAAAGCGTCGTCTCCGACGACTTTTTTCAAAGATAACAAGCAATACCATCAACATTTACATTCTATCGGGCCAGGTTGAGGTTGAGCGACACGCCATACGACGAGTTTGTGGTGGGATAAGCACTTGTCGTAACGATTGGGCTGTTGACCTGGTGGTCGAAGTAAGCCGACAGGGTGAGACGCTTGCTCAATATATACGAGGCGGTGAAATTGATGTTGATAGTGTTGGTGCCGCTGGTAGGCTGCGTATAGTTGCCCTCGATACGACGCATGAGTGCCTGATTGTTCTGGAACGAGAAGTCGGCATTGAGCGTGAGGTCGTTGCTGACGCCTGTCTGGGAACCCTTCATCTTGAGCACGGTGTTGAAGCCCACAATCTTGTAGCCGGCACCGATTGTGATGCCTCGCGACGAAGCCTCTACGACCTGTCCGGCCGCGCTGTTGAGAGTGAGCGTGCGCTGGTCGCGATACTCGAGGTTGAACTGCAAGTCGTTTTTAAGCGTGGCGTTGATGCCGATAAGCGGTGCAAAACGCTCGGTGATGGCAACCGACGAGATATTGAAGGGCGACGATGGTATGGGCTGCCCCGAAAGCTCGTCGAGTGTGAAACCAAGGTTGGCCTTGCCGTCGGCACTGACCCAGTTGAGGTAGGAGTTGAACGAGCCGACCGAGTAGGTACACTGATAGGCATGAGTGAGCGAGAACGACTTAAAGATATTGCGCATATTGCCCAGGTTAATCAGGCCGTCGTAGTTGATGCGCCAGTTGGGGAGCACCGACGAGAAGCCGGGGAAGGGGTCGAGGGTCTGGCGACGCGCATTAGTCTTGGTGTAGGCAGCGACAAAGGCCGGGATGAGGACGTCGGACGACGTTTCGCTCACCGCGCCGGTCTCGGGGGAATATGGCTGTCCGCCGAGGGGATTACCGGCCATGAAGCCGGTGGTAGGATATACCAGCCCTGCATACTGCGCCTCTACGCGGTCGCGAATTTCGGGGATATTGGCAAGGAACTGGTCGAAAGCCGCCGAGCGGTAGCCGTCTTTGGCGTTCGACGACCTGAGGGCGGTGAGTATGGCGCAATGAGTCTTTGTGTAGGAGCCCGACAGCGTGGTGGGCATACCCTCGTACATAAACTGCATCTGCGAGTTGCGGTTATCTGTACGGTTGAATGTCAGGGTGATTTTGAGACCCTTGACAGGCTCGATGACGCCTTCGATATTGAGCTCGTTTGTCTTTGCCCAGACAGCAGGCGAAGTCTGGCCGTCGTCGGTGATGAGCCAGCCACGGTCGAGGGCCTTGCGCACATAGCCCTCGTCGGTAAAGCCGAAGGCGAAGTCGAGGCCGGGCGACATGGGCCCGTAGTGCTGCGACTGGCCGAAGACATTGCCTATGTCAGGGCGGAAAAGCGGGAGCGAAAGAGAGCGTGTGTTGCGGTAGCGCACCGACACCGAGCGCGGCGACATGACGAAGCGCAGGGCATACTCGCCAATCTCGCGTGCAAGGTTTTTCTCCTCTTTCAGCACCTCGGTAATGGTGAACTTGAGGTTTTGCTCGCCCCGGGTGAGGACTTCGAGCGTATTATTGTCGACAATCTTTGTCTCGACTCGCACGGGCTTGTTGTCGGTAGCATTGACAGCGACAACCTTGAGCTTCTTAGTGCGCAGGTTGTGCTTGATGGTGAGTGTGGTATCGGGCTTGAGCTGATATGTGCGCTCGAACTTGCGGGCCTTCTTCTGCGCCGCCGATGTCGGGCGGCGGTTGGCGAAACGCTTGTTGACCTCCTTCATGATGGGAATCTTGTTGTAGAAAGTCTCGAAGTTTATGCGTCCGTCGGCAGTCCACGCGGCCTGGTTGGCGATACTGTTGCCCATGCGCACACCGTCGATAGTGGCACCACGGTCCCAGCGGTACGTGGCGTTGTAGCTCACATTGCCGGTAAGGAAGTCGAGGAACGCGATTTTAGAGAAGGGGGCCTTGTAGGAGCCGGTAAAGGTCTGGTTGTAGCTCCACGGCGTACCCATAGACTTGAGGCTCTGCCATATAGTGTCCTTCCAGTCGCGGTATTTGTCGGGGAAAAGCTTCTTGTTGACAGCCCCGACGGTCTCCTCGATGCGCGCCGAGGTGTTAGAGCTAAACGACAACTGCAGACTCTTGGTGAGGTTCCATGTGAGCGACAGTTGGCGGTCCCAAAGCCAGTTCTTGCTTACCGACACGGGCAGTTGGAACATCACGTCGGCCTCGGAGCGCGTCTGCTGCTCGTAGTAGTAACGGGTCATGGTGGTGAGGAAGGAGATGTTGTTCGGTAGCCACTGCAGCTCCCACTCGCGCAAGAAGCGGGCGTTCTTGCCCTTGCCCTTCACCTTGCCGAACGGTTTGAAGGGCTTGATAAAGGGCGAATAAGAGTATGCCAGCGACCCACGATAGTCGTTGGTGTTCTCGTACTCGGTGGTCGGGTCGTTCTTGCTCTGCTTGGTAAAGGAGAAATTGAGTGTAAAGTTGGCAGGGTCCCATGGCATGGGGTTCTTGCTCTTGACATCGAATTTGAGGCCCGAGACCGAGAAATTCTGTATGGTCGACCGCTCGATGGCGAAGGCGCTAATCGAGTCGCGCTCGTGGTCGTTGGCGCAGTCGTCGAGGGCGTCTTTGAGCAGCACGTCCTGGTCGAGGGGATTGTATTTTGGCGAGGTCTTTTCCTTTGTCACCGAGTAGTAGATTGGCGCGCGGAGCTTTGCCTTCTCGGGGAGGAAGCGGCCCAGGTCGGCCTGCACGGCAAAGTTATACTGCTCGTAGTCGTCGAGGCGGCGTTCGTTGAGCGACTGGTCTACGCTGCCGAAGCCGGCGGTCTCGATGTGGGCGCCGAGGTTGACAGTTGCGATATCGCTCATGCTGAGGGTGGCATTGGCCTTGGCGGCCCAGCCGCCGGCCTCGTTGAAGTCAGTGACCTTGAGTTCGTTGACCCATACGATGCCGTCCTTGGTAGTGGCGGCGTTGTTGCGCACTCCTATCAAGATTACGCGCACATCGCTGAGCGAGGGGTTGCCCATCACGGCCATGCGGTTGCGCTCGTTGTCGGGGTCACGGCCGCTGAAGAGCGTGCCGTATCCCACGCCGCTCTCCTCGTTGCGCTTGGCACGATTGCGCTCCTTTTTGAGTTCGACCAGGTTTTGGAGATTGAAGTCGAGGTAGTTCGACTGCGGCCACACTATATACTGGTCAGACGCAAGATAGCGATTATAAGTGCCTGGAGGAGTGAGGGCGAGGGGCACCTCGTACTCATAGAAGTTGTTTTTGACATCAGAGCCCAGTCGCACGAAGACCGACATCTGGCCCGACTGCAGGTTTGTGGCATTGTCAATCAGGGCCTCGGCGTGTACCCACATCTGCATACGCTTGTAGTTGCGCAGGTCGAGCTGGGTGTTGCGATATACGCCGCGTGCGTCGCCGGCGGTAAGGCCGGTGAGCTTCATCGACATAGACTGCTCGTTGAGCTGCGTAATCTGGCTCTGGCCGGGGTCGGTGATACGTGTCACACCGGGAGGCAGCACATAGTTGACAGGTGTGCGCTCGTCATTTTCCTCGATATTGACCACGCTGACATCGAGCTGGCCCTGGGCGGGGGCGTCGCCACGGTTGTTGAGGTTGAAATCGTAAGTACGCCACTCGCCGCGCACGAGTTCGAGGCTGCCGAAACGCAGGTGCGTGGTGTGCTTGAAGCCGGTCAGGAAGAGGCGCGCAAAGCGTATGGTCGAGAAGTCGGTGATATTGCCGACGACCTTCTCGTACTCGCTCAGGGGCACCTTGAACTGGTACCACTCGACTTCCTGGTTCGAGCCGTCGCGCACGGGTACGATTGACACCTGCTTGTCGGTGATGAAGTTCTTGCCGACGACGAGGTCTTCGGGGCGGATAGACACGCGGTACTGGAAGTACCGCTCGTACTCGTTGAGGGTGTTGTCCTGGTTTATATCCTCGACATCGGGCACCGAGCGCGACGACTGGTAGAGGGGGTCGGGGGCATCCTCGGGCGAGAGCGAGTTGCCCTCTACGCCGTTATAGCGTTTATAGCGCTCGAGGATGCCGAGGCGCTGCTCGTCGTAGTCGTAGCCACGGTAGAAGTGGTAGTTGTCGCCGGCGGGGTCGTTGAGCGGCGAGAATAGGTCGGTCTGCTGCTCGGCAACGCTGCCGGCCGAGAGCTTGCGAGTGTATGAGTCGAGATAATTCTGATATGTGGGGAATACAAACTCCTGGTCGTTGTGCAGACCGTCGAGGCCGACGTCCTGCGCCAGGCGCGAGCCGGTGTTGTTGTCGAACGAGTAAGTAAGCGAGTTCTGCTTCGACACGCGGCCCCATGCGGTCTCGGTGAGGTATTGGTCGTCGCCGTCGTAGGGTATGCCGTTCTCGTAGCTCTTGAGACCGTCCTTGAGTATGTCCTCGCTGATTTCGCCGAAGTTGATATATAGGTCGCCGCCCTCGTAGTTGGGGTTCTCGGGGTCGAGGAAGGGGTTCATGAGCCAGAACTGCACATACTCGATATTCGACTGCTCGAAGTTGGGGTTGTCCATGCGACGCATGATGCCGCCCCAGCGGCGCTCGGGGTTGAGGAGGCTGCCGGTGTCGCTGATGTTGTCGCTGTCGAGGTTGTAGGGGCCGCGCTCGTCGGGGTAGTAGGAGATGTTGAGGGTCTGTATGTAGTCGGTCTCGGCATAGCCTACCTCGCGGCCGGGGAAAATCTCGTAGGTCTTGACCTCGCGCACGTATGGGTTCGAAAGCTGCTTGAGGTCGCTCTTGATATAGCCGGGGCACATCGACGAGTTGCGCTGGGTGAAGAGGCGGTCGATATAGTACCAGTTGATGAGTGCGCGGTTCTTGCCGTAGGCAGGGTCGTTGCTCAATGCGGCCTCGGGGAAGAGGGCGTCGGCCGAGGGGTCGTAGGGCGTGGAGGCAAGGAACCACGAATAGGGCGACCGCAGGTCGATGCCGGTCTGGGTGCTCTCGAAGTCGTCGATATACGACGAGCCTTTGTTAGAGCCCGACTTCTGCGCGTGAGGCATGATGCGGGCATACTCGGCGGTGAGGCTCAGGCGCGAGGGAGCGGTGGCGTTGACCGTCGGGATTTTGTTGAGGAGGTTGGTGAGCCACATAAACTCGCCGTTATAGGCCATGTTGAGGCCGAACATCGAGTTGTTGACGGTCTCGTCGCCGATGTTGACCTTCTCGAGCAGTGCCTTCTCGGAGAAATGGAGCAGCGTTGCGCCGAGGTTGAGGTTCTTGTTGAGCTGGTACTGCAGGTCGAGGCCGAGGAGGGTCTTGCGCTGCATCGAGAAGAGCGACTGGTTCTCGAGGGTGACGCTGATGTTCTGCCCCGAGTCGATAATGCTCTGGTTGGTGATGGTGACTATGCCCATGGCGTAGTCGACGGTATAGTCGGAGTTCTCGGTAAGCTGCACGCCGCCGGCGGTTACGATTACCGAGCCACGGGGCACGTTCATGGCGTTGAGGCGGATTTGCGACCCGGCCGAGGCCATATACTCGCCCGAGAGTATGAATTTGTTTTTGTCGGCATACTGGCGCGCCACGACCAAAGTCGAGTCGTAGAGCTCCTGGTAGACGTATTTCTCGGCCAGCGCCGGGTTGCCGATTTTCTCGGCGAGGTGCCTGCCGAAAGGCTCCACGACGGGGAAGATGACCTTGCCGGTCTGCGGCATGATGGTGTAGCCGTCGATAAAGTCGAAGAAGCCGTCGGGGTTGCTCTCCTCGTTGCTGTCGATACGGTCGAGGTTCATCACCTGGAGCAACGACTTGTTGTTGAGGCCCGGCACGGGCAGGTAGTTGATCTGCGTGCCGGTGGTGTCGGAGAGGTATTTGATGTTGAGCTTGAACTTCTGCTTTTGTATCTGATAGCCGCCCAGCGAGTAGACGTTTTTCATCATCAGGTGCCACATGGGCAGATAGGGCGAGTTGGTGGTGCTCTTGAGCATCTTGAGGTAGAGGCACTGGTCGGTGGTGGTGATGTCGCCCGAGAACTCGCCCACCTGGTACACCTGGCCGTTGTAGGTGTACTCGTATGCCACGGCGAGGACTTCGTCGGCACTCAGCGCACTCTTGATTGAAATGTAACCGAGGGTCGAGTTGAGGGTGTACTCGCTGCTCGAGAGAAGACGGGCACTCTCTACCTTCTCGTAGTCGCGGCCACCGGTGATGCCGTAGGCCGTCAGGGGGTCGAGCACCTGTGTGACCTGGCTGATATTGCGCGCACCGGGGTAGTCGGTCTTGATGGTCTGGAGGAGGTTGTTCGACGCATTGGCCGGGTTGGGCAGCGAGGGGTTCGGAGTCCAGTAATCGCTGGCGAGGTGGCTCTCCTCGCCGAGGTCCATAAAGCCGACGAAGTTGCGCGACTGGTCGAACTTGCCGTTTTTGTTGGTAATCCACACCTCGATGCGGGTAATTTTGACGCCCGACGACACGAAGGGCAGTCGCGAGGCAAAGCGGTCGTAATTGTCGCGGAAGAAATGGGCAAGGAAGTAGTGGCGGTTCTGGTCGTACTCGTCGGCATTGACGCTGAACTCGGTAGTCTGTGCCCCACCACGGGTGTTGACGGTCTTCGACTCGGAGTTCTGCTGCGACACCAGGGCCGTGGCCGTAAGTTTGCCGAACTGCAACTTAGATTTTATACCGAAAAGAGCTGTAGAGCCTCGGATTAGCGACGAGCCTGTGGTCATCGACACGTTGCCGGCCTCGATGCTCTTGACTATGTCGTCCTCCTTGCCCTCGTAGGCAAGTTTGAGGTTCTTGGAGTCGAAATCGAAGGTGGCATCGGTGTTATAGGTCATGTTGAACTTCATGCGGTCGCCGACACCGGCCTGAATCGTGGCCTGGATTTTCTGCTCGAAGTCGAAGTATGTCTTGCGCCGGGCCGAGAGCGACAGCGAGGGGTTGTCGGTCTTGTTGCTCTTGATGCCCATCTTGACCTGTACGGAGCCCTGGGTCTTGAGCGACACGCCGCCGGGGCCGAAGATTTTTTCGAGCGGCCCGAGGGCGAAGTTCATGTCGAAGATGTTGAAGGGCTGCTTCTCTTTTTCGGTGACGAGGGCTGTATTGCGTTCGCGGTAGTAGCGTTGCATCGAGCGGCGGAACTGCCAGTTGTTATATTGCTCGACAGTGAGCATGAAGGGCGTGGCTATGTCGATGTCGCCCAGGCGCGTATGCACTATATAGCAGCCCGTAGCGGGGTCGTAGTCGGCCTCGGTGGTGATATTCGAGGGCGAGGCAAGGTCGTAGGCCAGCTCCTCGCGCATCAGGTCGTCGTAATTGCGCGGTATGAGCGGCGCAATCGGCAGGGGCAGCGGCACCGAGTCGCCGGGAGCGGCGGGGGGCACGGCGGCAGGGGCCGGGGGCTTCATGTCGGACTGGTAATACTGGGCCTGGAGAGGCACGGAAACAACTGCCGACAATACAGCCAGCAGCGCCACCACAAAGATATGTATATGTCGACTCAGTACTCTTTCCATTGACCTTGATAAGGATGTATCAAGATGTGAGACTCATTTGAGAAAGGCTGATGTAGGAGCTGCAATTTTCTGCAAATGTCACATTTGACACATCCCGCGTTATATAAAACAGGCTACATCATCGACAGGGCGCGCTTGATAGCCGCTTCGACTTTCAAAGCCGGGTCCTTGTCGAAGATTGCTGTCAGCACCTTCTCGCTCTGCTTGCGCTCGAAGCCGAGCATCTGCAGGGCGCCGAGGGCTTCGTCGTAAGCCTCTGTACGGGCAGCAGCCTGTGTGAATAACGTTTCGGACACGCCTTTTATTTTATCGCGCAGGTCAACAATTATACGTTCGGCGGTTTTTGCACCTATGCCCTTGATGCTTTTTAGGCGGCGCACGTCGCCACCGGCAATCACGGCGGCGAGTTCGTCGCCCTGCAGCGACGACAGTATGATGACGGCCGTCGCCGCCCCGACACCCGACACGCCGATGAGGGCGCGGAACATCTCGCGTTCGCTCTCGGTGGCGAAGCCGTAGAGCACCCATGCGTCGTCGCGTATGGCCTCGTGGACGTAGAGCATGGCCTCGGGCTGGCCGTCGAGGGCGCTGAAAGTGGGTAGGGTGATATTGAGGCGGTAGGCCACGCCGCCACGGGTCTCGACCGTCGCCGCCGCCGGGTTGAGCGCCGCTACAGTGCCTTTGATATATTCAATCATTGGTTAATAGTTCAAGTTTCGCAAGTATGCAACTTGCTCACTGTTAGTAGTCTTTAGGTTATAGG
>ERZ778517.1107-NODE-1107-length-22198-cov-5.424649_pt1 | contig 22198 bp, 20 predicted proteins | sample MGYA00510341_ERZ778517 | MGnify/ENA primary metagenome ERZ778517 (study PRJEB29527, sample SAMN07138964) | mouse gut metagenome | material: feces | host: mouse | place: China:Nanjing | collected 2016-01-25 ... | reverse complement strand
CCGCATGTATTGGCAGTCGATTATAAAGAAAATGCAGAAAATCAACAGATAAATTTACTTCAATCCTCCCGTTTCGGTGAGGCGCAGCGGTGGCTGCGTCGATTGACGACAATGCGGCAGATGGAAATTCAGGCAAGTCATATGGCCGGTTAATTATTATTCGATGTACTAGATAGGAATAGTCATTGTGTCATCCCTTTGGCAGCGACTTACAGAGTGAAAATACGGAAAAGGATAAATTGAGCATGAACACAACACCGATTTTAAAGAATAGAATCTTTCTGTACCTGACCGAATTTTTCGCCGGCATGTCCGTGATGGCGGTGGAGCTGGGGGCGAGCAGGCTGCTTGCTCCTTATTTCAGTTCCTCCCAGATCGTGTGGACAATCATCATCGGTACGATTATGATCGCCATGGCGTTAGGGAACATTTACGGCGGGAGGAGCGCGGACAAAAACCCCGACCCGGACAGGCTCTACACGCGGATTCTGATTGCGGGAGTATGGATTGCGCTGATCCCGGTGGTGGGGAAATATATTATTCTGGGCATTTCCGCGCTGCTCATTTTTGCGGTGAATACGAATTTCCTGATCTGGGCGGCTTTTGCGGCGTGTATGGTGATCTTTGTGTTTCCGCTCTTTCTGCTGGGAACGGTGACGCCGTCCCTTGCGAAATACACGGTGCAGAGCCTTGCGGACAGCGGCAGTATCGTGGGAACTCTCGGCGCGTTTAACACGATCGGCAGTATTATCGGCACGTTTGTGCCGACTTTTATCTCAATTCCGGCGGTGGGCACTTCGATTACATTTCTGATTTTTGCGGCGATTCTTCTGGGGCTCGGGATCATTTATTTTGTCAGCAAAAAGAGCGGATGGAAGAAAAGTGCGGCATCTGCGGTCATCTTTATTCTATGCTGCATTTTCGGGGCATCGAACAGCTTTGCCTTCTGGGAAAGCAATCTGGCCTATGAAGGAGAGTCCATCTACAATTATCTGCAGGTGAAAGAAAGTGACAGAAGCGTCATTTTATCGACAAACGTGCTTTTCGGGGTGCAGTCCATTTTGATGAAGGGCGAGGGGCTGACGGGCATGTATTACGACTATGCCATGGCGGCGCCGCTGATGACGGGAAAGGATGATCCGGCGGAATGCAATACGCTGATTCTCGGCATGGGGACGGGCACCTACGCGCACCAGTGCCGTGCCTACTTTGGGGACATGCCTGTGGAGGGCGTGGAGATCGACGAGAAGATAACGGACCTGGCGCGGACTTATTTTGAGCTGCCGGAGGACGTGTCGGTGACCACTTACGACGGCAGGGCTTATCTGAATGCGATCGACGGCAAGTACGACGTGATTATGGTGGACGCCTATCAGGATATCACGATTCCTTTCCAGATGTCCTCCGTGGAATTTTTTACGTTGGTGAAGGAGCATTTGACGAAAGACGGCGTGATGGTGGTCAACATGAACATGCGCGGCAGTGGGGAAGACAGCATCAACGCCTATCTTTCCGACACGATCGGCAGCGTTTTCGGCGAGGTCTACACGGTGGACGTGAAAGGCTCCACCAACCGGGAGCTTTTTGCCTCCGATAATCCGCAAATGATCGAGAATCTGCAAAAACACAAGGAGACCGTCGCGGACGAAAGCCTCCTTGTGATGATGGATACCGTTTCTGAAAACCTGCTTCCCTATGAAGCGGGAAACCGTATTATGACGGATGACAAGGCGCCTGTGGAGCTTCTCGGTATGCGCGTCATCGATGAGTTGATCAGAAACGAGGTCGCTTATTACAAAACCGTTTATGAGGAGCAGGGCATTCAGGGCGTTATCAATGCGCTGTAGCGCTGCTTGCTCAGATAAATTTACAGTTCTGTAATGAAACAAATAATCCTGTTTGCTTCTGTAAATGCATCGCTTTGTGAAAATGGAAGCTGTCTTTTAGGTCAATAACTTGATAATCGCCACATCCTTCACATCCAGCGTGAGCGTATCGCCTTTTTCGTAGCTTTTTTCTTTCAGAAGGTCAGTGCCCGCAAAAGGCATAGCCGTCATGTATGCATCCTGTCCGTGATTGAGAATGAAAACGAAGGTGCCGTTTTTGTTGACTCTCATAGTCACTTCTATGCCGGCCGGCGCATCCATAATCGGTTCGATTCCGGCTTCCCGGCATATTTCCCCGAGATACTTTTTGTAAAATTCGTCGCTTGACTGTGTTGCCACATAGTAGCCGAGGCCTTTGCCGAAGGCGTTTTTTGTGAGCACAGGCATACCCGCGTAGAAATCCTCTTCATAAGTGGCGAGGGTTTCCGCTCCCTCCGTGTGCAGCAGGTCGCAGAGCATGGAGGCGGGATAGGTTTTGCCCTCGTAGTGGAATGCGTTGTGCATATCCTCGGGCAGCGCGTCCTCTTCTTCGACCCAGATACCGAGAATATCCCGCAGCTTTCCGGGGTAGCCGCCGACGGTCACGAGGTCGTGTTCATCCACATAGCCGCTGAAGAAGGTGGTCAGAAAACGCCCGCCGTTTTTCACATAGGCGCGCAGCTTCTCGTCATACCCTGTTTTTACCATGTAGAGCACGGGCGCGATCACCAGATCATACTTTGACAAGTCGTCCTCAACGCCGATCATGTCCACGGGAATATGCAGGTCAAACAGGGCTTTGTAATAGCGTTCCACTTCGCGGCAATAGTCCAGATAGATAGTTGGTCCCGAAGAATATGAGACAGCCCACCAGTTATCCCAGTCGAAGACAATGGCGGCTTTGGCATTGCTTCTTGCGCCGAGGGTCTGATTTCCAAGGCGGTCAAGTTCCGCGCCAAGCTCCGCGGTCTCACGGAATACGCGGGTGTTCTCATGCCCCGCATGGTCGATCACCGCGCCGTGGTATTTTTCACAGGCGCCGACACTGCGTTTCATCTGGAAGAACATAACGGTGTCCGCTCCGTGCGCTACCGCCTGATAGCTCCAAAGCCGCATCACGCCGGGGCGTTTCAGCATGTTAAAGGGCTGCCAGTTCTGAACGGAAGGTGTCTGTTCCATCAGAGCGAAGGGCTTCCCCTGCTTTAAGCCGCGCATCAGGTCGTGACGCAGGGCAACGCTCGAAACAGGCGTGTCGTTTGCGGGGTAATTGTCCCATGACACGAAGTCCATGTATTTTGCCCACATCTGATAATCCAAAGGCTGGTAAGTACCCATCAGGTTTGTGGTGATGGGTACATCGGGGGTAATGGCGTGGATCGCGTCGTACTCCAGGCGGAAAGCGTTCAAAATGCTCTCCGAGTTAAAGCGGCGGTAGTCCAGCGAGATACCCTGAAATGTACTGCGCTCATTTCCAAAGTGCTCAGAAAGGTAATTGGGCGCGACAATCTCGTCAAAATCATAGAAAGTATGTCCCCAGAAGGCGGTATCCCAGACCCGGTTTACCTCCTCGATTGTCCCGTATTTTTCTCTTAGCCATTCCCGGAACTTTTTCTCACAGTTTTCGCAGTAACATTCCCCGCCGTACTCGTTGGAAATGTGCCATGCAACCAGATTGTCATATGTTCCGTAACGCTTGGCAAGCTTGGTAGCAAGCGCTGCGGCATATTTCTGATAAGTGGGGCTGTTGGGACAGGAGTTGTGGCGGCTGCCGAATTTGCGCTTCATGCCGTTTGCCTCCACCCGCAGGATATCGGGATGCTTTCTCGCCATCCATGCCGGATGCGCCCCTGTGGAAGTGGCAAGACACACTTTCATGCCGTGCTTTTTCACCAGCTCCATAATTTTATCCAGCTTTTCAAAGTGGTAAACGTCATCGCCTGACTGTAAGCTGGCCCAGCTAAAGACATTCAGGGTGACAATGTCAATGTGCGCCAGCTTAAGAAGCCGCATGTCCTCCTCCCATGTCTCTTCCGGCCACTGTTCCGGGTTGTAGTCCCCACCGTAGGGGATCTTTTTGATTTTTTCGTATTCGACCATGTGGGTTCTCCTTTATGATTTTGCTATTTGCTTTCCGAGTTCGCGGGCTGTCGCCCTATGCATTCATCAAAACATGCGCTTCGGTGAGCAAGCTTCCCGCCGCTCATATTTTAATGTCTGCGCTCTACTCATTGCTATCGCGTATAGTATATCTGAATTATGCGGATTGGACTACTTGACAAAATGCTGATTTATGGAAGTGTTTTTTAGTGATAACGCAATAAAGGAACCGGGCCTGCACCCGATTCCTTGTGTTTTCTTGAATTTGTTTCGTATTTAGTTGGAAGCGATCTGTCCGGCACCGGCTTGATCCAAAACATTTTGCGTAGCGTTATTCTGCGCAGCCGCATCCTCAGCCATCTTGTCAAAGCCCGCCATCACAGCATCGTATGTCTTCTTGGAGATCTCGGGAAGCTCGCCGCCCCAAGTCTTCTCAGCCTGCTTGTAGCCCTTCTTGAAAGCTTCGCGCATATCTTCGATCTTGCTCGGATCGCCGCCTGTCAGAGCTGTTGCGAAGTCAAGGATTCTGCCGGAGGTCTGCTTTACGCCCCAGTAGCCGTCCTCGGAAATATCCTGCTGCGCCTGCAGTTTGGTTGCCTCATCCACCTCAAATTTGCCGCTGGCGAGGAATTTCCACATATCGCCGTTGGCAATGCCGGAAGTCTGGCTCTGCTTGGTCATCATCTTTTCAACAATGTTACGAAGCTGCTTCGAATGCTCCTCTGCGTCGGCTTTCATCTTATTGACAAGTTCGGTGTTCTGCACGTACTTTTTAATAGGTACGTTTACACTGTCTTTTGAAGGCTCATAAACGACGCCGTTTTCGCCCTTCTCGGAAGTGTTGTCTTTTGTTGTCTCCTCAACGGGCTTGTTTTCTGTCTGCGTGGTTGTGAGAGTTTCGTAAGCGTTAGCGCCTACGCCTGCAATTCCGTTTACGCTCATGGGTATCCCTCCTTGGAAATAATTGTGTATATTTGCAGTTGCGAAAAGACTGCCGATTGGGCAATCTCCTTTTTCTGTTTATTATATCGTACCATTTTCCTATTTTAATTAGAAGAGAAAATGCAGAAAATTATAAAATTTCCTTAACTTGACATTTTGTACAAAATTAAGTACAATCCTTGTATACAAAGTACATTGTGTCTGGCGGGAAAATACGGATGAGAGGAAAAGAACCGGCAGATTGCGGTCAGCGGGGGCAGTTATGATAAGAGAAAAAGCTTACGCAAAAATAAATTTGGGTTTGGATGTGCTGCGGCGCAGATCCGACGGCTATCACGAAGTGAAGATGATTATGCAGACCGTAGATATTTGCGACGATCTGATTTTTGAGAAAAGAGAGGAACCGGGCATCGGTTTCCGGATAGAAGGCTCCGATCTGCCCGCGGATGAGAACAATCTGGTTTACCGGGCGGCGGCTCTTTTGATGGAGAAACAGCAGATCCGGGAGGGCGTTTCCATTACCCTGCAGAAAAGGATTCCCATCGCAGCGGGCATGGCGGGTGGCAGCGCGGATGCGGCGGCGGCTCTGCGAGGCTTGAACGAACTTTTTGAGATAGGGTATTCCGTGGAGGAACTGAAGGAGTTCGGCGTGACGCTGGGGGCGGACATTCCCTATTGTATTCAGGGGGGCACCATGCTCTCCGAGGGCATCGGGGAAATTCTGACACCATTGTCAGCGCCACCGACCTGCCATCTGGTGATTGCGAAACCGGATATCGATGTGTCCACTGCCTTTGTCTATGGCCGTTTACAGGCGGACAGTCTGTCTTTTCATCCTGATATCGACGGGATGGCGGCGGCGCTGGCGGCCGGGGATTTGAAAGGAATCACGGAAAGGATGGGAAATGTGCTGGAAACGGTCACCGTGAGGGAGTACCCTGTGATTGACAGGCTGAAACGGGTGATGCGTGAGCTGGGGGCGGAAAATGCGTTGATGAGTGGCAGTGGACCCACGGTGTTCGGCATTTATACAGAGAAGGAGAAGGCGGAGAAAGCGGCGGCTGCCATCAGAAAAGAGGAATTGGCAAGTGCGATTTTTGTGACAGGGTTTGTTAGGAGGAATGCGTATGGATCATGATTTTACTGTGAATATGGACGAATTTCTGCCGCTGCGTGATGTGGTGTTCAACACGCTTCGCCGCGCCATTTTGACGGGGGAACTGAAACCCGGAGAGCGGTTGATGGAGATCCATCTGGCGAATCGTCTGGGGGTGAGCCGTACGCCGATCCGGGAGGCGATCCGGAAGCTTGAGCTGGAGGGGCTGGTGACCATGATTCCCAGACGGGGCGCGGAGGTGGCGCAGATTACGGAGAAAAGTCTGCAGGATGTGCTGGAGGTGAGACGCGCTCTGGACGCGCTCTGCGCGGAACTTGCCTGTGACCGGATTACGGCGGAGGGAAAGGCAGCGCTGAAAAAAGCCTGCGATCATTTTGATGAGGCCACGAAGACGGGAGAGGTGGTTGCCATCGCAGAGGCGGATGTGGCGCTTCACGATATCATTGTGCAGGCGACGGGCAACCAGCGTCTGATCCAGCTGATCAATAACCTGTCCGAGCAGATGTACCGTTACCGTTTTGAGTATATCAAGGATGAGAGCGGGCATGAAAATCTGGTCAATGAGCATAGGATGATATATGAGAGCATTATGAACGGTGACAGGGAGAAGGCGGCGGCGGCGGCAAGACTACACATTGACAATCAGGAGCAGTCCATTATCAGGCAGATACGCATCGACCCCAGAGGGAAGCACGCATCCCGTTGAATGTTTGTCTCTATAGGCAGGCCGCCCATCGCTGATATTGTATGCGCGGCGGAAAGAGAACTGGCAAACGCTGTATTAGATGGGGTTGAAGCGGGAATACTCCCAATGCCGGATGTAACGGCAGATGGGAGTGTGGACTATGAAGAAAAAAGGAAGAACATTGGCGGCTTGTCTTTTTGCGGCAGTCTGGTGGGGAATATTTTATCCGGAACTATGTTTTACGGAGGAGACTTGTAAGGCGGTGACATCGGAGGAAGCGCGGGCGAATGGCTTGTCTGTGCAGGAGGAAAGGACAGGGGGCCAAGGTGTTCCACGCGCGGAGACGGATGCTTTGACAGCATCGGGACAGATTGAGGCGGCGGAGGTTTTGGGCGCCTCAGGGGATGAGATAGTGATAAGCAGCAGATTTTTGGAATGGCTTGAGGAAAATCTGGCTGCGGGGAAGGATTAGGAACCATGAACGGACAGGAAGAGTGGCATAACAGCCCCATAGGCGTGTTCGATTCGGGGGTGGGCGGGCTGACCGTTGCGCGTGAGATCATGCGTCAGCTTCCCAACGAGCGGATCGTATATTTCGGAGACACGGCGCGGGTGCCCTACGGAAATAAGTCGAAGGAGACGGTGACGAGGTTTTCCAGACAGATCGTACGCTTTTTGGAGACGCAGCATGTGAAGGCCATCGTGGTCGCCTGCAATACGGCCAGCGCCTACGCGCTGGAGGATTTGGAAAAAGAGTCAGATATTCCGATGATCGGTGTGGTGAAGCCGGGAGCCAGGGCGGCTCTTGCGGCCACCGTGAATAAGAAGATCGGCGTTGTGGCGACGGAGGCCACCATAAGCAGCGGCATATATAGCCGTTACATAGAAGAACATGATAAGAGCGCCAATGTTGTCGGCAAGGCGTGTCCGCTCTTTGTGCCGCTGGTGGAGGAGGGGCTGTGGGAAGATCCGGTGACGGATGAGATTGCCCGCCGTTATCTGACGGAGCTGATTGACAGCGGCATTGACACGCTGATTCTGGGTTGTACCCATTACCCCATGCTTCGGTCTACCGTGGGGAAGATTATGGGGGAGAAAGTAACCCTGGTCAATCCCGCCTTTGAGACGGCGAGGGAACTGAAAGCTCTTTTGGCGGAGCATGGTTTGGAGAGCGAGCACAGACCGGGACTTGGGACGGAGCTGTATCGGTTCTTTGTCAGCGATGCCGCGGATAAGTTCCAGCGGTTTGCCAACTCGATTCTGCCCTATGGCATTTTGTCAGCGAAGGTGATTCACATTGAGGAATTTTAGGAAACGAGAATGACGCGGGTCATCGCAGTAAACTGCCCGGACATGGAGGAAACTATGACAAAAGAAGTGCTGTTGACCTTGCAGGGCTTACAGTTCGATCAGCGGGAGGAAAATGCCGATCAGATCGAGACGGTCACTGTAGGGGATTATTATAAGAAGAATGACAGACATTATGTGGTTTATGAGGAGGTCACGGAAGGGTTTGACCGCGCCACGAAGAATCGGCTTAAGTTTGGCGGACAGATGGTGGAACTGACGCGCCACGGTCTTGTGAACGTACATATGGTTTTTCAGGAAAACAAAAAGAACCTGTCGAACTACAATACGCCCTTCGGTCAGATTCTGGTAGGGATTGACACGAAGCGGATAACCATTGACGAGAAGGAAGATAATATTGTGGTGGATGTGGACTACGCGCTTGACATCAACTATGAGTTCCTTTCGGACTGCCACATCAAAATCGACATCCGCTCAAAAGAAAACAGCAGTTTTACGCTTCTATCATAAAACTGCTGTGTGTATTCTTCAAAAAATGCGACAGTGTAAACTATTGAAGGAGAATGCGAAGCATTCTCTGAATCGAGCGTGCCGACGCTCGATTTGTTATTTGACGGGTTTGGCCCCTGCCTTTTCCTGTGCCTTTTCAACTATCTGTTTGAACTTGCTCTTTTTCTTCTGCTCTACCACGGGAGCTTTGCCGTGCAGACCCTTCACGCCTGTGATGTAGATGCCGCTGATGTCAGCCTTCACTTCCTTTTTGACAGGGACGGCATCGAAAATTTTCTCGTCGCAGATCAGCGTCATAATCTGCGGGCCGACCTTGGCTTTCACTACGGGCAGCTTGGAGCCGCGCAGAAGCTTGGGCGTCTGTTCCAGAACGATCTGCGGCAGTCCCGCATCCTTTAGCTTCATCCGCTTCTTGTCGATGACAAGCATGGACACGGTCTGTTTCATTGCGTTGATTTGTTCCTGCTGTTCGGCCTGCTTTTTCTGCGCTTTCTTTCCTACGAAATATAATACAACCACGGCGACTAACAGAACCGCCAGGATCACCAGTAAGACAATGGTAAACGTACTCATGGGAATGCCTCCGTTTTCGTTTCAATGTATGCAAAAATATTTTAACATTGATCTGCGCATAGCGCAAGCGTCAAAATACGACTTCCGGAAGATCAGTGAAATAGAGGCGGCCGGATATAGACAAATAAAGGATGACTGTGGTAAGATAAAAGTTAAATTTATGGTAACTATTCGTTATAAGCTGAAGCGGTTACCATTTATGATTTAGGAAAAGAGGAAATGAGGAGATATGAAAAGAAAAATCTGTGTTGTTGCAGCGGTGTTTGCCTCATCGCTGTTTTTGACGGCGTGTGGCAGTAAAGAGTATTTGAAAGATATCAAGGCGGAGAAGTATGTGACGCTCGGCGTTTATACGGGAATCGAGGCGACGGTTCATAAGCCGGAGGTGCCTGAGGGCGCGGTGGACAGCTATATCTACGATAATTATCTGGCGCCGAAGGCAGAAAAAATACCTGTGACGGGCAGGGCGGTGCAGGAAGGCGACGTGGCGAACATTGACTTTGTGGGATATCATGACGATGTGGCGTTTGACGGCGGTACGGGAGCGGACTTTGACCTGACCATTGGTTCCGGGCAGTTTATAGAGGGGTTTGAGGAAGGGCTGATCGGCGCGAATATCGGGGACACGCGGAGCTTAAATCTGACGTTTCCCGACCCTTACAAAAATCCCGATATGGCGGGGGAGGATGTGGTGTTTGAGGTGACGGTGAACAGCATCAGCGAGAGCAAAGCGCCCGAACTCACCGACGCGCTTGTGAAACAGCTTGGCGAGGAGGGTTACAACGTAGGCGGCGCGCAGACGGCGCAGGAGCTGAACGATTACGTTTATAATCTCTATGACCAGTCGGTGCAGAGCACTTACGATAATGAGATAGAGACGGCCATGGCATCCGCCATTATGGAAAACAGCACGTTTCAGGATCCGCCGGAGGAGATGGTGCAGCGCTTTATCACGAGCATAGAGAATAATATGAGCGCCAGAGCGTCCTCTATCGGGATGTCCCTCGCGCAGTATATGCAGCTTTACCAAGGGCTTGACGCGGCAGGGTACCGGACGCTTTTCGACGAAGAGGGCGTGCGGATGGCAAAGCAGTATATCATGTATCAGGCGATCGCCGATAAGGAGGGGCTTGTGCCGACAGAGGAAGAGGTCGCCGGAGAGATTTCCGCGCTGATGACGATTTACGGCTACGCATCTGAGGAAGAGTTAAAAAAGAGCGTAGATATGGAATCTCTGAAAGAAGATCTGATGCGGAAAAAGGTGGTCGCCTTTTTAAAGGAAAACGGCAATATCCATGAAACCGCGGCTGACGTAGATTGAGATAAAAACAGAAGGGGCAATAAAAATTTATAATTTTCTGAAGAGCAATTGATTCAACCGGGAATTTGTGCAGAAGCGTCACAAATTCCTTTGATCGCAGAACAGAATTTGAAATTCTGCTCGCGTTCCTCAGCACAAAACGCTTCGGGAATGGAGGAAAAAATGGATTTGACAGATATCAAAGAATTGTACCGCAACAGCGAGGCGTATTTTGATAAGGAAGTTACAGTGGGCGGCTGGGTGAGAAGTATCCGGGATTCCAAGACGTTCGGTTTTATCGTGGCAAACGACGGCACCTTTTTTGAGCCGCTGCAGATTGTGTACGCGGACAAGCTGGAAAATTTTGACGCGATTTCCAAGCTGAATGTGGGTTCCGCGATTGTGGCGCGGGGAAAGATCGTGGCCACGCCCCAGGCGAAACAGAAATTTGAGATGCAGGCGGAAGAAATCATTGTAGAGGGAATGTCCACGGCGGATTATCCGCTGCAGAAAAAGCGGCACAGTTTTGAGTACCTGCGCACCATTTCCCATCTGCGTCCCAGAACGAATACCTTTCAGGCGGTATTCCGTGTGCGATCATTGATTGCTTATGCGATTCACACGTTCTTTCAGGAGCGTGGGTTTGTCTATGTACACACGCCGATTATCACGGGCAGCGACTGCGAGGGCGCGGGCGAGATGTTCCAGGTGACGACCATGGATTTAAATAATCTGCCACAGACGCCGGACGGACAGGTTGACTACAGTGCGGATTTCTTTGGTAAACCCACCAATCTGACGGTGAGCGGACAGTTGAATGTGGAGACCTACGCGTTTGCGTTTAAGAATGTATACACATTCGGACCTACTTTCCGGGCGGAAAATTCTAACACCACGAGACATGCGGCGGAGTTCTGGATGATCGAGCCGGAGATGGCGTTTGCCGATCTGACGGACGACATGATGGTGGCGGAGGCAATGCTCAAGCATGTGATCAGCTATGTGCTGGAGAACGCGCCGGAGGAGATGAATTTCTTTAACCAGTTTGTGGACAAGGGGCTGATCGAGCGGCTGAACCATGTGTTGCATTCTGACTTTGCCCATGTGACTTACACCGAGGCGATCGAAATTCTGAAAAAGCACAATGACAGCTTTGAGTACAAGGTAGAGTGGGGCTGTGATTTGCAGACCGAGCATGAGCGGTTTTTGACGGAGCAGGAGTTTAAGCGCCCTGTGTTTGTGACGGACTATCCGAAGGAAATCAAGGCTTTTTATATGAAGTTGAACGAGGACGGGAAGACCGTGGCGGCTATGGACTGCCTTGTGCCGGGTATCGGTGAGATCATCGGCGGCAGCCAGAGAGAGGACGACTTAGGACTGCTGGAGAAGCGAATGGACGAGCTTGGGCTGAACAAAGAGGATTATGCATTTTATCTGGATCTTCGCAAGTACGGGTCGGCGAGACACGCGGGCTTCGGGCTTGGGTTTGAACGCTGCGTCATGTATCTGACAGGTATGGGCAATATCCGCGATGTGATTCCGTTCCCGAGAACGGTCAACAACTGCGAGTTATAGTGTGAGAAGTACTGCTAAAATTCAGCAGCAGAGGCTGCTTCGTTAAGAAGTACTAAGTCTCACACAGGAGAATGCCCAAAATATGGGCATTCTCCGCACGGATTTGAGATGCCGCAGAGCGGAATCATGGCGGTTAGAGTGAAAAGAACTTCTCAAGCGCAGCAGCAATGGCGGCATCAAGTCAGCATAGCTGACTTGGAAGTTCTATGCTTCACTTGGGAGAATGCCTAAAAAGCGGCGTTCTCCGCATAAATTTGAGATTCCGCGGAACGACAGAAACAGGACAGGGCGATGAGAAAATACAAGAAATGGCTGTACGTCATATTATCCTTCATACTGTGTCTTTCAGTGGTAGATCCGATTTCGGCTACCACTATTTCCGAACTCAGGGATAATGTGAAGAAAAACCAGTCCCAGTTGAAAAACGCTCAGCAGAAGGCTGACGAAGCGCAGGAAGCGCAGGAGGGCGTGGAAGAGGAGATTGATGAGATCGACGCGGAACTGGTGAATCTGATCACGGATATCAATCTGTGCGAAGAGGCGATCAACGACAAGGAGGAGGAGATTTATAGGACGCAGCTCGACTACGACGCGGCGGTGGCGGAGAAGGACGAGCAGTACGCATCTATGAAAATTCGCATTCAGTTCATGTATGAGAAAGGCGACTCCTCCTATCTGCATATGTTTTTCGGCGCGGGAAACATGGGCGACATGGTGAATAAAGCAAAGTATGTGGAAGAGCTCTACGACTATGACAGGAAGCTTCTTGCCGAATATGAAGATACGGTAAAACGCGTGCAGGAACTCTGGAATACGCTGGAGGAGGATAAGTCGGAGCTTGAGACTTCCAAAACCGAGCTGCAGGAGGGACAGGCATATATGGAGGAGCTGCTTGCCCAGAAAAAGGAAGAGTATGAGAACTACAGCGTGATGCTGACCAAGGCAAAGCAGGAGGCGGCGACTTACACAGCGAGGATCAAGCAGGAGACGGCGCAGATCAGGAAGCTGGAGGAGGAAGAGCGCAAACGCCGGGAGGAAGAAGAGAGAAAGCGCAAGGAAGAGGAAGAACGGCGCAGGAAAGAGCAGGAAGCGCAGCTTGCCGACGGGGATTCCGACTCTGAGGAGGAACCGAAGAAACAGGAAACGCCCAAGCCCACGTCCTCTGGCGGCGGAAAAGGGCAGGATATCGCGAATTATGCCTGCAAGTTTATCGGAAATCCCTACGTGGCAGGTGGCACGAGCCTCACAAACGGGGCGGACTGCTCCGGTTTTGTGATGTCGGTCTACAAGAATTTCGGCATCAACCTTCCCAGAAGCTCCTACTCACAGTCAACGGTCGGCAAGGGCGTGTCCTACTCGGACGCAAGGCCAGGGGATGTGATTTATTATGGCGGACATGTGGGCATTTACATAGGAAACGGACAGATTGTGCACGCCAGCACGGAGCGGACGGGCATTAAAATCACCTCAGCGACATACCGTAATATTGTTACGGTGAGGCGGATTGTGTAGACGGACTGAGCGGGTGCCGGTTCCGATGGTCAACGGGCAGACATTTGGCGAATGCCGCGGGATGTTGACTTATATGAAAATATACACACTAAATCAATATTTACATGATACTTTTGGTCAGAAACTGTACAAAATAGCTTTGGACGGCGGGTTTACCTGCCCGAACCGGGACGGCACGATAGACACGAGAGGGTGCATTTTCTGCTCCGGGGCTGGTTCGGGAGAATTTGCCGGGGACTGCAGGATGCGCATCACGCAGCAGATCGAAAAGGGGAAAGACCGGGTAGCGGGAAAGATAAAGGATGGCAGATACATTGCCTATTTTCAGGCGTTTACGAATACGTATGCGCCTGTCGAAAAACTGCGTCCCCTGTATATGGAGGCGATAAACCACAGGGATATCGCGGTGTTGTCCATTGCAACCCGCCCCGACTGTCTTCCGGACGAGGTGCTGGATCTGTTATGTGAGTGCAGGCGGATCAAACCGGTCTGGGTAGAACTCGGGCTGCAGACCATACACCCCGCCACGGCTGCATACATTCGCCGGGGTTATCCGCTGTCTGTGTATGATGACGCGGTAAGCCGCTTGAAAGCGCACGGCATGGAAGTGATAACGCATGTGATGCTCGGACTGCCGGGCGAGTCAAGGCAGGATATGCTTGACACGGTATCTTATGTGGCAAGAAGCGGCGCGGACGGCATCAAGCTGCAGCTTCTGCATGTGATCCGGGGCACGGATCTGGAAAAGGATTATCTGGAAGGAAAGTTTGAGACGCTTACTTTTGAAAGCTATGTGGAGCTGGTCGCGGACTGTATAGCCCTGCTCCCGGAAAATATGGTCATTCATCGTATGACGGGGGACGGGGACAAACGCACCCTTGTGGCGCCGCTGTGGAGCGCCGACAAAAAGCGTGTGCTCAACGCGATTCACAGGGCAATTTTTCAAAAAGACGGGATAAAGGATTGACTTTTCCGCAGCGTCTAAGATAGAATAGACAAAGACAAAAGCGGGCACGAAGCCGGCATGGGAACAGAAGTTCCTGCAAGACCAGATACAGTTTTAAACGGAAAAGTTATGGTGTCAGCGGCATAATATGTCGCTTGTAGTGAATAAGAACAACCAATGGTGCAATGTATACACACGAAGGTATACGGTTCCCCGAAGGGAATGGTATGCCTTCCTTTTTTGTGCGCATAAGCAAAGTCAGAAGACGACATAGACAGAAGGAGAACAGTCATGAATCTTTCCGCATTTTTCAAGGAAAATCCGAAAGCCGCGGTCGCTTTCTCCGGTGGCGTGGATTCGGCGTATCTGCTCTACGCGGCGAAAGCGGCAGGGGCGGATGTGCGTGCCTACTATGTGAAAAGCCCCTTTCAGCCGCAGTTTGAGATGGAGGACGCGAAAAGGCTCTGCGGGGAACTGGACATGGAATTGACAACGCTCACGGTGGATGTGCTTGCCGACCGCGTTGTCCGGGAAAATCCTGCCGACCGCTGTTACCATTGTAAAAGAAAGATTTTTACAACAATTGCGGAATCGGCGGCGGCAGACGGCTATACGCTGCTGCTGGACGGCACAAACGCTTCCGACGAGGAGGGTGACCGCCCGGGGATGCGGGCGCTTAAGGAACTGTCCGTGCGTTCCCCTCTGCGGGAATGCGGACTTTCCAAGGAGGAGATACGCGGGCTTTCCAAGGAGGCAGGGCTTTTTACATGGGAGAAACCGGCATATGCCTGTCTGGCGACACGGATACCCACGGGAGAGGAAATTACGGCGGAAAAGCTGAAAAGCACGGAGGCAGCGGAGGACTTTCTCCTCTCGCTTGGCTTTACAGACTTCAGGGTAAGGCGGTTCGGTGAGGCGGCGAGACTGCAGTTTCCGGCGTCACAGCTTGGGCGTGCTCTGGAGAAACGGGAAGAGATTGTGAGGGAACTGAAACGATATTACAAGGCGGTTTTGCTGGATATGGAGGCGAGAACATGAGCGATTATCGAAAAATACTGGAGCAGGTGAGAGACGGTGAAGTTTCCGTGGAGGAGGCGTTACTTGCCCTCAAGAAGAAGCCTTTTGAGGATATCGGCTACGCCAAGGTGGATCACCACAGGGGCGTCAGACAGGGAGCGCCGGAGGTGATTTTCGGCGCGGGAAAAGAGGCATCGCAGATTGTGGGCATCATTGACAGTATGAGGAAAAACGGACAGGAAACGATACTGATTACAAGACTTTCTCCAAAGAAGGCAAAGAAGGTGGGGAAGCGCTGTGAACTGACCTACCACGAGCAGGCGCGGATCGGCGTTGTCGGAAAAATGCCGGAGCGATCCGGGTTCGGGAAAATCGTGGTCGCCACAGGCGGGACTTCGGATATTCCCGTGGCGGAGGAGGCAGCGCTCACTGCGGAGGTTCATGGCAACGAGGTGGTGCGGCTCTACGATGTGGGTGTGGCGGGGCTGCATCGGCTTCTGGCTCATATGGATGAGATCATGGAGGCGTCGGTGATCATCGCCATTGCGGGCATGGAGGGAGCCCTCGCCAGCGTGATCGGCGGGCTGGCCGACTGCCCCGTGATCGCGGTGCCCACGAGCGTAGGGTACGGCGCGTCCATGCACGGGGTTTCGGCGCTTTTGTCCATGCTCAACTCCTGCGCCAGCGGGGTGTCGGTGGTGAATATTGACAACGGGTTTGGTGCCGGGTATCTGGCGAGTATGATCAACCACAACATGAGAGGTACATCTAAAGACGTCTCGCCATAGGTCGAGACGCTAAGAAGCGTGTGAAAGGAACTTCTAAAACGCGGCAGCAGAGGCTGTTTTGTTAGGAAGCTCTAAGTTTCACACAGGAGAATGCAAAAGCGGGCATTCTCCGTAGACAACAATGAAAATGAGAGGATAAACGTATGAAGACATTATATTTGGACTGCGGTATGGGCGCGGCGGGGGATATGCTGACGGCGGCGCTTTTGGAGCTTCTGCCGGATCGGGAAAAGGTGATGGAGGAGCTAAACACACTGGGGATTCCAGGGGTGGAGATGGCGTGTGAGAAGGCGCAGAAGTGCGGCATCGGCGGCACCCATGTTTCCGTGCAGGTGAACGGAGGGGAGGAGTCGGAGGAGATGTACGGCGGCGGATACACGCACGGGGCGGCGCATGTTCATGACCATATGCACACAACCCATGAGACAGAAGATGATCACGCCCATGGACACACCCATGAAGCGGAGCAGATTCACGGTCACGAGCACGCGACGCACGAGGCGGAACACTCCCACGAACACGTGCACGAAGCAGAACATACTCATGGCCACAGCCACACCCATCACCACAGCGGTTTGCATGAGATCGAGCATATTGTGAGCGGTCTTTCGCTGTCGGAGCGGATACGGAAGGATATCTTGGCGGTGTTTGGGATGATCGCGGAGGCGGAGAGCCATGTGCACGGCGTACCGGTTACCGATATTCATTTTCATGAGGTGGGAACCATGGACGCGGTGGCGGATATCACGGCAGTCTGCGTGCTGATGGATAGATTGGCGCCGGATCAGGTGATTGTGTCCCCCGTGCATGTGGGAAGCGGGCAGGTGAAGTGCGCCCACGGGATTCTGCCGGTGCCTGCGCCGGCAACGGCTTATATTTTAAAGGATGTACCGATTTACGGCGGGGAGATCCGGGGAGAACTCTGTACACCGACGGGGGCTGCTCTGCTCAAATATTTTGCCAGCCGTTTTGGGGTGATGCCCGTCATGCGCACGCTTGCTATCGGGTACGGCATGGGGAAAAAAGATTTTCCGGCGGCAAACTGTGTGCGCGCGCTGCTTGGAGAGACGGAGGGTGCGGGAGACACGGTTGCGGAGCTTGTCTGCAATGTGGACGACATGACGGCGGAAGCCATCGGCTTTGCGACGGAGACGCTTTTGACGGCGGGCGCGCTGGAGGTATATACCGTGGCGGCGGGCATGAAGAAGTCGCGCCCGGGCACAGTGCTGCACGTAATGTGTGCGGAATCCGTGAAAGATAAAATAGTGGAGCTGATTTTTAAACATACGACCACGATCGGCATCCGGGAAAATATTTCCAGAAGATATACGCTTGCCCGCTCAATTCGTAAGGTGCAGACGCCTTACGGGGAGATTCGGAAAAAGGTGTCGGAGGGTTACGGTGTAACGCGGGAAAAGTATGAGTATGAGGATCTTGCGCGGATCGCGAGAGAACGGGGGATGTCCATCCGGGAGGTGGAGGCTTCCCTGTGAGTATGATTGGAGGCAAAGGTTGAATAAATTCTCTGAAGAGCAATTGATTCAACCGCGAGTTTGCGGCCCCGGTATGGAGGAAAAAATGAAAATATTAATACATAGAGTGAAAAGGCGGAAACGGAGCGCGAGTAGAGCAGCGGGACTGTTTGGAATTGCATTGTTGTCAGGTGTCGGAATATTGACATCCTGTGGGGCTGACAATGCACATGGGACAGGGATAGAAAGCGGGCAGGAAACGGAAAAGCAGGTGGACGGCTTGGTGACAGACAAAGGACAGACAGCAGGCTCTCAACGAGAGCCGAGCACGCTTGTCTACGGCAGCGGTGACTACACCCGCATCAATCCTGCCATGGATGAGCACGGGGAGATCAATTTGCTGCTCTTTAACGGACTGACGGCCCACAACGGGGAAAACGAGGTCGTGCCCGGTCTGGCGAAGAGCTGGGAGTTTGTCGAGGCGTCCTGCACCTATACGTTTCATCTGGAGGAGGGCGTTACCTGGCATGACGGCGAGCCCTTTACGGCAGAGGATGTGAAGTTCACCATCGAAGCGATTATGGATCCGGAAAACGGATCCGAGAATGCGCCCAACTATGAGGACGTGGAGGAGATTCTGGTGGCGGATGAGCACACGATTTCCTTCCGGCTGGCTGCGCCCAATGTGGCTTTTTTGGACTATATGACCATGGCTGTGCTTCCCGAGCATCTGCTGGCAGGGGAGGATATGCAGACCTCGGATTTTTTTCGCGCGCCGATAGGGACAGGACCCTATAAGCTGGAGAGCTGGGATATGGGGCAGGCCATTGTGCTTGCGAAAAATGAGGCGTACTTTAAAGGAGAGCCGCATATTGACAGAGTGATTTTTAAGATTGTCACTGACGATAATGCAAAGACGCTCCAGATGGAGGCGGGTGAACTGGATCTGGCGCTCCTTCCGCCGAAGGCTGCGCAGTCTTTTGCCAATCGGGAGGCGTATGTCTGCTATCACATGCAGACTTCCGATTACAGGGGGATTCTCTTTAACTTTAACAATCCTTACTGGCAGGAAAACAGGGATATCATTCCTGCGATCTGCTATGCGATAGACAGACAGGCTATTGTGGACGCGGTGCTGCTGGGGCAGGGAATGCCTGCCTATGGTCCGCTGCAGCGCAATGTTTATAACAATGAGGACGTGGAGCATTATGACTACAATCCGGAAAAAGCGGTAGAAATTCTGGAATCTGTCGGATGTGTCAAAGGTGCGGACGGGATTTATACGAGAAACGGCGCGCCGCTTTCCTTTGTGATCAGTGTGGGAGCGGGAGATCAGGTGCGCGTGGACATGGCGCGGGCGGCGGCGCAGCAGATTCGCGAGATTGGGATTGACTGTAAGGTGGAGATACCGACGCGAGTTGACTGGAATGGTCAAATGGCATATCTGATCGGCTGGGGAAGTCCCTTTGATGCGGACGACCATACATATAAAGTGTTCGGCACAGGGAAGGGTGCAAATTACAGCGGCTACTCCAATGAGGCGGTGGATCGGTATCTGACGCAGGCGCGCGGTTCCGATGATCCGCAGGTGCGCAGCGAGGCCTACGCCCGATTTCAGGACGAGCTGGCCAAAGATCCGGCCTACGCGTTTATCTGCTATATTGATGCCGACTATGTGGCGGATGCCTCGATTCAGGGCATTTCGACCGAAACGGTGATGGGGCATCACGGCGTGGGGATTTTCTGGAATATCGCAGAGTGGACAAAGTGAGGGACGCGAAAAGTACTTCTAAAGATGTCCCGCCATAGGACGGGACACCAAGAAGTACTAAGTTTCGCGTGAGAGAATGTTTGAAAAGCGACATTCTCTGTAGATTTTGGAGGCGGATGGAATGGATGTGCTTACTGTCGAGAATTTGTCGGTCAGTTTTTACAGACCGGAGGGAGAAATTGAGGCTGTGAAAAACGTCAGCTTTTCCCTGCGGGAAGGGGAGATTCTGGCCATTATGGGAGAGACGGGCTGCGGGAAAAGTGTGCTGTGCAAAAGCATACTGAAACTGTTACCGGATATCGCAAAAAGAAAGACGGGGCACATTTATGTCAGAGGGGAAGAGATTACCGATTATTCGGAAAAGCAGATGCAAAAACTGCGCGGCAGTTTCTTTTCCATGGTGTTCCAAAATCCAATGACGGCGCTGCATCCCTGCATGTCTGTGGGGGAGCAGATCACCGAGGCGGTGCGTCTGCGGCAGCCGAAGCTTACAAAAAAAGAGCGTCTGCAAAAAGCGGCGGAATTGATGGAGCTGGTGGGGCTGGATCACCCGGCGGAGCGGGCAAAGCAGTATCCTGCTCAGCTTTCGGGAGGTATGGCGCAAAGATGTGTGATCGCCATTGCTTTGGCGGCTGAACCGGCTGTCCTGTTTGCGGACGAAGCGACCACGGCGCTGGATGTGACGGTGCAGGCGCAGATCTTAGAGCTGTTTCTGGAACTGCGAAAAAAGATGGGCATGTCCATCCTGCTGATAACGCATAGTCCGGGTGTGGCGGCGCGGACCGCGGATCGTGTGGCGTTGATGAAGGACGGAGAACTTACCGGAATCGGGGATGTGGAGGAGATTTTTGAAAAATTTAGGTATCATCAGAATCTTATATCATGCGGGTAAATTTCTTCTGAGTATTTTAGTTCTGTCTGTTTTTGTATTTACCATTTCCAGACTTGCGCCGGGAGACCCGCTCTACGCTTATTATGGGGAGCGGCTGGAAAAGATGAACATGGAGGAACAGGAACAGGCCAGAGCGCGTCTCGGCCTGGATGAGCCGATTCCCGTGCAGTATGCGCGCTGGCTGAGGGGGGCGCTTCACGGCGATTTCGGCATCTCCTATCAATATAAGACGGATGTGAAGGAAGTGATTGCCGTGCGGATTGGCAATACGCTCCTTCTGGGAGGGCTGGGCTTTGTACTTATCTTTGTGCTGGCGCTCCTGCTTGGCCTTTTTTGCGCGTGGAGAGAGGAGCAGGCGGTTGACCGATTGATCTGTAAAATCGGCACAATTACAAGCTGTATACCCGAGTTCTGGCTTTCCTTACTTCTGCTCCTGGTGTTTGCCGTATGGCTTGGCTGGCTGCCGGGTTCCGGGGCGTATTCCGTCGGAAAGGAGAGGAGTCTGTCGGACAGGGCGGTGCATCTGATCCTGCCGCTTGCCGTGGTGGTGCTGGGGCACCTGTGGTACTATGCTTTTCAGGTTCGCAACAGGCTGTTGGAGGAGGTGCGGGCGGACTATGTGCTGCTTGCCAGAATGAAAGGACTTTCGGGGAAACAAGTGCTGCGCCGTCATTGTCTGCGCAGCGCAATGCCCTCTTATTTAAGTATCATGGCGATTGCCTTTCCTCACATTCTCGGGGGAACCTATGTGGTGGAAACGGTATTTTCCTATCCGGGAATCGGAACGCTGGCTTATGAGAGCGCCAGATATAAAGATTATAACCTGCTGATGGTGATAAGCCTGCTTACGGGGAGCATGGTTATTTTATGCAGTATGCTTGCGCAGGGCATCAACGGGCGGATCGATCCACGGACACGCAGGACTGTCACAGCGGGAAGAGGGGAGGCGAACAGCCTGTGAAAAAGAAATTTCCGGTTTTCTCCCTGCTCACATTGACTGTTATAGTCATCCTTTGCTTTGCCTGTGGTCTGATAATGACAAAAGATCCGCTTTATATGGATCTGGCGCACTGTAATGAGACACCCGGAAAAGAATTTCTTTTTGGTACGGATACCATGGGGCGGGATATTTTTTCCATGATCTGGTACGGCGGCAGGATTTCTCTGACGATCGGATTTCTGGCAACCCTGCTCTCTACGGCTCTGGCAGTTTTCGTGGGGAGCGTAAGCGGCTGTGCGCCTGCCCGGGCGGACGGCATTCTCATGAGACTGACGGAGCTGATTTTAAGCGTTCCCAGTCTTTTGCTGACGATTTTTCTGCAGGCTGTTTTCGGCAGGGCAAATGTGTACAGCCTGTCCGTTGTGATCGGACTGACGGGCTGGATGAGTATGGCGAAGGTGGTGCGGACGGAAGTTTTGCAGCTGAAAAATACAGACTATGTGCTGGCGGCAAAGTGTCTGGGCGGCGGCTTTTTTCATGTACTGTTTTGCCATCTTGCGCCCAATTTTTTCCCGTCTGTTCTGTTTATGGCAATTATGAATGTGAGAAATGCCATTGTCGTGGAATCTACTTTGAGCTTTATGGGGCTGGGGCTTCCGGTGGAAACCGTTTCCTGGGGCAGTATGCTTTCTCTGTCGGAAAATGCGCTTCTTTCCCGCTCCTGGTGGATTATTATGGTTCCCGGTGTCTTTCTGGTGGGAACGCTGCTTTGCCTGACAAACCTTGGAAATTATATGAGGGGGAGCACGAATAGAAGACACAGTAATCTGGGATGCAAAAAAAATGATTAAAAAAATATGAATGAATTATAAATTAATTATAAAATAG
>ERZ778517.1099-NODE-1099-length-22393-cov-5.552959_pt1 | contig 22393 bp, 22 predicted proteins | sample MGYA00510341_ERZ778517 | MGnify/ENA primary metagenome ERZ778517 (study PRJEB29527, sample SAMN07138964) | mouse gut metagenome | material: feces | host: mouse | place: China:Nanjing | collected 2016-01-25 ... | reverse complement strand
TTTATTATCAGCGTTGTCGAGGAAGAATGTGACAATATAAATATCGTGGCGGATATTTTCGCAGGAACAGGTGCAGTAGCTTCTGCTTTTATGGACAAAAAACTTATTACTAACGATATTATGTACAGTAATTATATATGCCATGTCGCTTGGTTTAGCGGCGAGGCATATTCAGGAGAGAAAATAGTTGAACTTATTTCAAAATATAATAAACTGCGTGTATTTGAAGATAATTATATGAGTGACAACTTTTCGGATACCTATTTTTCTCTTGAGGATTGCAGAAGAATAGGGTTTATAAGACGGGATATAGAAGACAGATATAACTGCGGAAAAATCAATTTTCGTGAAAGAGCTTTGCTTATAACCTCTTTATTATATGCAATGGATAAAATTGCTAATACATGCGGACATTATGATGCGTACAGGCAAGGAGTGGAATTTGAAAAACATTTAGAGTTATCAGTTCCAGAAGCTAAAGCTAATCCGAACTCCAATAATGTATGCTACAATATGGATACAAATGAACTTGCGCCTAACATAGAAGCGGATTTGGTCTATATTGATCCGCCATATAATTCCAGACAGTATTGTGATGCGTATCATTTGCTTGAGAATGTAGCTAAATGGGAAAAACCAGAAGTATTTGGCATAGCGCGAAAGATGGACAGAACACCGTTAAAGAGCAAATATTGTACGAGGAAGGCAACTAAAACATTTGAAAATTTAATTGAATCCATTCATGCAAAATACATTTTATTATCTTACAACAATATGGCAAATAAGGGGGATGACCGTTCTAATGCAAAGATAAGTGATGAAGATATTATGAGAATTTTGCATAAGAAGGGTGAAGTAAAGGTTTTTGCGGAAGACTATAAGGCATTTTCTACAGGAAAATCAGACATTAAGGCAAATCAGGAAAGGTTGTTTTTATGTATTTGTCATAATGAAGAAAAGATTGAAAGTGAGGGTGTTGACGGATGAAGATCTTACTTGTCGCAATCAATGCCAAATTCATACATTCTAATCTTGCTGTACATACATTATGTAGTTATGCTGGCAAAAATGTGTACAGGGAAGATTTGGAGATGGAAATCGCAGAGTATACGATTAACCAGCAAAAGGATGATATTCTAAGAGATATTTATGAGAGATCCGCAGATATGGTATGTTTTTCTTGTTATATATGGAATCTGACTTATATAGAGTCGCTTGTACATGAGCTTGCTAAAGTATGTCCGAAGGCTTTAGTCTGGCTTGGCGGATCGGAGGTTTCCTATGCCGCGGAGGAAGTGCTGCTGCGGCTTCCGGAAGTAAAGGGCGTGATGAGGGGCGAGGGAGAGCGTACATTTGCGCAGTTATGTGAGGGAAGTCCATTAGATAAGATTTGCGGCATCACCTTTCGGAAAGAGGATGGGACAATCTGCGAAAATGCATGGCAAGAGCCGATGAACTTAGATGAGGTTCCTTTCATCTATCAGGATATGCAGGAATTTGAACATAAAATTGTTTATTATGAAACAAGCAGAGGATGTCCGTTCTCCTGCAGCTATTGCCTTTCTTCTATTGATAAAAGGCTGAGGTTTCGGAGTCTTTCGCTTGTAAAGAAAGAACTTGGTTTTTTTCTGGAACAGAGGGTTTCGCAGGTTAAATTCGTTGATCGGACTTTTAATTGCAGCCATAGTCATGCGATGGAAATATGGAAGTTTATTACGGAGCATGACAATGGTATTACGAATTTTCATTTTGAGATAGCGGCGGATCTTTTGAATGATGAAGAACTCAAGCTGATAAGAAGTATGCGTCCGGGGCTGATACAATTGGAAATCGGTGTGCAGTCTACGAATAAAAAGACGATAAGAGAGATACGAAGGACGATGGATTTCGATAAGCTGTCGCAAACTGTGGAAACATTGCGGCATATGGGGAATGTTCATCAGCATCTGGATTTGATAGCGGGACTACCGTATGAGGATATAGAGAGCTTTTCAAAATCCTTTGACGATGTCTACCGTTTAAAGCCTCATCAGCTTCAATTGGGATTCCTGAAGGTATTAAAGGGTTCTTATATGGAGAGGAAAAAAGAGGAATATGGACTGGTGTATAAGAGTGAGCCGCCTTATGAGGTATTGTATACGAATTGGCTTTCCTACGAGGATGTATTAAAGCTTAAAGGAATTGAAGAGATGGTAGAAGTATACTATAACAGCGGGCAGTTTGAGAACACGTTGTCTGCATTGGAGAAGCTGTTTGACTCGCCATACCATATATATGAGAGATTGTGGAAGTATTATAAGGAGAAAGGGTTCTATCGTATACAACATAAAAGAAGCGCAAGATATGAGATCATGCTGAACTTTATAAAGCATAGCTTCGGTCAGAAAGATGACAATGCATGGGTAGAATATTTTAGAGAGCTTTTGGTATATGATTATTATCTGAGGGAAAATGCCAAGACTCGTCCGCCTTTTGCCGGGAAGTATCTGCTTGGAAAAGAGGAAGTGAGGAAATTTTATGAAGAGGAGGCGGTAAGCCGTAAGTTTCTTTGCGGATATGAGGAGTACGATAAGAACCAGATGCGCAAGATGACGCATCTGGAATATTTTCCGGTACTGGAAAAGACAGTGCTGTTTGATTATATGCACAGGAACCCGTTGAGTTATGAGGCATATACCTATGAATTGTGATATAACTTAAAAACTTTGTTGTAAAATGCAGATCAAAAGTATAGAATGATAAATATAATTTTTGGAGGAAGGTAGGAAAGATGAATTTTAATGATAAAAAGACGAGAAGAATTATAGCGATTGTAGTGATAGTAATTATTGTTGCAATGGTTGCGACTACGATTCTGCCGATACTTGGATGATATGTCTATTGTATGTTCTCTTGATGCGGATCAGCCTGTCGGGAGAGAGAAGGAGTAAAGAGTGTTATGAGATTAGCAACGGACGACAGGCAGGTTTTGATTGAGAAGGCGGTTGTTTATGGATGGTCAGAGCACATCGGGCTTCATGCGCTTGTATCTGCGGCCAATTCTCTGATGGCGGCAGGTGCGTCTGACATCGGAATAGGGGTAAGGATTACCTATCCGCCCCATTCGGACAAATCCAAAATCTATACAATGGAAAAAGCAATAAAAAAAGAGTGCCGCAGGAGAAAGATAGAGTTTTTGGAATCTTTTATTTTTGAGAATCCGCTGCTCGCTGTTCCGTCCGTCACGATTGACGGCGTTGCTGCCGTTCCTGACGAGGATATGAGGGACGGCGGAGGCGAGGAAAGCGGAAAAAGCGGCATGTCAGGGCGAAAAAGTTTTGCTGGAAAAGACATTGTCTTGAGTAAATGGGTTGGTATGGATGGTATGCTTCAGGCGGCGAGAGAGCGCGCGGACATGCTTAGAAAGCGCTTTAGCCCTGCATTTATTAGGCAGATCATATCTTATGAGAAAGAATTATCTGCAGGAAAAGAGCTTGAGCTGGCCCGAGGGATGGGGGTATCCTGTCTGCGTCAAATCACTCAGGGCGGTATTTTTGCTGCGTTGTGGGAGTTTTCAAAGGAATTAGGAGTCGGACTTGAGCTGGATATGAAGCATATTTCTATTCTTCAGGAGACGGTGGAGGTGTGTGAATATTTTGAGCTGAATCCTTATCAGCTGGCCTCGGCAGGAAGTTTTCTGTTTGTGACAGAAGAGGGAGATGTGCTAAAGGAAGCGCTTCTTAGAGAGAAGATTATGGCATCGGTTATCGGAAGGACGACGGGTGGGCAGGGTAAAATCATAAGGAACGGTGAAGATGTGCGCTATATTGACCGTCCGGCTCCAGATGAGATATGGAAGCTGCATATTTCGGAAGAATAAAAAGGTGAATGGAGTAATCTGATAAAAGGAGATAAAAGATGATAAATATTGTGCTTTTAGAACCGGAAATCCCGGCAAATACCGGAAATATCGGGCGCACCTGTGCAGCGACAGGAGCGAGACTGCATCTCATAGAACCTCTTGGATTCCGGCTGGATGAAAAAAATCTGAAGAGAGCCGGGATGGACTATTGGGATCAATTGGATGTCACAACATACATTGATTATAACGATTTCTTGGATAAAAATTCCGATGCAAAGCTTTTTATGGCAACAACAAAAGCGCCGAAGCTCTATACGGAAGTTGCCTATGGACAGAACTGCTATATTATGTTCGGTAAGGAGAGCGCGGGAATACCGGAGGAGATATTGATAAACCATAAGGAGGATTGTATCCGGATTCCAATGGCAGGGCAGATACGCTCGTTAAACCTTGGGAATTCTGTGGCAGTTGTACTTTACGAAGCGCTCAGGCAGAGCAATTTTGAGGGGATGAAACGGGAAGGGAAACTTCATAGGCTGGAGTGGTAAATATCTAAGCGGAACGCAGTCTGATAAATTGCATGTTTTTATATAGTTTGTTATTTAAAAGTGTAGAAATACAATAAAATTGGTAGACTTTCGGGAGAAATGATATTATAATCAGAAATGCAGGAAAGGTTTTAGGTGAAAGAGAAGGGTGGTGAGTCAATGGTAGAGGAAACCATTAAAACCATCAAGGAGACGGAAAAAGAGGCTGAGAAGATTATAAAAGAAGCAGCCGAGACAAGTACCGAGATCCTTGAAAAAGCTGCTGCAAGTGCAGGAGAGATCAGACAGCAGGCTGAGACAGAGGCAAAAGCAAAAGCAGATGCCGATATGAAAGCAGCGAATGAGATTGAGGAGAAATCTATTTCTGACGCGCTGGCCAAAGTAGAGGCGGAGATCAGTGCCTTGAAGGAGGCTGCCGGATCAAAGGAAAAAGAGGCAATAGCTTCTGTGATTGCAGAGTTAATTTAGAATAAGGTAAAGGAGGGATACGGCTATGGCAGTATTGCAGATGCAAAGAATTAGTATCTGCGCGCTGAAGCGGGACCGTAAGGCTATCTTGGAAAACCTGCAGTCTATGGGCGTCATAGAGATGAACCAGATTGCTGGTGAAGATGATGGGTTTGACAAGATGGACACACAGAATGCCAGAGTTGGGTTTGAGAAGAAAGCGCAGCTTTCTGAGAATGCACTGGCAATTCTTGAGTTGTACGCTCCACAAAAGCAGTCACTGCTGTCCAGTCTTGAAGGAAAAGCGCTGGTAGGACAAAAGAAGTTCAATGACACAGTTGCGGCTAAAGAGACGATCATTGCAAAAGCAGATGCGCTTGTTGCAATGAATAAAGAGATAGCAGAAAACAAAGCGAATATTCTGAAATTGTCAAATCAGATAGAGTCGTTGAGTCCGTGGCTTAATTTGGATGTGCCGATGAATTATACAGGTACGGACAAAGTAGCAATGCTTTTGGGAACGATGGCTGCCGACACGGCACCGGATACGGTTTACGCTAAGATTGCTACACATGCCCGGGAAACGGACGCCGTTGATGTAGAGATTATCCGGACGGACAAAGACGCGATTTATCTGGTTGTTTTTTGTCTGAGAGATGATGCGGCAGCGGTGGAAGAAGCTCTAAGGGCAGGAGGATTTGCAAGGCCTTCTCAGGTTGCAGATAAAAAACCGGCTGAGAAGAAGGCGAACCTCGAAGCAGAGATCAAAAAACTGAATAATGAAATTGAAAAGAGAGAGGAAGAGATTCGGACAATGGCTTCGTGCAGGGAAGAACTGAAGATTATTGGAGATTATTTCCGCATGAGAGCAGACAAGTACGAGATCCTCGGAACTCTTCCACAATCCCAGAGAACCTTTGTTGTGAGCGGCTATATTCCTGTAAAGGCCGTAGATGCAGTGAAAAAGGCTATTGGTGAAGTTTATGACTGTGTCATTGATGTTGATGATTTAAAAGAGGATGAAGAAGCGCCGACAATCCTTGCGAACAATGCATTTTCGTCCAGTGTAGAAGGTGTTCTTGAATCCTACGGATTGCCGCATAAAGGAGAGTTTGATCCAACGACGATCATGTCATTCTTTTATGTGTTCTTCTTCGGAATGATGTTGTCAGATGCTGCATACGGTGCGATCATCGCGATAGCGTGTTTTATAGTATTAAAGAAATTCCCGAGAATGGGCGAGGGCATGCACAAATCCCTTAAGATGTTCATGTTCTGTGGTATTTCTACGCTTGTATGGGGTATTCTGTTCGGCGGATATTTTGGAAATGTAGTGGATATTGTATCGGGAACATTCTTTGGAAAAACGGTTACCGTACCGGCGCTTTGGTTTGTGCCTTTAAACGATCCGATGAGGCTTTTGGTATATTCCCTGGCATTTGGAGTGGTCCATTTGTTTGTCGGACTTGGAATCAAAGGATATATGCTTCTGAAGGACGGTAAGCCTCTTGATTTCTTCTGCGATGTCGTCTTGTGGTATGCATTTTTAATCGGTCTGCTTTTGATGCTGATACCGACAGATATTTTTGCGTCGATCGCTCAGGCAAAGATTACATTTCCGCCGTTCCTTAATATGCTGGCGAAGGCGCTTGCAATCATCGGCGTAGTTGGACTTGTATTGATGTCCGGACGTGAGAATAAGAATCCGGCACTCAGAATTGCATTGGGAGCATATGATGTATATAACATTACAGGATGGCTGAGTGACGTATTGTCATATTCACGTCTCTTAGCGCTTGGTCTTGCAACCGGAGTTATCGCGTCTGTAGTTAACCAGATGGGAAGCATGTTCGGAAAAGGCATCGTAGGAATCATTGGATTTTTAATTGTATTTATTATAGGACATACGCTGAATCTGGCGATCAATTTGCTTGGCGCGTATGTTCATACGAACCGTCTTCAGTTCGTGGAATTTTTTGGTAAGTTCTACGAAGGCGGAGGAAAACCTTTTGAACCATTCAAATCAGATACAAAATATGTAGATATTAAGGAGGAGACTTTATCATGAGTATTTGGAGTAATTTAGGACTTGTTTATGCGTTACTTGGCGCAGCAGTAGCTGTATTTCTTGCAGGAGCAGGCTCAGCGATCGGTGTAGGTATTGCCGGACAGGCAGCAGCAGGTGTTGTGACAGAAGATCCAAGCAAATTTGCTAAGGTTCTTATCATGCAGCTTCTTCCTGGTACACAGGGAATCTATGGACTGCTTGTTGGATTCATCACACTTTCCAAGGTTGGCCTTTTAGGCGGAGGCGCAGCTGCACTTGAGCCGCAGACGGGACTTTTGATTCTTGCAGCTTGTATGCCGATCGGTATTGTAGGACTGATCTCCGGTAAATATCAGGGAATGACATCCGCAGCTTCTATCGGTATCGTAGCAAAGAAACCAGATCAGTTTGGTAAGGCTATGCTTTTCCCAGCCATGGTTGAGACCTATGCGATTCTGGCACTTCTGATTTCTATTCTGGCTGTAAATGCAGTGCAGATTTAAGGAATATTAGAATATAGGTTTGATGGAACCTTAAAAGATTTCATAGAAGGAGTGCAGGAATATGACTGGATTAGAAAAGATGAAAAGCCAGATATTGGATGAAGCCAGAGCTGCGGCCGAGAGCAAACTTTCTGCGGCAAGGGCAGAGGCTGACAAGATTCTTGCAGAAGCAAAGGCGGAGGCAGAAAAGTGTACGGAAAGCATCTCCAAAAAATCTGAGATGGCGATTGCCAGTTATAAAGAGCGTGTGGCATCTTCTAATGATTTGCAGAGAAGAACGAAGCTTCTTGCTGCAAAGCAGGAGATGATCGCCGGAGTCTTAGACAAAGCATACAGTCAGCTTGAGAGTATGGAGAAGGGCGAATATTTTGATATGCTCATTAAGATGCTTGAAAAGTATGCCGAGCCGCAAGAGGGTGAGATTTTCTTTTCACCTGCGGATCTGAAAGAACTGCCGGAGGGATTTGCGGACAGAATAGATGAAGCTGCAAAGAAAAATGGCGGCAGCCTTAAGATATCCAAGGAAGGCCGAAATATTGAAAATGGATTCATTCTTGCCTATGGCGGTATTGAAGAAAACTGTACATTAAGGGCAATGTTTGATGCAAAAAAAGATGAGTTATCTGACAAAGTTCATCGTATATTATTTTCGTAGTGCAAAGTAGGAGGAGTTACATGAGTGAACAGTATACTTACGCGGTTGCACGCATACGGGCTTTGGAGGTTTCTTTGTTTTCTGGCAGCACGATCGATCAGCTGATCGCATGCCAGAGTTATGAGCAGTGCCTTCAGTTTCTGGAAGAGAAGGGCTGGGGAGACAACGAGACATCAGGTAATGCAGAAGCAATACTGACCAGAGAAGAGGAGAAGATATGGGAGGTTGTGAAAGAGCTTTCGATAGATATGAAGAATTTTGATGTTCTTTCCTATCCGAAGCTTTATCATAACCTGAAAGCTGCAATCAAGGAAGTGTGTACGGAGGAAAAGAACAGACATATTTTCTATGAAGATGTGTCGATTCCGGGCAGCGCTATGCTTGAGATCGTAAGAGAGCGTGACTTTGGAAAGCTTCCGGACCATATGCAGCATGCAGCGCAGGAAGCGTATGAGACACTTCTTCATACACGGGACGGTCAGTTGTGCGATGTGATTATTGACAGGGCAGCGCTTGACGCCATTTATCAGGCAGGAAAGGCATCGGATGTAGCGATTATCCGAGATTATGCCGAATCTACGGTGGCAGTGGCGGATATCAAGATTGCCGTAAGATCACAGAAAACCGCAAAATCAATTGAATTCATGAAGCGGGCAATGGCTGAGTGCAGCAGTGTGAGTGCAGACCAGCTATCGAAGGCAGCGCTTGCAGGAGCAGATGCGATCAGTGAGTATCTGCTTGGTACGGCGTATGCAGAAGGAGCGGCTGCGCTTAGGACATCTCCGTCAGCGTTTGAACGGTGGTGCGATAACCGTATTATCCAGACGATCAGTCCGCAGAAATATAATGCATTTACGATAGGACCGGTAATTGCCTATGTAATTGCAAGACAGAATGAAATAAAGACGGTACGAATCATACTTTCCGGTAAGCTGAACGAACTGCCGGACGATTCCATCCGGGAAAGGGTAAGGGAAATGTATGTATAAGATTGCAGTATTGGGCGATTATGACAGTATCTATGGGTTCGCTACGCTGGGTCTTGACACATTCCCGGTAAATACCCGTGACGAAGCTACAGAGACGCTCGCAAAGCTTGCAGGCGGCGGATATGGAATTATCTATATTACAGAAGCCTGGGCTGCGGAGCTTAAACATGAAATTTCAAGATATCAGGAGCAGCTTACACCGGCCATTATCCAGATTCCAGGTATTTCAGGCAATACCGGAGCAGGTATAACGGGAGTTAAGAAGTCAGTTGAGGTTGCGGTCGGCTCTGATATCCTGTTCAGTAACCAATAAGGAGGTTGATTCGCTCAAATGAATAGTACAGGTACGATTAAAAAAGTAGCGGGACCATTGGTTATCGCATCTGGTATGCGTGATGCCAATATGTCTGACGTTGTGCGTGTCAGCAAGCAGCGTCTGATTGGAGAGATTATCGAGATGCACGGAGATGAGGCATCCATTCAGGTATATGAGGAGACATCAGGTCTTGGGCCTGGCGAGCCGGTAGAATCTACAGGAGCTCCGATGTCTGTTGAATTGGGGCCTGGCCTTATCACAAGTATTTACGATGGTATCCAGCGTCCGCTTGATGATATTATGAAGATATCCGGAAACAACTTACAGCGTGGCGTAGAAGTTGCTTCCCTAAAAAGAGATAAGAAATGGGAGTTTGTCCCGGTAGCAAAGGCCGGCGATGAGGTGGAAGCAGGCGACGTGCTTGGCACCGTTCAGGAGACAGCCGTTGTTACACAGAAGATTATGGTGCCTTATGGAGTAGAAGGTACGGTAAAAGAGATTAAATCCGGTGAATTCACTGTTGAAGAGACTGTCGCAGTAGTTACAACAAAGGATGGCGACAAAGAGATTACGATGATGCAGAAGTGGCCGGTACGAAGAGGAAGACCTTATGTAAAGAAGCTGCCGCTTGATGCTCCGCTTGTTACAGGACAGCGTGTTGTCGATACCTTCTTTCCGATCGCAAAGGGCGGTGTTGCAGCCGTTCCAGGGCCATTCGGAAGCGGTAAGACAGTGATCCAGCATCAGCTTGCAAAGTGGGCGGAAGCCGACATCGTTGTATATATTGGATGCGGCGAGCGTGGTAATGAGATGACGGACGTTCTGAATGAGTTCCCGGAACTGAAGGATCCGAAGACGGGACGTTCTCTTATGGAAAGAACGGTTTTGATCGCCAACACATCGGATATGCCTTTCGCAGCCCGTGAGGCATCCATTTATACAGGTATTACAATTGCAGAGTATTTCCGTGATATGGGATATTCCGTAGCGCTTATGGCGGACTCTACATCACGTTGGGCAGAGGCGCTCCGTGAGATGTCAGGACGTCTTGAGGAGATGCCCGGTGAGGAAGGTTATCCGGCATACCTTGGTTCTCGTCTGGCAGAGTTCTACGAGAGAGCAGGACGTGTGATTTCTCTTGGCAAAGATGCAAGAGAAGGAGCGCTTTCCGTTATCGGTGCCGTATCCCCTCCGGGTGGTGATACTTCTGAGCCGGTATCGCAGGCGACACTTCGTATTGTAAAGGTATTCTGGGGACTGGATGCAGCTTTGGCATACAAGAGACATTTCCCGGCTATCAACTGGCTGACGAGCTATTCCTTGTATCTTGATAATATGCATGACTGGTTCAATAGCACAGTAGCGGAGGACTGGATGGAAGATCGTCAGAAGATGATGAGTCTTCTGACAGAAGAAGCGGCTCTGGAAGAAATCGTGCAGATGGTAGGTATGGACGCTCTGTCGCCGGGCGATCGTCTGAAGATGGAAGCGGCAAGATCTATCCGCGAAGACTTCCTGCATCAGAACTCCTTCCATGAGGTAGATACTTATACACCTCTCAGAAAGCAGTATCTGATGATGAAGCTGGTGCTTGCTTTCTACGAGCAGGCTACAGAGGCGTTAAATAAGGGCGCTTCCATGAAAGAACTGCTTGTTATGAACGTAAGAGAGAGAATCGGTCGTTACAAATATACGACAACCGAGAATATCGAGACAGAGTATGAAAAAATCATGAATGAATTAAGCGTTGAGATTGCTGATACATTCGGGAAGGAGGACTTCTAATGCCAAAAGAATATAGAACCATACAGGAAGTTGCCGGACCGCTGATGATGGTAAAGGGTGTAGAAGGCGTCGCATTTGATGAACTTGGAGAGATTGAACTTGCGAGCGGCGAGAGACGTCGCTGCAAGGTACTTGAAGTAGATGGCAGTGATGTAGTCGTACAGCTCTATGAGAATGCTGCCGGCATCAACTTAAGCAACAGTAAAGTACGTTTCCTTGGACGAAGCATGGAACTGGGTGTATCGGGCGATATGCTTGGCCGTGTCTTTGACGGACTGGGACGTCCGATTGATGACGGTCCGGAGATCTTGCCGGAGGAAAGAAGAGATATCAACGGTCTGCCTATGAATCCGGCAGCCAGAGTTTACCCTGAGGAGTTCATCCAGACAGGTGTATCTGCTATTGATGGTCTGAATACGCTTGTTCGTGGACAGAAGCTTCCAATCTTCTCCTGTTCCGGTCTGCCGCATTCACAGCTTGCTGCACAGATTGCAAGACAGGCTAAGGTTCGCGGTACAGATGAGAACTTTGCCGTTGTATTTGCTGCTATGGGTATTACTTTTGAGGAGTCTAACTACTTTATCGAATCCTTTAAGGAGACAGGAGCCATCGACAGAACAGTATTGTTCATCAATCTGGCGAATGACCCGGCTGTTGAGCGTATTTCTACGCCTCGTATGGCGCTTACGGCAGCAGAGTATCTTGCGTTTGAGAAGGATATGCACGTATTGGTAATCCTCACCGATATTACGAACTACGCAGACGCGCTCCGTGAGATTTCGGCGGCAAAGAAGGAAGTGCCGGGACGTCGTGGATATCCGGGTTATATGTATACAGACCTTGCTACGATGTATGAAAGAGCCGGACGTCAGAGAGGCAAGAACGGCAGTATCACGATGATTCCGATCCTGACCATGCCGGAGGATGACAAGACTCATCCGATTCCTGACCTTACCGGATATATCACAGAGGGACAGGTAATCTTAAGCCGTGAATTGTATCGTAAAGGTCTTCAGCCGCCGATCGACGTACTGCCGTCACTTTCCCGTTTGAAAGATAAAGGTATCGGTGAGGGCAAGACAAGAGCAGACCATGCGAATACGATGAACCAGTTATTTGCTGCATATTCCCGTGGTAAAGACGCGAAGGAACTTATGACAATCCTCGGCGAGGCAGCATTGACAGAGATTGACCTTAAGTACGCAGAGTTTGCGGAAGCTTTTGAAAAAGAATATGTATCTCAGGGCTATACCAATGACCGCTCTATAGAAGAGACGCTGGCCATTGGCTGGAAGTTACTTTCTATGCTGCCAAGAGCAGAGTTAAAACGTATCGATGACAAGTTCTTAGACATGTACTATGGAAAGCAGTAAGCCATGCACAGATGCATAAAAGTAATCATGCAAGCTTGCTTGCAGATGATTACTTTTGTGCAGATGTATAGGGCGTCAGCCCGCAGCGAGATGAAGCGAAGCGGAATTGAGCTGGCATGGCGGAGAAATTTGCGTCAGCCCGCAGCGAGATGAAGCGAAGCGAATCAAGCTATATGGTGTAAAAAGAAGGAGGTAAGAAATGGCATCTAAGCAGATAACTCCTACCCGTATGGAGCTTACCAAGACGAAGAAAAAGCTTGTCACAGCCAGAAGGGGACATAAGCTCCTGAAGGATAAGCGCGACGAGCTTATGCGTCAGTTCCTTGAGCTGGTTAAGGAGAATATGGCGCTCCGTCAGAAAGTAGAAGCCGGAATCCTCTCTGCGAATAAGAATTTTGTCATAGCGAAAGCCGGAATGGATGAAGCTACGCTGAATACGGCATTGATGGCGCCGAAACAGGAGGTTAATCTTGAAGTAGGACAGAAGAATGTCATGAGTGTTAATATTCCAGTTTTTAATACTACAACAAGAACCGCGGATGTGAATGATATCTATTCCTATGGATTTGCATTTACGTCCAGCGACCTTGACGGCGCTGTAAAATCATTGGCGGATATCCTGCCGGATATGTTAAGACTTGCGGAGACGGAAAAAGCGTGCCAGCTTATGGCGGCTGAGATAGAAAAGACCAGACGCCGTGTAAATGCATTAGAGCATGTAACAATTCCGGAGGCTCAGGAGACGATCAAATATATCACGATGAAGCTGGATGAGAACGAGAGAAGTTCACAGATTCGTCTGATGAAAGTAAAAGACATGATGCTCGAAGAAGCGCATCATTATAGTGAGAAAGAGTAATTAAATAATATTTCTGTTTTGGAACAGAGAATTATGCACCGCATATGTTGTTGTCAATTATGACGAGATATGCGGTGCATTTATGTCCTATTGAAAAGTTTTATGAAAAGCGCAAAAAAGTGTTGACATATATCGATTGTCGATATACTATTAATATAACGATAGTCGATATATATTGACAGACAAAATATATTAAAATTGAATCAAATCACAAGGGAGGTGAGCAACATGACAGTAAGCAAAAATCCTGTTTCAGGCAATACGTCCATGCTGATTTTAAAACTGTTGTCAGAAAAGGATATGTATGGATATGAGATGATCGATACATTATCTAAACGCTCTAACAATGTATTTGAACTAAAGGTAGGAACGCTTTATCCGCTGCTCCATAGTCTGGTGAAGGGAGGTTATCTGAAAGGGTATGATAAGGAGGTAAACGGCAAACTTCGAAAATACTATCAGATTACGCCGAGCGGATGGAAATACCTTGATAGGATGATTAAAGAGTGGCACACTTACGCAAGTGTAGTAAACATGATGATAGGGGGTGTGAGCTTTGAAGGCTGATAAATATTTACAGATACTGACGAAACATATCGAAAATTCTAAGATAAGAAGAGATATTATGAGGGAATACCAAGACCACATCGAGGACTGTAAGGAGGCGCTTATGGAATCAGGCATGAGAGAGGCTGAGGCTGAGGATGAGGCTGTAAGGCAGATGGGAGATCCGGATGAGGCGGGAAGTGCGATGAACCAGTTGTATAGAGATGTACTGGATTTACATATGGCTTTGTGGTTTTTGGGATGCGTCATTGTTTTGCTGTTAGGGAGATGGGCATTAATAGAAATAGAGATAGACGATATGAAGGAGCTCATACTGAATTATGTTGGAGGGGCAGTCCTCATATATGGATTTATTTTATGCGCATGGGAGAAGCACAATGATATGGGGATTGCCTGGGTGTATGGAAAGAACTGGAGTGGCGGAATCGGAGCTATGAATAACAGCGGATTCATCCTAGCTGTCGGAGTGGCGTTTATGGCGCCCAGCGTGGAGAGAGGTGTGTGGATAGCTTTGGCAGTGGCAGCGGTTCTGATAATACTGAGAAGTTATGTTCAGATGTTGAATAATAAAAGGGAAATAGAACTTCTCTGGGAGATTGGAGTGGCGGATACCGTAATTAATTATAAGGGGAAAGGAACATTTTGCGGAAAACAGATGAAGATTAAGACAAACGAGGAAGATATACAGCCAGAAACTCCCATTATGATTGTCTTTTTCGAGGGGGCGAAACCAGTAGTTGCACGGGTGTAAGGAAATACGTAATAAAGCAGTGTGATCAAAAAATAACAGACAGAATGGGGTTGTCGGAGAATAGACAGCCCCTTACTGTATTTTTGTGCCAATTTTAAAAGTTAAATACGTCTTAAGACATTCTGATACAAATAATATTAAAAGTTAAGATCAATGGCATTTATAAAGCGATATAAAAGCAATACTTGAAAATATATGAAAAGTAATATATGATAATAAGAGATGTGTTAATACGTGTCTTAATACAAGGAAACAGAGGTATGTTTATGGGTGTATTTTTAAAAAATGATTCTACTCCGCTTTATTTGCAGGTAAAAAATAAAGTAAAAAAGGATATTCGGACAGGAATTTTGAAACCAGGTGATAAGCTGCCCTCCGAGACACAGATGCAAAAGGAATATAGCATGAGCCGCGTCACGATCCGCAATGCCATGGCAGAGTTAGAGACAGAGGGATATATCATTAAAGTACAGGGAAAGGGAAGTTTTGTGGCGCAGTCAGATATGCTCCGCCTTCCGATCGGGGTAACCAGCTTCAGCGAAGATGCGAGAATACAGGGAGTTGAGATTTCATCTAAAGTGTTAAAAGCATGTGTAGAAGACAGACCGTCCGAGATAGATAGGGAATTTTTTAAGATTCCTGGCGAGGGCGAGATTATGGTAGTCAAGCGCTTAAGAAGCGTAAATGGTGTTCCGATGGTAATTGAAGAAAATCATCTGTCAGTAGATTACCGAGGATTAGTTTCTGAGGATCTTTCAAAATCTTTGTATGAAATCTTACAGACAAAATATAAAGTAGTGCCGTCTAATAAAGGGAGAAGAAGCGTAAGAATTACATTTGCGACACCAGAGATCGCGGACTATCTGGAGCTTTCTCCGGGAACTCCTGTGATAGAGAGTGAAATGTGCGTATTTGATATGAACGGTGAGCCGGTACATACAGTGAAAGATATTGTAAGGGGGGATAACGACAGATTTTTTAAATGGTATGTGTAAATGAATTAATATGAGTTAATACAAGTTTGCGAAAAGGCATAGATTATAAAAGACATTCCCAAATGGAATGTCTTTTTGCATAAAATGCTGTGTATAAATTTGTACAAAATATATAAAAAATTATATAATTGGACAAATATATTGACAAGAAAGTGGTAATGATATAAACTCATTATAAGACGAGTTAATACAAGGTGGAAGCGAAATGAAAGATAAAGTAAGAATTATTGGAATCGGTATTGCGACGATGGATATATATTGCCATAAGAAAAAAATGTACCCAGGGGGCAACGAATATAATATCGCTTATAATGCTCAGCTTCAAGGAGCGGATGCCGGATTTATGGGAATATTTGCCGACGATAAAGTTGGAGCTGTATTGGAAGAGACATTAGTTAATGTGGGAGTTGATGCTTCTTATTCCCATCATGAATCAGGTTCCAGCGGCTATGCGCTTGTTGATCTGAAAGATGGAGACAGAGTGTTTCTCGACTGGAATAAGCAAGGTGTCACAGACCTTTATCCATTTACTTTTTCAACGGAAGAAATGGATTATATAAAAACATTTGATGTAGCATGTATCAGTTGGGGAGCGAGAGTCAATTTAGAAAAGATAAAAAAGCTCAATAAGAATGACATCAATATATGTTATGACTTTTATGACAATTTCACAGATAAGGATATTACGTCGATATCTCCATATATTAAGTATGCATTTTTCTCCTGTAGTCATCTGACAGAGGAGGAGACGAAAGATGTTCTTAAAAAGACAGTAGGATATGGATGTGAGATCGCGGTAGGCACTCGTGGGGGAGCGCCAACGATAGCATATGATGGCAAGAGCTTTATAGAGCAGGAAATATGTAAGGTAACGCCTGTAGATACAATGGGCGCGGGAGATTCTTATATCAGTGCATTTATTACGAATTATTTATCAGCACAGACTGACGAGTCTGAAAATGTTGAGAATAAGATAAAATATGCTATGGCAAAGGCAGCAGAATACGCGGCAGGAGTTGTAGCAAAAGAAGGATCACTAGGAATAGGATATGACGTCGATCCGTTTCAGTTATCTGAAATTATTAATCTTTAAGTTTTTTAAAGAAAGGAAGGAAATTATGAAAAGAAGAGTTTTAGCTATTTTATTGACGGCAGCAATGACAATGGGAATGGTAGCCGGCTGTGCTACTTCTGGTGCGGGAAGCTCAGACAGTGGAAGTGATGAGAGCAGTGATGGAGAAGTAACTCTGAAATTCCTCAATAAATATCCGGAAGAACCATATGCAAAGTATTTTGAAGACGCTGTTGCGGCTTTTGAAGAGGAGAATCCGGATATTAATATCGAGATGGAAAATGTTTCAGATGAAGCAATCAAAGATAAGCTGAGCGTTATTGCTTCTGGCGGAGACATGCCTGATATTTACATGTCATGGACCGGAGAAAGAGTAAAGAGATTTGCCCGTGGAGAAAAGGCATTAGACCTGACGTCATATCTAGATGAGGATACAAAGTGGAGGGACAGTTTTCTTCCGGCATTCTTAAATAATACAACCGTTGATGGGAAGACATACGCAATTCCATACAGAAGCGGAATTATGTATATGATGTATAACAAAGAAGTGTTCAAAAAGAATAGCATTGAGATTCCGACAACATGGGATGAATTTCTTGCAGTTTGTGAAAAGCTGAAAGGGACAGATGTAACGCCGATCGCATTTGGCAATTCTTCGCCCTGGTATGCCTCATGGTGGATCGGGCAGTTGAATGCAATGATGATTCCTACAGATATTATGGAAAAAGATTATAATCCGGCAACAGGTGAATTCACAGCTGAGAGTTATGTGACGGCAGTTCAGACATTTTTAGATTTGAATGATAAAGGATATTTTGGAGACCATGTAAATTCTAAAGACTACTATCAAGTACGTGAAGAGTTCTGTGCAGGACAGGCAGCGATGATGCTGGATGCAACTCCGCAGTTTACACAGTATGACGATGGTATGGGAGCTGAAAACTGGGGATTCTTCAAAATCCCGTCCATGGAGGGAGCAAAAGGAGATGCCGGAACTGTAGGCGGCGGCGGAGAAGCATGGCTGGTTTCCAGTAATTGCGCACATCCAGAGGAAGCGATCAAGTTCTTAAAATTCATGACAGGCAAGGAGCAGGCTGACAAGCAGACAAAAGAAGCAGGGCTTCCCAATGCATTGGTTGGAGGAATTACAGAAGATAATGCAACAGAAGCACTTGCAGAGGCTTATAAAGAGGCGGAAGGTTATACAAACATTGCAGACTGGCTTGACTGTGCAGTTGAAGCTAAGGTTGCAGATCAGTATATGACAAGTCTCCAGGAAGGACTTGATGGGAAATCTGCAGAGGATGTTATGAAAGATGTTCAGAAAGCAGCGGAAGAAGTCAAAGCTGAGCAGGGAGAATAGTCTGGAATAAGCGCATAATAAATAGAGGCGTGCCATGCTGACGGCAGGCACGTCATTTTTGATTAAAAATAGTGTATGATCCACTCGAAAAAGGAGTGAAGAAATGAGAAGAAAAGGTAGCAGAAAAACCGCAATTATTTATATGGCGCCGGCAATGATTGTTATTCTGATATTTTTATATCTGCCGATTATATTGAATTTTATGAACAGCTTGTACAAGTGGGGAGCGATGACGACAGATGTCTCTTATGTGGGATTTAAATATTACAAAGAGCTGCTTCAGGATGAGACGATTCGGATTGCGATTAAGAACAATCTTGTATTTGCAGTTATGTCCGTTGCGTGCCAGATTGGACTTTCGCTCGTAGTTGCGGCAGTGTTGGAAAGTAAATTTTTAAGAAGATGGCAGTCGGTTTTTCGCACGATTTATTTTATACCATCTTTATTGATGGTAACAGTAACGGGTATCACATTCAAAATGCTATACAGCCCGTCTATTGGGCTGATCAATCCCTTGTTGGAGGCTATTGGGATCGGCACATCGAATATTGATATTCTCGGAAATGCGAAAAGTGCGATTTTTGGAGTGGCGGCTGCATCGCAGTGGCAGTATATAGGATATACAGTGGTATTGTTTATTGTGGCTATGCAGAGCATATCTGATGATATATATGAGGCGGCAGAGATTGACAGAGCAAATGCGATCCAGAAATTTTTCCGGATCACGGTTCCGCTTATGAAAGATACTGTCATGATCAATATGATCATTGCTATCACTGGTGCGGTTCGTGTTTATGATGAAGTATATGTTATGACGAGCGGAGGACCGGGGCGCGCAACACAGACACTGGCAACTTATCTTTATCAGGTAGGATTTAAAAATGATCAGATGGGATATGCGTCGGCCATTGCGTTTTTTGTATTCGTTGTAACGTTTGTTCTGGGACTATTCCAGATGAAGGGATATGATCTGGGAGAGGATGATTAAAGGAGGAAAAAAGTATGGGCAAAAAGATAGGACATGTGGTTATCATAGTTCTTTTGATCCTGTTTGCGATTATTATTTTCCTTCCGCTGATCTGGATGGTGCTTACAGGATTTAAGACAAATAAGGAGCTGTTTTTGGAACCGTGGAAGCTTCCGGAGGTTTGGCAGATTCATAATTATATAGATGCATGGAATGCAGGAATCGGAACATTTTTTAAAAACAGCGTTATTACTACAGTGGGTTCAACAGTGCTGTCAACATTGCTTGCGTGTTTAGCAGCATATCCGATTTCAAGGGTTAAATTTAAAACAAAGAAGTTTTGGGTGATTATCATACTTGGCGGATTGATGCTTGCGCCGCAGTCGGCAGTGATTTCTTTATTTAAAATGGCAAAGGTTATCGGTCTGTATGATTCCTATATTGGAATGATGCTTATTACAGGAGCATTTCGTATACCATTTGCTACGTTCCTGATCATGACATTTTATAAGGATATCAGTATCAGTCTGGATGAATCGGCATATATTGACGGTGCAAAAACAAGGCAGGTATTTTTAAAGATTATCATGCCGCTCAGTAAACCGATCATTGCATCATGTGCTATTGTAAGTTTCCGAGCAGTATGGAATGAGCTTATGTTTGCGAATGTACTTTTGGAGTCTACAGCTAAGAAGACTATTCCGGTAGGACTTGTAAACCTTCAGGGTACGACAACTACTAACTGGTGTATGCTGATGGCTGGAATGGTAATCGCTTCCGTACCGTTGATCATTATATTCCTGATCCTTCAGAAGCAATTTATCCGGGGACTTACGGCCGGAGGCGTGAAAGGATAGTAAGTATATGAAAAATTTGAAGGAATCACAGATCTTGGCATCAAACTATCCGTATTACAGGTATTCTCTGGACTATGCTTTTGAATCACTGAATCGTATGGGAGCGTCTTCTATTGAATTTTATGCATGTTTTCCGCATTTTCATCTGGATGACGTAAGCTACTGGGATGTAAAGAGGATTATCAAAAAATTAGCTGATAACGAGTTAAATGTAGTCTGCTTTACTCCGGAACAGTGTTCATATCCGGTAAATATCGCAGCTTTAGATATAAATGCAAGAAAAAGAAGCATAGATATTTTTAAAAAATCAATTCAATATGCTTCGGAAATGGGAGCTGAATACATAGTGGTTTTGGCTGGGTACGGAACCCTTGATGAGGATGAGCAGATTGCATGGAGAAGATCTGTGGAGTCGTTAGGAATCTTAGGAAGCTTTGCGGAAAGCTATGGCATAAAGCTGGTACTTGAGACATCTCCGAGAGAATATACCACAACGCATAATTCTAAAGATGTTGTCCGTATGATTCGGGAAACTGGTTCGCCAGCCATAAAGGGAATGATCGATACCGCTACATTAGGATATTCTGGAGAGACTATGAAGCAGGCGATTGATGATCTAGAAGGAAATTTATACCATGTACATGTGGCAGATGGTATTCCTAATGGTCATTTAATATTGGGAGAGGGGTACCTTGATCTTATGGATATGTTAAAAAAGTTGGATGCTGCAGAGTATAGCGGGCCTCTTAGTCTTGAGATCCTGAATGAAAAATATGTAACAGATCCGCATACTGCAATGGAGACATCGTTTATTAGGTTAGAAGAATATATAAAAAAGGAGATATAAAAATCATGGAAATCAGAGAGCTTATTGAAAAAATCATTAAAGATATGGAATCTGTCGGAGGTATTAAGAACGTAGTATGGGTTGCGGCCGGCGGCTCACATGACGGCCACTACGCAGCACAGTATTTTATGGACAGAGAGTCTGCGGTTGTCCGTTCCCAGATGATAACAAGCAGCGAGTTTGTATATGCTCCTCCGAAGCGAGTAGGAAAGAATTCTATTGTAGTAGTTACCTCTATGAGAGGAACAAAGGAGACGATTGAAGCTGCAAAGATGGCAAAGGATCTGGGAGCAGTTACGATCAGTCAATATGTGGAAGAATCTGAACTTACAGAGGTATGTGATTATAATGTACAATATGGGAGTATATGGGAAGATGATAAAGATCAGAGCAAGACTAATGCAGGCAATGCACTTCGTATCGCTATGGCAATCGTAGATATCGTTGAAGGCTATGATAATTATGAGGATGCAATGGACGCATTTACCAAAATTCAGCCGGCATATGAAAAAGCGAGAGAATATTGCAGACCGCTGGCAGAAAAATGGGCAGATCAGATGAAAGATGAAAGGGTTATTACTGTTCTGGCAAGCGGTCCGGCATATGGTTCAGGACATATTTTCTCCACTTGCAATATTCTGGAGATGCTTCAGATTCACTCTCCTACATTTAATAGTTGTGATTTCTTCCACGGCCCGTTTGAGATCACAGATAAAAATGAAGCATTCTTCCTGCTGATTGCGGATGGAAGGACAAGAAAAGCAGATGAAAGAGCAATTACATTTATGAAGAAGTATGCCGGAGATAAAGTATATATACTGGACGCAAAGGAATTAGGACTTAATAATCTGAAGGATTCCGTATCAGAATACTTTAACCATCTTTTATTTACGCCGATATTGAATAATGTATATATGAAGTGTCTTTCAAAGGCTGCAGGGGTAGATTATACAACACGCCGTTATATGTGGAAGGTAGAATATTAAGAAATCCTATCTGGGACAGGGATAATTAAAATACCCTGTCCTAGGACTGGTTAAAATTATAAAGGGGATATATTGAGATGGATAATATTATTGTACGAATACTTACAAAGATTTTTGATCTTATTCTTTTAAATATCTTATTTATTGTATGCTCCTTGCCGGTGATAACAATCGGTGCGTCGATAACGGCGCTATATACAGTGTTGCTGAAAATGACGGAAAATGAAGAAGGTTATATATTGCGTGGATTTTTGAGCGCATTTAAGAAAAATTTCAGACAGAGTACGATTGTATGGATAATTTTGTTAATTATCGGAGCGTTTATTGCAATAGATATTACAATTATTTTCAATGCAAAAGGTACTATTAGAAATGTCGGTTTTGTTTTGATTTCTATAGTATCTTTGTTTTATATTATGGAAGTTATCTTTATATTTCCGTTAATTGCCGAATTTGAAAATACAACATTACGGATGTTTAAAAACGCAGTCTTGATTCCTGCATCAAAATTACCTGCCGCAGTTATGGTTATGGTAATCGTGATTATGTGTATAGTCGTTACTTTTCTTAATCAGGCAACCATTTTATACGGAGCGATCATTTGGAATGTAATAGGGGTAGCATT